>ENA-OQIJ01000208-OQIJ01000208.1-human-gut-metagenome-genome-assembly--contig:-NODE-208-length-16888-cov-3.291033_pt1 | contig 16888 bp, 16 predicted proteins | sample MGYA00242582_ERZ504747 | MGnify/ENA primary metagenome ERZ504747 (study PRJEB26092, sample SAMD00036435) | human gut metagenome | host: Homo sapiens | study: EMG produced TPA metagenomics assembly of...
CGTTGACCCGTGAACACGGTTGAGTCGGACGGGTCGGCTAACGGCTGGTCCTTCGACGATTTTGGGCTGTTCGGCGGCCGTCGTCGATGACGTAGTCGTGAGCGTGGCCGGTAGTTGACTGCCCGAGCTGAGCATGGTGCCGCTCGCGTCGTCGCGCGGCTGCACGATGCCCACGATTTTCACGTCCTCGCCGTTTTCCACGAGATCGCGCATGTACGTCGTGTCGTCGGTCTTATCGTTTTCCAGACGTTTGAACTCGTCGTCGTACACGTAGTAATCGGTGGCCTGCACCAGCTTGAACGTGATGCCCAGGATGTCGTCGTAGGACGGCTGCTCGATGTCGCTGGGCGTGGTCACCTCTTCTTCGGCGGCGAACGCCTTCACCATGTCGTCGAACTCGCTCGCATCGCGCAGGCCCAGCGTGTACAGCATGAAGTCGCTGATGTTGCCGCTGCCCGTGAGCACGAGCACCACTTCGTTGTGATTTTCGGGCCAATGACCGGCCTTTACGTCGTACTGGTTCTCGTAGAGGTTCGGGTCGCTGGGCATCTCGTAGAACGTGTCGGTGCTCATGGACATCGACATGAGGCTGTTCGAGCTGGTGGACGAGCCCAGGCCCAAGGCGGAGAACGACTTGTCGGGGTTCACCTGGCGCAGCTTCTCGGTGTTGGAGCTGAAAATCTGCGGCGCCACGTTGTAGGTGTACTCGATGGCGTTCGTGTACTGGTCGATGTCGCTCTCGCCGCTGTCGAGGTACTCTTTGAGTGAGGCCAGGTCGTTCGAACCGATGCTCGAGAACATGTTGGTGACCATTTCGGTGACGCCCACGAGGTTCTGATCGTCGCCGCTGCCATCGCCCTCGCCGCCCGTGTTGCCGCCGGCGCCCGTCGCGGCGCCCAGCATCATGGACGTCATGTCGAAGCCGGTGCTTTGAATTTGCAGCGGATACTCGGAGAGCGTCTCTTCCTCAACCGACTTGATGTAGTTGTTCACGCCGTTGGCAAGCGCCAGGATGGCCGCGATGCCGATGATGCCGATGGAGCCCGCGAACGCCGTCATGAGCGTGCGGCCCTTCTTCGTCATGAGGTTCTTGAACGACAGGGACAGCGCGGTGAGGAACGACATTTTCGTGCGCTGAACGGGCTTTTCGCTTTGCCGCATGTCCTCTTCGGTGGGCAAGTAAGGGTCGGTGTCGCTGCGCACGACGCCGTCGGCCAGGTTCACGATGCGGGTGGCGTACTCTTCGGCCAGCTCGGGGTTGTGCGTGACCATGATGACCAGGCGGTCGTTCGCGATTTCGGTGAGCAGGTCCATGATCTGGACGCTCGTTTTGGAATCGAGCGCGCCCGTGGGTTCGTCGGCCAGCAGGATTTCGGGGTCGTTGATGAGGGCGCGGGCGATGGCCACGCGCTGCATCTGGCCGCCGGACAGCTGGCTGGGCTTCTTGTTGATGTGATCGCCCAGGCCCACCTTCTGCAGCGCGGCCACGGCGCGATCGTGCCGTTCGGCGCGCGACACGCCCGACAGCGTGAGGGCCAGCTCGACGTTGGCGAGCACCGTTTGTGGGGGATGAGGTTGTAGCTTTGGAACACGAAGCCGATGCGGTTGTTGCGGTAGGCGTCCCAGTCCTTGTCTTTATACTGCTCAGTTGAGATGCCGTCGATGATGAGGTTGCCCGAGTCGTAATGGTCGAGGCCGCCCACGATGTTGAGCAGCGTGGTTTTGCCCGACCCCGAAGGGCCCAGGATGGCCACGAACTCGTTGTCGCGGAACGAGACGGAAACGTTGTCGAGGGCGGTTTGCGTGAAATCTGCAGTCGTGTACGACTTGCAGATATTGATCAGCTGCAACATGTCGATGCCTTTCGGCGCATTCTTCGCGAAGGGAGGTGATGCGCGAGTGTTACACAATAGTTAACGTTTTGTTAATCATGGTTGATTTTCGCGCTTTCCCCTTCGAGGAATAGGCAATCTCCACCGAGTTTACCGAACGGTTACCTTCGTTTCGCGGGAGATTGTGCTTCGGGGCTTCCGCATGCCCCGCGCTTGACGATAATGGACGGGAGCGGAGAACCGAAGCGAAAGGACGAACGAGCATATGGAACATGACGTGGCCTGGAAAAAGTACGACGAAGCGGACCTTGAGGCGCTCGAGCATTTGGCAGCGGAGTACATCGATTTCATCTCGGACAACAAGACCGAGCGCGAGTGCGCCCGAACGGCCATCGCGCTGGCGGAAGAGCACGGCTACGCGAGCCTCGACGACGCGGTGCGCGAAGGTCGCGCGCTCAAGGCGGGCGACAAGGTGTGGGCGCAGGCGCACGGCAAGGCGCTCATCCTGGCGCACCTCGGCAACAAGCCGCTTGCGGAGGGCCTCAACATCCTGGGCGCGCACATCGACAGCCCGCGCCTCGACCTCAAGCAGAACCCCCTGTACGAATCCAACGGATTCGCGCACCTCGACACGCACTATTACGGCGGCATCAAGAACTATCAGTGGGTCACGCTGCCGCTGGCCATGCACGGCGTGATTGCGAAGAAGGACGGCACCGTGGTGGACGTGCAGGTGGGCGACGACCCGGGCGACCCCGTGTTCTGCGTCACCGACCTGCTCATTCACCTGGCCGGCAAGCAGATGGCGAAGAAGGCCAACGAAGTGGTGGAAGGCGAAGACCTCGACATCCTCGTGGGCAACCGACCGCTCGTCATCGACTCCTGTCATCCTGAGCGGAGCGGCGAAGCCGCGGAGTCGAAGGATCCCGACAATGACGCCCCCGTCGACGCCGACAAAGAGCCCGTCAAGGCGTTCGCGCTCAAGCTGCTGGCCGAGAAGTACGGCATTGCCGAAGACGACTTCCTGTCGGCCGAAATCGAGATGGTGCCCGCCGGCCGCGCACGCGACCTGGGGCTCGACCGCAGCATGGTGATCGGCTACGGGCAGGACGACCGCGTGTGCGCCTACACGTCGCTCGTGGCGCAACTGGCGGTGGAGCATCCGGCGAAGACGGCCGTGTGCGTGCTCGTGGACAAGGAGGAGATCGGCAGCGTGGGCGCTACCGGCATGGCCTCGCAGTTCTTCGAGAACACCATCGCCGAGATCATGGAGCTTGCGGGCGAGAGCGGCCCGTTGCCGCTGCGTCGCGCGCTGGCTGCGTCGAGCATGCTGTCCTCCGACGTGTCCGCCGGCTTCGACCCTGCGTACGCTGCCGCTTTCGAGACGAAGAACTCGGCGTTTCTGGGGCGCGGCCTCGTGTTCAACAAGTACACGGGCAGCCGTGGCAAGAGCGGCTCGAACGACGCGAACGCCGAGTACGTGGCGCGCATCCGCCGCATCATGGACGATGCCGGCGTGGCATTCCAAACCGCTGAGCTGGGTAAAGTCGATGTGGGCGGCGGCGGAACCATCGCCTACATCCCCGCCAAGTACGGCATGGACGTCATCGACTCGGGCGTGGCCGTGCTATCGATGCACTCGCCGTGGGAAGTCACGAGCAAGGCCGACATCTACGAAGCCTTCAAAGGCTACGAAGCGTTTTTGAAGAACGCGTAAGCACCTGGTGGAAGCGGCGCCTGCGGGCGCCGCTTCATGTTCTCAGCGCACACGCCCCCAGTATGCGGTAGTATCACGTCGTGCAAGACGAGGGGGTACTATGGACGAACTGACCATCGGTCGTATGGCGAAACTGAACTGCGTGTCCGAGAAAGCGCTGCGCCTCTACCATATGAAGGGGATCCTCGAGCCTGCGCGCACGGACGAGGAAACGGGCTACCGTTACTACGACCTGGGGCAGTGCGCAACGGTCGACATGATTCAGCAGCTTCGCATCCTTGGGTTCACGCTCGACGAGATCAAGGCCATCGAGGAAGCTCACGACGTGGAGTTCTTCTTCGAGGTGCTGCAGAAGCGCCGCGCAGGCATCGCGGAACAGGAGCGTCACCTGGCTATCGCGCACAAGGTTGCCGACGACCTCATCGCGCACTGCGACACGTACCTGCATCGGCCGCTGTGCAATCAGATCATGCTCGAGCACCTGCCGCCGCGCACGGTGCTGAAATTCGCGAACGACGACCCGCACCTGCTGACCACGTACGACGGTCGGGAGGCCATGGACAATTGGGAGCTCACGCTGCGCGCCATCAAGCGGGTGATCGTGGAACGCGGCTGGCCTATCTCGTTGTTCCGCAGCGTCGGCTGCATCATCCCGCACGAGCGTTTGGCGGCGGGCGACCTGCGCTTCGAGTCGTCGTTCGTGTTCGTGGACGAAGCGTTCGGTGAAGCGTTCGAGGCCGCCGAAGTGCTGCCCGGTGGCGATCACCTCACCATGTACTGCGCGGGCGCCACCACCGAGCGCGGCGAGGACGCCGAGACGGTGCTGCTCGAGCGCATGTTGGACTATGCGCACCACAAGCATTTCGCCATCGCGGGCGATTACGTGGGCGAGGTAATTGCCGACACGCCGGAGTTCCTGTTCGAGCGTCGCGACATGTTCTTCAAGCTGTGCCTGCCCGTGCGCTACGATCCGTGCGCGGATGGGACGGCGTAAACATTCCCGCGGGTGGAAGGTTGCTTGAGCGCTGATCGACAATGCGTTGACCAGCGATTTCGCGTTGGCAAACAGCCCTTTCCCCTCAAGGGCGTCACCTGCGAGCGACCACGCCCCTTGCAGCTCACACCTGATGTGCCTGCTTGACCTTGCCCCGCCGGTAAAGCATACGCTTTCCGCAGGGGTTTCAAGGAACAACGGCATACCAGGAAAGGGGACACCCATGAGCGACACGTTCAAGGGATTCGGGCGCCTTGCCGCAACGGCAAGCTGCGTGGCTCTCGTGGCGGCGTTGGCGGGATGCGCGCCGCAGCAGGGCACCGAGGAGCAAGCGGGCGCGCCGGCGTCGGGCGCTACGAACGCATCGAGTGCCGTGGCGAACACGGTGAGCATGCTCGACTACGACCCGCTCAATCCCATCGTCAAAACGCGGGACGACGGCACCGTCATCCAACGCACGCCGACCGAGGACTACTCGACGTCGCAGGACGCCGACGCGGCGTACAACCATCCCGAGAAAAACGTTCCGTACAACACGTACTATGCGAAGGCCGACGCGCGCGGATGCAACGCGTGTCACGAAGATTTAGCGGCGACGATCGATGCCATGCCGTACGGACACGTGAAGCTGAGCAACGACTTGGGTATTGAGGTCACCTTGCAGCAGTGCCTCGACTGTCACGAGGAGGGGCCGGGATACCAGACCATTGAGAACTCGTTCGGCACGGTGATTCACGGCATCCACGATACCGACGACAAGGCCGCGTGCTGGAACTGCCACAACGCCACGAACGACGATGAGGGCATGCAGCTGTGGGACGTGGTCAAGCACGATCAGCTGCGCGGCATCACGCCGGTAGAGGACGTCGAAGGCGATTTCATGTTCTCGCAGGAGGAGACCATTCCCGCTGAGAGCATCTTCGATTTCGACTGGCAGTATTGGGACCTCGACTACGTCCGCGCCGACAACGAGGCCAACAATGTGCCGCTCGACGAGCAAATGTTCAACGACTGGACCATCACCGTCACGGGCGAAGTGGACCAGGACGTCACCTATCAGCTGACCGATCTCATTGCCGAGGCTCCCTCGGAGACGGTGCCGATGGTGATGCATTGCACGTACAACCCAACGGGCGGCCCCCTGATCGGGCAATCCATGGTCACCGGCATTCCGCTTGATTGGCTGCTTGACAAGGCCGGTCTCACCGACGACGCGGTGTCGATGTTCGCCGGTTCTCCCGACGGCAACTCGAATTCGGTGTACCTCTCGTCGCTCGAGGGGCAGAAGGTACTCATCGTGTACGAGATCGACGGCGAACGCCTGTCGTGGCGGCAGGGCTATCCCGTGCAGCTGTGGGCTGGCGGCGTGGGCGCTCCGGTGTTCACGAAGGAGCTTTCCGACGTGGTCATCTGCAATGCCGATGAAGAAGTGGACGACTACAAGGGTTGGGTGAAGAGCGAGGGCGGCTTCTACAACAAGCCGAACGTGGGCATCTTCAACCTCGACGAGGGGCAAGTGGTTGCCGCGGGTGAGCCGTACGCCGTCAAGGGCTACGCGAGCGCGTGGGACGACCCCATCACGGGCATCGAGTTCTCAATGGACGGCGGCGAGACGTGGACGCGCTGCGAAACGCCGAACGCGAACACCGATCAGTGGGTGACCTGGAGCTTCACCATTACGCCCGAAGCTGATACCGACACGGCGTACGTGCTGCGCGTGCGCGCGACGTCCGAGAGCGGCCTGGTGACCGAAGAACCTTTGGAGAAACTGTTCAACGCCCGCACGGCGTAAGGAGAGGGGTAGCCATGAAAACGAAGTCTTCAGCGGTGTGGGGCGTTGCGGCGGCATCGGCCATGATGCTGGGCGTGTGCGGCGGTCCCGTGGCCGAAGCGGCGGGATGGGACGGCGCGCTGGCGGGGGCCGGCGCGGCGAGCGATGGCGCAGCCGGGACGGCGGCGCGCGCGGAGAGGGCGGCGACGGCGACGGTCGACCCGGCGTCGCAGGTGGTGCGGCTGGATACGGTGCAGGGCAGGCTGTCGTACGGGCAGGGCGCGGTGGACAGCGTGGACGATATCGCGCGCGTGTTCAAGAAGGCGCCGGCATACCTGTGCGGGGCCTCGTCCGAGCAGCTGGCGGTGCGCGGCGAAGCGGATAGCGCGAGTGCGGCGGGCGAGGCGGCGGTCGCGAACGAGCTGACGGTGACGGGCGACGTGCAGCACGTGTTCGCGGCTCCGCTCGACGATCTGGCGTCCGACGACGATCATCCCGTCGTGTTGGGCTGTTCGTGCGGCGGCAACCCGGCCGACGGGCGCGCGAGCGTGTCGGCCGAAGTGACGGGCGTGACCATACGCTCGCTGCTCGAGCGGGCGCAGGTGAGCGAGGGCGCGAACACCATCGTGTTCACATCCCGCGACGGCTACGAGACGGCGCTGCCGCTGAGCTACGTGACGCAGCGCCACAGCCTCATCGTGTATGCGGTGAACGGCGAAGCGGTGGACAACGCCATGGGCGGCTCGAATCAGCTGTGGCTGGGGTCGACGTCCGCGCGCTACTTCGTGCGCGACGTCGCCTCCATCGAACTGCGCACGCAGGAGACGCCGCCGCCCGCGCCGGGTTCGGCCGCCGCACGCGATCAGGCCAAGAACGTGCCGAACGCGAGCGTGCTCGAAGGGCGCTCGGCATGATCGGCGACGTGGCCGCCCGCGCCGGCCGGCCCGTTGTTATCACGGGGCGTTCGTACGACTTGGGCCATGCGGTGAGCGGGGTGCAGTTTTCGCTTAACGAAGGGGCCTCGTGGACGACGTATCCCTTCGAGAACACGAACGACTATCAGCCGGTGGACTGGTCGTTCGAGTTCCAGCCGCCGCGGGTGGGGGAGTACCGCCTGTGGGTGCGCTCGGTGAACGATGCGGGCGCGACGAGTCCCGAAGCCGCGCTCGCCGTTATTCGGGCAACGGCGTAGGGCGTGCGCGTTGTACTTGTGGGGGCGGGGCGTCGTATGGTGACGGCTCGCCCTTTTCTGTTGGCGATACCCCGCTTTTCCGCTACACTGCTCGCATTGTTCATGCGCGCTTCGAGCCTGATGGCCGGGCGCTTTCGATAAGCGAGGCAGAGTGGCTCGAGAAAAATTCGGATCCCGTCTGGGGTTCATCCTGATCAGCGCGGGGTGCGCCATCGGGTTGGGCAACGTGTGGCGGGTTCCCCTACATCGTGGGGCAGTACGGCGGCGCGGCCTTCGTGCTGCTCATCATGTTCTTCCTGCTCGTGTTCGCGCTCCCCATTCTCATCATGGAGTTCTCGGTGGGGCGTGCCAGCCAAAAGGGCATCGCGCGCAGCTACGACGCGCTTGAGCCGGTGGGCTCGAAATGGCACCGCTTCAAGTGGGTCGCGCTTGGGGGCAACTACCTCCTCATGATGTTCTACACCGTGGTGACGGGCTGGATGCTGGCGTTCATGGTGCGCAGCGCCATGGGCACGTTCGAGGGCATCGACGCGGCGGGTGTGAAGGCGGTGTACGACGGCTTGCTGGCGAACCCCGTGGAGTCGGCCGGGTTCATGGTGATCACCGTGGCCATCGGCGTGCTGACCACGCGCGCGGGGTTGCAGAAGGGCATCGAGCGCGTGACGAAGGTGATGATGGGCGCCCTGTTCGCGGTGCTCGCCATCCTGTGCGTGCGCGCGGTCACGCTGCCGGGCGCGCAGGAGGGCCTGTCGTTCTACCTCATGCCCGATTTCGCGAAGCTGTTCGCCGGTGCGACGCCTACCGAGCAGTGGTCGACGTTCTTCGACGCCGTGTTCGCGGCCATGGGACAGGCGTTCTTCATGGTGTCGGTGGGCGTGGGTTCCATGTCCATCTTCGGCAGCTACATCGGCAAGGAACACGCTCTGCTGGGCGAGTCCATCCGCATCGTGGCGCTGGATACCTTCGTGGCCATCACGGCTGGCCTCATCATCTTCCCGGCCTGCTTCACCTACGGTGTGGACCAGACCGCCGGCCCCAGCCTGATCTTCATCACCCTGCCCAACATCTTCGCCAACATGGCGATGGGTCGGCTGTGGGGCAGCCTGTTCTTCCTGTTCATGGCCTTTGCGGCGCTTTCCACCGTGCTGGCCGTCTTCGAGAACATCATCTGCTGCGGTATGGAGCTGACCGGCTGGAACCGCCAGAAGTCCAGCCTCGTCAACTTCTTCCTCATCATCGCCCTCTCTCTGCCCTGTGTGCTGGGCTACAACGTCTGGGCCTGGGACGGTTTCGCCATCTTCGGCGGTGCGGTGCTGGATGTGGAGGATTTCCTCGTCAGCAACCTCTTCCTGCCGCTGGGCTCCCTCGTCTACCTGCTGTTCTGCGTCACCCGCTGCGGCTGGGGCTGGGACAACTACAAGAAGGAAGTCAACACCGGCGACGGCCTCAAGATGCACGACTGGATGCGCGGCTACCTGACCTATGGTCTGCCCCTCATTGTCCTGTTCATCTTCGTGTTCGGCCTGTACGATAAGTTCATCGCCTGATAAAACAAAAATACGGGATGCTGCATTTTGCAGCATCCCGTATTTTTTATCGCTTTATTTCACATACCGGCCTTCGCAGATATTCTTGCAGCAGGCGCTGATGGGGAACCAGCAGCAGTCGCGGCAGATGTCGGCGAGGATCTCCGGCGTGGCTTTGGCGTCGATCTCGCGGATGAGGTCCTGGTAGACATAATCCTTTTCCTCGAGACCGAAGTATTCCACCGTCTTTGCATCGTAGCGCTTGACCTTTTCCTGCGTGTCGCAGAGGTCAGTCCCCAGCTTGTTGGGGCAGCAGGAGCAGAGGGTGTCAGTGGAGAAGGTGAGGTGGATGGTGGTGCCGGGAACATCCCGCAGCTGATGCACCACGTCGGTCATGTGGGCCACGAAATCGTTGTCATAGCCTTTGCCGGAGTAGCCCTGCGTGCAGAGCAGATGGTGGGGACGAAGTACGATGCTCATGCTTTCAGCCCCGGAATGCGCTTCCGCAGGTTCAGGCCGATGGCGCAGGCCAGAACTGCCTTGATGATGGCAGTGGGGATGAAGGGCAGGACGCAGGCGGTGATCCCCACGGCGATGGTGCTGTGGGCGACGACCACGAACATTGCAACGCCCACCACATAGTTGACCACCGTGCCGACGATGACAGCGGTGACGAAAGCGCCCTTGAAGGCGTCACGGTGCTCCACGCCGAGGCCGATGATGTAGGCCATCAGGGGGAAAGAGATGAGGAAGCCGCCGGTGGGGCCGACGAACTTATCGAAACCGCCGGAGAAGTTTGCCAGCACCGGCACGCCCACAGCGCCCAGTGCCAGGTACACCAGCGAAGCGATGGCGGAAAGCTTGGAACCCAGCACCACAGCAGCCAGCGTGATGGCGAAGGTCTGCATGGTCATGGGGACGCCCAGAGGCATCGGGATGGAGATCTGGGCCATGACGGCGATGACGGCGGCGAACAGACCTGCATAGCAGATGTCCCGCACAGAGAACTTGGACTTGGCGGCCGCAGCGGCCTGGGTGTTCTGACTCATAAGAATGGTTCCTCCTATACGTTCTGGCCCAAAGCGGCCATGCTCCCAGTATGTCAGACTGCAAACGCTGCGTCAACTTTGGATTCGCGAAAAGGTTTACAATTCGAAGCGAAAAACAAAACAGAAAAATACACAAAAGATGTCGCTTTTGGTTGTGAAATGTGCTATACTAAATCTTAGCTATAAGAAGCACACCAGTGATAGATAGAGAGGAGAACATCATGCAGCATGAAACCGTGATCGTGCTGGACTTTGGCGGCCAGTACAATCAGCTCATCGCGCGCCGCGTCCGCGAGAATAATGTCTACTGTGAGATCTATTCCTATAAGACGGACCTGTCCGTCATCAAGGCGAAGAACCCCAAGGGCATCATCTTCACCGGCGGCCCCAACAGCGTCTATCTGGAGGATTCGCCCACCATTGACCCCGAGATCTTCAGCTGGGGCGTGCCTGTGCTGGGCATCTGCTACGGCAGTCAGCTCATGATGCACCTGCTGGGCGCCACGTCTGCCGCGCCCCGGAGCGCGAGTACGGCAAGACCGAGGTTTTCGTGGACAACAGCAGCAAGATGTTCACCGATGTGCAGCCCTCCACCGTCTGCTGGATGAGCCACAACGACTATATCGAGCAGGCTGCGCCCGGCTTCAAAATCACTGCTCACACCGTCAACTGCCCGGTGGCCGCAGCTGAGAACGAGGAAAAGGGGCTGTACGCCGTTCAGTTCCACCCCGAGGTGCTCCACACCGCTGAGGGCAAGAAGATGCTGCACAACTTCGTGTACAACGTCTGCGGCTGCACCGGCGACTGGAAGATGGACTCCTTCGTGGAAAACAACGTCGAGGCCCTGCGGAAGCGCATCGGCAGCGGCAAGGTGCTCTGCGCCCTGTCCGGCGGCGTCGATTCCTCCGTGCTGGCTGCCATGCTGGCCAAGGCCATCGGCAAGCAGCTGACCTGCGTCTTTGTTGACCACGGCCTGCTGCGCAAGAACGAGAAGGAAGAGGTCTGCTCTGTCTTCGGCCCCGGCAACGCCAACGGCTTTGACATCAACTTCATCTGCGTGGACGCCCGTGACCGCTACTTTGCAAAGCTGGCCGGTGTCACTGAGCCGGAGCGCAAGCGCAAGATCATCGGCGAGGAGTTCATCCGCGTCTTTGAGGAACAGGCGAAGCAGATCGGCAAGGTCGATTTCCTTGCACAGGGTACCATTTACCCCGATGTCGTCGAGAGCGGTCTGGGCGGTGAGTCTACCGTCATCAAGAGCCACCACAACGTCGGCGGCCTGCCTGACACCGTGGACTTCAAGGAGCTGGTCGAGCCTCTGCGCAACCTGTTCAAGGACGAAGTCCGTCAGGCTGGCCGTGAGCTGGGTCTGCCCGAGTATCTGGTCAGCCGCCAGCCCTTCCCCGGCCCCGGTCTGGGCATCCGCATCATCGGCGAAGTGACCCCCGAGAAGGTCGCTATCGTGCAGGATGCCGACGCCATCTGGCGTGAGGAGATCGCCAAGGCCGGCCTTGATAAGGAGATCAGCCAGTATTATGCGGCTCTGACCAATATGCACAGCGTCGGCGTTATGGGCGACGAGCGCACCTACGACTACGCCGTGGCCCTGCGCGCCGTCACCACCACTGACTTCATGACCGCCGAGAGCTACAATATGCCCTGGGACGTGCTGGGTACTGTCACCAGCCGCATCGTCAATGAGGTCAAGCACGTCAACCGCGTGTTCTACGACTGCACCGGTAAGCCGCCGGCCACGATCGAGCTCGAATAATTTCAAGGTCTTGAAAAACCGCATAGTTAAGCGAATTCTTGGCTTTTGAAAAGGCTTGTGGCAACGATTTGGCAACACTTTTTCATTATTCATAAAAAGAGAGCTAACTGATTTTGATTTGAACTGCACCCCATTTGTTAGACAGTATGGTATACTGTTTAGGAAATGGGGTGTTTTTGTATGCCAAAGGGACAACGAAAGTACAACGGAACGCAGAAGGTAGAAATCATTAAACGAATCCACAGAGAAAACCTGAGCTTTAAGGGAGCGTCCAGAGAATATGGCATTTCGGACCGTACACTCAGGGACTGGGAGCGCATTTATTGGGAGGAAGGAGAAGAAGCACTTCTGTTAGAGCGTCGAGGACGAGCCTGTGCCGCCAGTGGGACGCAGAAAGGCCGGAAGCCAAAGCTGGATAAGCAAGTAGAAGAAGATCTTATTGCAGAAAATCAGCGACTTCGGATGGAAATCGACTACTTAAAAAATTGAATGCCTTGGTGCTGGAAGAGGAACGTCAAAACAGAAAGCACAAGTAGTTCAGGAACTAAGGCAGAAATACCCTCTGAAAGCACTGCTGCAACTTGCCGGACTTCCTCGCAGCACGTTCTACTACTATCTGCACCAGTCTCAGAATCCTGCCAAATACCAGATGGTAAAGGAACAGATCGTTATAATCTTCAACGAGAACAAAAAACGATATTACTACGGCAGACACGGCTGTATGCTGAATGTCTGCTATTATGACCGGCCAAAGCCGGAAACGAAACCTGTAAGCGAATGTGATGACTGCCCGTATGGCAAGTGCGGATCGTGCATCGGCTGGTGTACGAAGGAGATTCTTCGCTCGCTTGAAAGGGGGCGCGCCAAGTGACGCTGGATTATTTCTACGGTGCTCAAGCGGATCAGTTTGCCTTTTACCGCATCCCCAAAGCGCTGTTTACCGATGAACGCTTCAAGTCCATCTCCGCCGAGGCCAAAATTCTTTACGGCATTCTGCTGGACCGGATGAGCCTGAGCCGTAAAAACGGCTGGCTGGACGAACAGGGGCGCGTGTTTATCATCTTCACGCTGGAGGAGGTCATGGAGGCTATCGGCTGCGCCGATCAGAAGGCTACCAAGCTGCTGAACGAGCTGGACAGCAAGGCCGGTCTCATAGAGCGCAAGCGGCAGGGGCTAGGCAAGCCCAATCTCATCTTCGTCAAGAACTTTGTGGATAACTCAACCGGCAACATCCCGCCCGCACCGGAATCACGAATCAAGACTCGTGAAAATCACGATTCAGCAGACGTGAATTTCACGACTCCGGAATCCCGAAAATCACGAGGAAGTAATACTGATTCAAATTATACTGATTTGAGTGAGACTGAAACCTATCCGTTCCCTTCCGGTCAAGTGGGCGGTCGCAGTCAGCCCCCTGTGGATAAGATGGGACGGGATATGGATGAGCGGGAACAATATCGGTTAATTCTTGAGGACAATCTGGAGTATGACATTCTCCTGGAGAATAACCCGTATGACCGGGATACCATCGCAGAGATCATGGAGCTCCTTCTCGATACCATCTGCTCCAAACGTCAGTACATCAGAATTGCCGGGGACGACAAGCCCCGAGAGGTAGTCAAGAGCCAGTTCCTCAAGCTCAACTGCACACATATCGAGTATGTGCTGAGTTCCTTCAAGGAGAACGCCAGCAAGGTGCGGAACATCAAGCAGTACCTTCTGGCTTCCCTATACAACGCGCCGCTGACCATATCGAACTACTACGACGCCCTGGTGCGTCACGATATGGCAAATGGCTTTGTATGAGCCGCAGCTTTCCCGCTGCGGCTTCTGTCATTTCCGGGAGGTGATGCAAATTGGCAGAAGAAAAGGACACGGCAGCTCCGGCAAAGCGGACTGCCGGCAAGACAGGCCGGCGAAAAAAGCCGGAAGCGGAACACGCGGCCCGGGCCGCTCCCCAGGACAAAGACATCGGCAGCAAGGCGCGGGAAATTCTGGAACGGGCGCGCACAGCGCCGAAGCCCGAATGGGAGGTTGCGGAACAGGTCGTACTGCTCCCGCTGGACAGGCTTCGGCCGTTCAAGAACCACCCGTTCAAAGTAAGTGATGAGGACGAGCTGATGCAGGACACCATCGACAGCATCATGGCGGGAGGCGTAATCAACCCGATCCTGGTTCGCCCGGCAGAGGACGGCAAATTTGAAGTTGTTTCCGGTCATCGCAGGTTCCGGGCATCGGAGCTTGCCGGCAAAGCGGACATCAAGGCCATCGTCCGGGAAATGGACGATGATACCGCCGTGATTACCATGGTGGACAGCAACCTGCAAAGAGAGAACATTCTCCCCAGCGAGCGGGCATTTTCCTACCGCATGAAGATGGAAGCCCTGACCCATCAGGGACAGCGCACCGACCCCACTTTGCGCCAAGTTGGCGCAAAGTTCAGAACGGCAGAGCTGGTCGGCCAGCCGGCCGGCGACAGCGCCCGGCAGGTACAGCGGTTTATCCGTCTGACGGAGCTGATTCCGCAGCTGCTGGATATGGTGGACAGAAAAGAGCTGGCCTTCAATCCGGCAGTCGAGCTGTCCTACCTGAAACCCCATGAGCAGGAGCAGTTTCTCGACGCTATGGATTACGCGCAGGCGACGCCGTCGCTTTCACAGGCGCAGCGCCTCAAACGCCTGAGCCAGAACGGACAATGCACACCGGAAGCTATGTACGAAATCATGGACGAGGAAAAGAAAAGCGAGCTCGACCGCATAACCATCCGCGGCGATGTGCTGCGGAAGTATTTTCCGAAGTCCTACACACCCCTGCAGATACAGGAGACCATCATCAAACTGCTGGAAGCCTGGCAGAAAAACAGAGCGCATCAACAGGAGCGCTGAAAGGAGTTTTTATGGCAAATATCACACTGAACATCGAGGGAGATCTGAACATCTACGTCAGCGAGGAGGACGGCCAGCCGGACAGTCTGTATCTGGACGGTATGGACGGCTTCCCCGAAACGCTGCGCATTCATCTGGAAGCCGACGGCGAAGACGATGAAAGCAAGGCGGAGGTCATCTACGCCATTCCCGGCGCGGCGGCCATCAGCATGACGCTGTATGAGGCATTGTCGCTGGCACTGAACAGCGGCGGAGCGGACAGTCTGGAGCTGATGCCCGTTTCGGGCATTTTCATCGCCTTTAACAGCGATGACGTCATCATCGACCAGAACGGCGACTGCTATCTCGCCGGCCCCGGCATCATCTTTGCGCTGGAGGACGGCGATATTGTTTCGCTGGATGAGGAGGACAAAGAGCTGATCACTCAGGTGCTGGAGGATGGGACTGCCGAACTGACCAACGGCGCGGAAATCCGCTGCGCCTTCGGGCTGTGAGGTCTGTCCATGAAAGAATTTGAAGTCACCATTACCGAGACGCTTCAGAAGTCCATTACGGTTGAGGCAGCAACCAGAGAGGAAGCGCAGGCAATGGTCGAGGAAATGTGGGATAAAGGCGATGTGGTGCTGGACGCCGACCACTTCGTCGGCGCAGAGTTCAGCTGCAATGACGGACAGGAAATCGAGGCGGACAAGCCCATTGAGGTACTGCTTGTGGAGCCCGGACAGTATGCCAGAATGACCACCATTGGTTCCTCCCTTGAGGATATGCAGAAGGTCGTGGGCGGCTACATTCAGGAGGCTCCCTTCTTCCGCGATCCGGTCACGCTGGTCTGCAACGAGGAAGGCAAGATTTCCGGCCTGCCGCTGAACCGCGCCATCCGGGACGATGACGGAAAAATCATCGATGTTGTTGCCGGAACCTTTTTCATCTGTGGCGCGGAGGGCGATCACTTCTCCTCCATTCCGAAGGAGCTTCAGAAAAAGTACGAGGAGAAGTTCAAAAAGCCGGAGGCGTTTCTAAAGATGGGGCGCAGCATCATGGCGATTCCCACGGAGCCCACAGCGTCCAATCCGAAGCCGGACAGGAAAGCACCGGGCATGGAGTTGTAACCGCCGTCCGGAAAGTATGCAGAGGAAGGAGATGATGCACCTTGCAGGAGGAGGTTGAAAACAGAACCGTCACGCTGACCATATCCGGCGCAAAGCTGACAGGACGCACACTCAAGTGGGCAATCCGTCAATTTCTGAATCACCACAGCAAATCGCAGGCGAAGAAAGCCCAGGCCGCAGCAATCACGCCGCGCGGCAAGCAGTCGGTGTCAGAGCTGGTCGGTCAGAATCAGGGCGTTCAGAACATTGAGATCAGCGATAAGAATATCAAGGACTTCGACCGCGTGGCCCGGAAATACGGCATTGACTATGCCGTCAAGAAGGATACCACCGAAGAGATTCCCAAGTATCTGGTCTTTTTCAAGGCGCGGGACGGTGACGCACTGAACGCGGCGTTCCGGGAATACTCAGCGGTCGTTGCGAAAAAGAAGGAACGTCCGTCTGTCATTCAGAAGCTGCGCGCGATCAATCCGTTGGAGCAGGCGGTGAAGAAGGACAGGGTTCGGCACAAGGACAAGGGGCTGGAGCTATGAGGCTGGATAAAAAGCTGAAAAAGAAGCTGCTCCTGAACACGCCCTATTTCCTGTTCGTTTACCTGTTTGATAAAGTGGCTCAGGGCATACGCCTTGCCCCCGGTGCGGATGCAAGCCAGAAGCTCCTGCATCTGGCAGACGGCTTCGGCAGTGCCTTTGCCTCACCGCTGCCCAGCTTCCACCCGATTGACCTGCTCATCGGTATCGCCGGAGCGGTCATCATGTGGGTGGTTGTGTATGCCCGGGGCAAAAATGCCAAGAAGTTCCGCAAGAACACGGAATACGGTTCCGCCCGCTGGGGAACGCCGGAGGACATTGAGCCGTATATGGACCCGGACTTCCGGAACAACATCATTCTGACCCAGACGGAGCGGCTGACGATGAACAGCCGGCCCAAGGCCCAAAGACAGCCCGGAACAAGAACTGTGCTGGTCATCGGCGTTCCGTCGGTAAAACAGGTTCTTGTGAAGCCGCAGCTCATGCAGCTCCACAGTTCCTACGTGGTCACA
>ENA-OQIJ01000209-OQIJ01000209.1-human-gut-metagenome-genome-assembly--contig:-NODE-209-length-16853-cov-6.409183_pt1 | contig 16853 bp, 17 predicted proteins | sample MGYA00242582_ERZ504747 | MGnify/ENA primary metagenome ERZ504747 (study PRJEB26092, sample SAMD00036435) | human gut metagenome | host: Homo sapiens | study: EMG produced TPA metagenomics assembly of...
CTGGGCGTCCTGATCTTCCTTGTCGTCCAGCTCCACGATCTTGCTCATCTTCAGGGTTTTGGCGAAGGCGTCGGCCTGCTGGTACAGGTCGCTGGAATCGTCGCCCTTGCCGCTGATGATCAGGGGATACGGGCCTCGTCGATCAGGGTAAGGATCACGCCTGTGGATACATTGATACCTGCGGTCAGCAGGAAAAACTCCCGCACCTGGGACGGGAGCGTGAAGTCCAGCACGCTTTCTTGATTCCCGATCTGCTCCTCCGTGGCGGCGGGCTTGATCTCATCAGAGGTGTCCAGCACCTTTGCCAGCGTCTTGGAGAACTTGGGGTAGCGTCGAAACATCTCCGGGTTGTCGGCCTTGAATTTTGCTTGCTTTTCCCGCTGCACCCGCTCCTGTTCCTTGCAGAAAGCGTCCAGCTCGGCCAGATACCGCTCCTGGTAGAGATTGCTGGCTTCAAATGCTATGCCGCTCTTTTCCAGAATGGCGATGGCTCCCTTTTGGCTGCCAAACACCGGGACCCACTGGAAGCCATGCCGGCAGGGCTTTAGCTTCAGAAACTCGCCCCGACTCAGCAGGGCTTCCAGTTCCGGCTCATGTTCGTCCCACCAGCTCCTCCAGGTTTCGGGAGTTTCCCGCCCCTCGACCAAGTCCAGAAGTTTTTCAGTCAATGATTCTTTGTTCATAGGTGTCCACGCTCTTTCTCTGCCATCACGATACTTGTGATTCCATGACTTCGCCATTATCGTTGATATAAGTGTAATGAATAAAATCCTCGTCCACAAGCAACAGGTATGGACTGAAAACTTCCCATGCATCATAATCGCTCATGATGTCAGAATATTTGCCAAATACATAAATCTCAAATAAGGCATCTGTTCCCATTAAAAAGCACAAGTAGACATTTCCATGGGGATATGGGCAAACTTCTTGGATCGACAGCTGTCCCGGCCGCACAAAATTGAGCTTTGAGAGAAAGGTTTCAATTTTTCGTGTTTCCACTTCATCTGCGTATCGGTATTTCTGAGAAAACTGCTCGATACCTTTTGTGAGACGATCCTTGTATTGCTGTATCTCTGCTCTTTTCTGCTTTATCTTGAGCTGCTCTTTTTTTTGAGCCAAAAGCTCCTTTCTCTCATGCTCCATAGGTCACTTCTCCGTTTCAGAGGGCGCAGGAATAGATGCTCATGGCCCCGTAATCGGTGTGCAGGACCAGCCCGCTTTGGGTAAAGGCAAAATTCACCTGCCGCACCACAAAGGGATCATCAATGGTGGCCAGCAGTTGGCCGCTGCCGGTATCCCATACTTCTATGGGGGAGCTGCCGCGGTCCTGCTGAACGGCCATCAGACTACCGCTTGTCCGTACCATGCAGGTATCTGAAAAATTCAGTCCTTGTCGGACAGGGAAGGGGAGGGGAGTGGTCGTTTCCTCTCCGGTCTGGGTCAGATAGAACCTGCCGCCCACCGAGAAGTACTGGTCATCTGGAGAGAAGAAGGGATGCCAGCCCGCATTGGGGATCACAACTTTTTGGGCGGACTTCAGATCGACCAGCACATACTCACCCTCGGTGACACGGTAGGCCGCTTTGCTCTGCCGGGGAGAGAGCATCCCGAAGCAGTAATAGGCAAAATTCGGGTCCTTTGACTTCTTGCATTTTACCGTTTCCCGCCACACCTCCGTGTTGCTGTCAAAGTCAAAGACGCCGATCTCCTCGCCCGTGTACCACAGGGCCAGGTCGCCGCTGGCATCCAGCATGGTCTTCATGCTGTTTTTCTTGTTGGCAAAGGGCGTGATTTCATGGGTGCGGAGTGAGAACTGCTGGAGAAGATAACTGTTGTTCAGCAGCAGGGTATCATTGGGGCAGAGGACCTGCTCATAGGTCATCCGCTTGGCCCCCAGAGAGACCGTTTCAAGGATCTCCCCGCTGCCATCGAAGTGATAGAGGGTCTCGTCCTCAAAATCTCCGACCACCCTCGTCAGGAAGAAGTCATCCCGTGTGAAGGCGGTAGCCAGGGGCATAAAACCGTTGCTGTCCTTACCGACAAACCGATGGCACCGCGCCTGACCAATAGCGGCATCCGGATTCTGATAGACAAATCCTTTCCGCATCTGGCTCATCATGGCGCTGGCAGCCTTGCTCTTGACCTGGAAGGCGGAGTCGCACAGGATTTCCTTGACCTTCCCGCCATTCAAGCAGGTTCGGATGGTATGTCCGTCAATTTCAATCCGCCACTGCTTATTTGTAGTAGGGTTGAGGAAGGTTTTTTCCATTGGCGCAGGCACCTCCTCAATCAAAATCCATCCAGACCAGGTGTTTTCCGCAGTGGAGGCACTGGAACAGGTAGCATTGCAGATGCCCGCCATTGACGGATTCCTGAATCATTTCCTTATGTTCGTGATCCCACATTGGATCGTCCAGCACATCCTCCAGCACACCCAGCGCCCGCAGTTCTCTGGCACCCACAGGGCCCAGATAGGCGCAGTAGTCGCCGCAATGGGCGCGCCAGTATTCCTGCTGCCAGCCACAGTAGCCAGGAGTTCGGTGGATGAGCTCGTCCAGTTGGGCCGGGTCCTCCACGCCATCATCCACGGAGCAATCGTCCTGGAAGCTGCCATCATATTTCTGGGCCGCCTCGCCGCTGGAGATACACTCCGGGCACAGATACTCAATATCCTCCACAGCGTAAAAGGGGCCTGTATAGAAAATATGGGTTGTCTTGCCGCAGCAGTCGCAGGCAACGCCATCCGCGGACTCCTCAAAAGCGCCGGTTTCCAGAGGATTGGGGTGATACCGGAAGGTGGGCAGGCCCAGCTGGGCCTGCCGCTCCTTCTCTTTCTGCTTTTCCTCCGGCGTTTTGGGCTGGGGGAGGGCATAATGATTGCCCCAGTTTTCCGCATAGTCCTTCAGCGTACCCAGCCGCTTGAGTGTCTTTTTATCGGAACGATTTCCAATTTGGCAGAGCAGTTCGTAGGCATCCTTCTTGAAGTCCAGCAGATCATACACATCCACCAGCACTTCCTTGGCCTGATTGTCTTCCGATAGCTCCAGTTTCTCCTTGAAGGTATAGAGAGCGCGGACACTGTCCGGATTTCCTTTTGTCTCCCGAAACTGCTTTTGGAGTTCAATATATTGCTTCAGGTATTCGTTCATGGTCACAATCTCCCATCAATCCCACCAGAGATACCAGACAGTGGACTGCCGCAGCACATCAGCCAAAGCGCCTACGGTGGCGTCTTCCGGTCCCTGGTCGATCACATCGGGGCAGAAGCCATACAGTTCCACCGCTGCATCCATGGCCTTCTCCTTGTGGACGGGAGCCGGGAGCAGGAACTCCAGCTCATCGTGGCTCATGGCGGCAGGCACCGCGCCGTACTGCTCGAACCAGTATTTCGCCGCTGCCATCAGCTCCGGCGTATCGGGGCAGTCGTTCCAGTTTCCGAAGGGCAGGTAGGCAAAGATCTCCCAGGGGTTCTTGACCGGAATTTTCGCCAGAATGAGAGGGTGGGTCATATCGGTGTCGGAATCCCAGTAGCAGGAGATACGGTTATTCTCATAGCCGCCTTCCATCTCGCCCAGGATTTCCTCATCCCAGTCCATATCGTCATCCTCGGCTTCTTCCTTGCGCTGATCGGTCAATTCCTCCAAAACGCCTTTCGTCCTTGACAGGGGTGAGAGCATCTTCTTCCGGTACTCCGTTACAGTTTTGAGGTCAAATTCGTAAATGTCCGCATCATTCTTTGGGTCGGCGTTCATCACCAGACACTCCAGCAGCGTTTCGTCATCCGCCTTGATGAGTACCGGTACAAAGCCTTCTTTGACACTTTCCCGTTTGGCATAGCTGTATGCCGACATAATGGGATCATCGTCCTTCATGGAGGGAAAATAGGTGCATTCACAGTCCAGATACTCCATAATGGCCCGGGCTGTATCAGAAGGCTCCAGCGTGTCCTCGTCGAAGTCCTGTCCCTGCCAGTTGGTGAAGCGTTTCTCGATCACCTTTGCCATGGCCCGATAGTAGTCCTCGTCAAAGGGAATGAACAGATAGGCTTCATCCTGGATCTCCTCGGAGTAATTGCGCTCCTGCCCAATGACACCAATGGCGTAATCATCGACATCACTGGGGAAAAAGGGGCTATCCGGCTCCCCATAGTAGTAGGAGGCAAAAGCCCGACCAATCTTGTTGAACATCGGGCCGACCAGCTGTCCGTCCAGCTCATCCCGGATAAACGCCCGCAGGTCTACACTGGCAGGATCAGCCTTGACCTTTTCACTACCTCTTTGTACTCCGCGAGGAATTCCTCACCCATCAGGTCATGCTCCATGCACCAGCGCAGGTAAATGGCCATGTGGTTGTAGGCGCTCAGCTCATCCACCGGCAGATTCTTTTCCTGAATGGTTTCCAGGTGCCAGTCAGCGCAATCCATTTCCATCACGCCGCCGTCCTCCACACTGCCAAGTTTGCCCATAGTCATGGTGTTGGGACGGGTATTGTAAGTCACAAAGCTGATGCCGTCCATTTTGTCCAACAGAGCATCTGCGTCATGCTCCATCTTATATTCCAATTCCTCTCGGTAGAGGGGAATCACCTGATAGAAGTTGACCTCCTCGCCACTCGGCAGGATGCAGACCTCGCTGCCATCTTCGGTGTCCTGGGGACCGGTCAGCATGGCGGCGCACAGCTTTGTGTCCTTTGCAAAGTCATCCTCATTGTCCATGGTATGGCCAAAGCCCAGCCAGGTATCGCTGGCAATGGGCAGGCGAGCCAGGGTTTTCAGCAGACGGATGGGCCAATACCACCGCTCATTCTTCAGGTTCTCATGCTTCAGCTTCCAGTTCCCTGGCAGCGCAATGGCCAGTTCCGCCCGCTCCAGCTTGTATTCGGCCAGTTCCTCCGGGACATTCATCCGGTGAGCGCCCATGCCCATGGTGACCAGGGTATAGTAGTCCCGCTCCGCAGAGGGCTGCACCACACAGATGTCCACATGGATGTCCGGGGAGGCCAGCTCATGGAATACATGCTCGAAATCACCAAAATACTGCTGGATGTGCCCTTCGACGGTTTCCATCTCCTCCTCAGTGTAGACCTCGGGAACATCAGCTTCTTCGCCTTCGGACGCTTCACCGGCCGGGTCATCGTCATCATCGTCAGGGTCACCGTCCGATGACGCCCAGGAGATTTTCAGAGTCATCTGCTCCTCCGGCAGTCCGACGCCAGGGCTGCGGGTGATGGTGTGCTTATCATCTGCATCAAAACCGATGGTCTCCCCATCGTGTAGTTCCACATCATTCTCCAGCACATAGGACACAAGGCTGGCCAAAAAGTCCCGCAGATCGCTCGGCTTGGCATCGGTACCCAGTACCTCCATCTCGTCTTTGCCGAACACATCCAGACCGTAGGTGTAGCCGTTCATGCCATTCTCATCCCGCCAGAGGCCGAACCAGATCCAGTTGAAGATGGGCAGCTCGTCCTCCTGCATCATGTCGGCAAAGCCCTCATAGAACCGGGGCTCAAACACCACGCCGCTGGTGTAGATGCCGGTGGCATATTCCTGGCGGCAGCAGGAGGCAACCACCTTGGTGAACAGCTTGCCCTTTTCCGGCAGGTATTCCTCCTTGCCCAGCACCGCTACCATCAAGTGGGCACAATGCTCCTTGGCAACCTTGACTGCATCCTCCCACATATAGTTGTTCTCCGCATTGCCCTCGGCCTCGCCGCCGGGGATGGGATAGGAGGCCAGACTGACAGCGGCCAGCATGTCGCCCACCTCAAACACCAGCGCGTCGTCGCCTTTCTCCTCGCTCTCGTCGTATTCATCCACGGCGATGTCCCACTTTTCTTTCATGTCCCGGATGAACTGCTCTTTATCCCATTCTGCCTTGGACAGCAGCACAAAGCCGGTGAAGACGCCTGTGTGGTCACTCTCGTCCTCGGCCTCTGCCTCGGCCCGTTTTGCGATCTCCTCCTGGCACTCCTGAATCACCGCCAGGGCGTTCTCGTCCTGTGGGTCCAGCTCCGCCCACCGCTGGGCGTAGGGGATGGCCTTTTCCTCCTGCCCGTAAAGATATTGATAAGCATACGCCATCCGCATATTCCACGGGGCCTTGTCCTGACCCTCCTCTCGGACAGACTCCAGCACCTCGATGGCTCGGTGCAGGGCCTTATCTCCCTTATAGTTAGGAGTACCCTCGTCGTGGTCCCCAATGATGGCATAGTTCTCCAGCGCCCGTGCCAGGGCGAAGGCGGTGCGGTAGTTCCGCCAATCCTCCGGGATGGCGTTCAATGCTTGGATGCAGCGGGTGTACTCGTCCTCGTCGTTCCACTGCTCCAGCTGCTGGAAGAATTCTTCTTCATTCTGCGGGGTGTAAGGGATATAGTCCATGCCCGTCAGCGTCTCGTCCAGCTCGGGCGCCTGATCCTCATCGTCCGGTTCCTCCTCGGGCGGTGTTTTGAGATTCACTGTGCCCGCTTCACGGCGGAAGGTGTGGAAGCTGGCCCAGGGGATCTCACTGTCCTCGAAGAACTCCTTTGCCATCTGGAGCGCCGCCTGGATGTCCCAAGCGATGAAGTCCACATAGCCGCAGAAGAGGCCGGTGGCTCCGCCGGTGAGGGTGAGCACCTCTGGGCCGTCACCGGTGGTGAACACTTCTTCCAGTTTGTCCCGGAAGTCGAAGATCTTATCCGTTCCTTCCTCCTCACGCAGGGTATCTAAGGGATAGCAGAAGAAGCCGGCTATTGCTCCGTCGGCATGAAGTGCGTCCATGAAGTCATTGTCGGCATTCAGATAGCCGTTGATGAGCGGCACGCAGTTGGTGGAACCGACCATCACATCCAACCGCCAGTCGGCTTCCGGGTCTTTGTTGGGTTCCATTTTATAGCCAAGGTAGCTGTTCAGATAGGCTTCCGGGTCGGTGGAGAGATTCGCTCCCTTTTCCTTCAGCATATCGGGCAGCTGGGACAGGAGGAAGGACTGCTCCGCATTGGGCTCCTCCAGCACATTGAAGTCATCAATGTACCACATGTGAGAGATCTCGCCCAGCACTTGGTCAGTAAGGGTGGTGAGCATCCACCAGACTCGGCCTTCTTCCTCCTGAAGCATAGGCAGCAGCTTTTCGCAGTAGGCAGAGAGGGCGAAGCTGTTTTCGCCCTGCTCCTCCAGCCAGATCTGCACATCATCCCCAGAGGTATTCCATCCGTCCTCGGTACGCAGGCCGATGTTCTGGAGGGGCTGACGGCCCACAAGGATGTTCCAGTGCTCCAGCACCGATGCCGGGGCATGCTGCTGGAAATAGACCAGCGGAAACAGGCGGGACCGGTTGCCTTCCGGGCTGAGAATCAGCTCGTACTTTTCGCCATTAACCCCCAGCTCAAAGGCCACATCCTTCAGCGCGATTTCCAGCGGCCGGCGGCATTTTGCAAGGATTTCCCCGCCCTTTTCCCGCAGCGTGTCCGCTTCAATCATGGCCCGCAGCTCCGCTTCGATCCCCTCGAACACGGCCCAGGCCTGCCGGGTGCGCTGCCGGAAGGTTTTCTCGAACCGGGGCAGCGTCAGCCGGTCCATGCAATCGTCGATGTATTCCTGCGTGTCCTCATCGCCGGGGCGGGCCTCCAGTGCCTTTTTGAAGTAGTAGAGCGCCGGGCCCTCTTCGTCCAGATAGTAATAGGCAGAAGCAATGCGGTAGTTCCAGCAGTGGTCTTTTTCAAAGTATTCCTCATGAGGTCTGAGCAACTCCAGCGCCTTTTGATACAGCTCCCGCTGCCCCTCGCCCGCAAGGCCGTTGTAAGCCCGGCCCAGCTCGCTGTCCATTTCCGGGGTGCGCTGCCCGGCCGGAATGGCTTCCAGCGTATCCACAATGGTCTGATAGTCGCCCTGTTCACACCAGAGCTGGCACTGTTCCAACAATTCCATAGGGGGTTTCCTCCTTTTCTGAACAAAAAAGCCCCGCGTATCACCGCCGCACAGGCAGAGAGACACAGGGCAAAAAAACCGCAGAAAACCAGAAGCTCTGCATTTCATGCCATGCAAAGCGGTTTTCCATCTCATTCACAAATCCGTTGGCACAGCTGTGCCGGGGCTGGGATCGTTTCATAACAACCTCTTCCTTCCCGGAATTCCTCATTCGGAATGCACCGGGGCGTTTTCTGTTCTTTGCGGGCCTGCTCCATGGAATCCACAATGGCCCTGATCTGGAACTCCACCATATCCCCGGCAATTTCCGGGAACAGAAAGGGCATTCCCTCCGGCATGGCCCGGTACACCATCATCATGGTCAGGGCCATATTACCGAACAGGCGGGGATCCACCCGTTCCACCGGGACTTCAAAAACGGTCAGCAGCTGGCTGTAAAACCAGAGCTGCCTTTGCTGGAAGGCCCGGTAATGCTCCGGGGTAAGGCAGCGGAAGATCGCCTGCTCCTCCTCAATGGAAAGCACCGCCACATTTTCCTGCCGGCCATAGCAGCAGCTGCGCAGAAACCGTTCCACCCCTTGCCGCCAGCTGAGCGCCGGGTTCTCCATCAGGCTTTGGGCATAGTGCAGCAGCCGCGGCTGCTGGTGGCAGAGCGCCTGCAGCACCAGCTCTTCCTTGGAGGGAAAGAAGGTATAGAAAAAGGTTTTGGAAATGCCCACCTCACGGCACAGGCTGTCCACGCTGGTGTGGATCAGGCCGTTTTGGGCAATGCACCGCAGCACGGTGGCCAGAAGGGCCTGCTGGATTTCTTCCCGCTCCTGAGCGGAATAGGATTTACGCGCCACGGTTTCACCTCCCCATACCAATAAAGAATAAATTTGCAAAACAGTCTTTATCTGTATTATATTTCTGCATGATAGGAATTACAAGCCTGTTCCCTGTGCCAAATTCCAGTAGCATAAAAAATTTTGCTTTTTCACTTGACTTTACCGTACCGTCAACGGTTATGCTTGTTCACAGGGAGGGATTTTCATGGAATATTCCATTCAGGAGCTGGCGAAGCTGGCCGGGGTGACCACCCGCACCCTGCGCTGGTACGACCAGATCGGCCTGCTGAAGCCCGGCCGGGTGGCCGAAAGCGGCTACCGCTACTACGGCGACGCTCAGGTGGACCGCCTGCAGGACATTCTTTATTACCGCGCCCTCGGGGTGGAGCTGGCGCAGATCAGAGAATGTCTGGATGACCCCGCCTTCGATCGGCTTGCCGCGCTGCGCAGCCATCTTGCCGCACTGGAAGCAGAAAAGGAACGGCTGGACGGGCTGATCCGCTCGGTAAAAGCCACCATCCATGCAGAGGAAAGGAATGAGACGATGAACGACGAACAGAAATTCGAATGCTTTAAAAAGCAGGCTGTGGCGGAAAACGAAACACGCTACGGAAAAGAGATCCGGGAAAAATACGGCGACGAACAGGTGGATCAGGCCAACGCCGCCATGATGGGCATGAGCCGGGAGCAGCACAGCACCTGGACCGAACTGGGCGAAACAATCCAGCAAAAGCTGGAGGAAGCAGTGCGCTCCGGCTGCTCGCCGGAACGTGAAGAAGGCAAGCTCATTGCCCAGCTTCACCGCCAGTGGCTCACCCTCACCGGTACGCCCTATACCCCGGCCAAACACCGGGGTATTGCAGAGCTCTATGTGCTGGACGAACGGTTTACCGCCTATTACGACAAACAGCTGCCCGGCTGCGCCCGTTTCCTGCGGGACGCGGTCGTCTGCTGGATCAAGTAAATGACAAAGGGGCTCCCGGCAAACCTCCGGGAGCCCCTTTTGCATTTTTTACAGGATTTTCCGCACCGGGTGGCGAATCACGGTTTTCAGCCGTTCCGGCTTGCAGCGCCGCACATCGCTCAGGTAGATCTCGTGGTGGAACCGATCCTGCCCGAAGTCCTCCGCATAGCCCTGCTCCTGTGCATACCGCTGCATGGCAGCCACGGTGGCGGGTTCTTCATCGTAAGGGCCGATGTGCATGCACTGGACGCAAAGCCCCTCCTCCCAATGGAAAAACTCCACCGGGGAAAAATCCTGCTGTTTTTTCTCCGTCGCTTCCCGGACGGCCCAGTCAAAGACCTCGCGGGTAACGAACCCCGGCAGGCGGATGAGCGAGATCCACCGAAAATCCTGCTTGCGGGAATAATCCACCCCGTGTATGTCTTCCTGCCACCACAGGCCTTCCAGCGGCGGAACCACATAATCGAAGTAGCCTTCCAGTTTGTGCCCGCCCTTTTTGCTCATCTTGATGGTAAACGCCACCGCATACAGCAGCCCGATGGCCTGTTTGTATGCGCCATCCTCCTGATTGGGGTCGCCCTCACCCCGCACGGCAAGAAAATCCATGGCCGGCACCGTGACGATTCCCGGCGTTTTGGGTGGCAGATAAAACTCCTTATATTCTTTTTTGTAGTCAAACGGCATGGTCATTTTCTCCGTTTCTTTGTCGGCTGCTGCCTTAATCCATCGCAGGTGATCTGCACAAGTGCGGTGAGCCGTTCCCGGTCGTCCACATCCTCCACAAGGAAACTGTCCCGTGCGCCCGGATAGGGCGGCGCCTTGGGCAGATCCGGAAACGCCGCCTCTCCCTGTGGCGTGATCTTTACAAACAGCTGGTCATCGCAGATTACTGCAAAAAACACTCCGTCGCAGTAAAGGCCGTATTCTCCAAACATCTTTTTGCTGCGGATGCTGCCCGCCTGCTGCATCTGCTCCGCCACATATTCCACAAAGTCTGCCCGAGATGCCATCGTTCAATTCCTCCATTCATATTTCTGCTGCAACCGATGCCCCAACTGCGCCAGCTTTTCCCGCAGCTGGGGCGGCTCCAGCAGTTCCGCCCCGTCGCCAAAGGTCAGAATCCAGCTGAGCGCACTGGCTTCATCCGGGAAAAAGCCTTCAAAGCGCAGCAGACCGTCCGCCTGCTGCGTAAAGCTGCCCGCGCCGTATTCCTCCACCAGCCGCCACTGGTGTTCCGGCTGAAACACCACCGTTACCGGATACCGGGGCGGAAAAATCCGCTCGGCACGCAGATCCGGCCGCGGGGCCGGACGCGGAACAAAGGGTTCCCCGGTGGCAAGGTCGGTCATTCGCCCCAGCTTGAACAGACGGAAATCCTGCCGGGTCAGGCACCAGCCCCACACATACCAGGCCGACCAGTGGAAAATCAGATAATAGGGTTCAATGGTTCTTGTGGATTTTCCCTTGGGTGAGAAATACTCAAACCGGATGGTCTGCCCCTGCGCAATTGCTGCCTGAATGCACTCGATTTTGGGCGCAAGACTGCTTTTGTACCAGGAAGAAAGATCAATGAGCATACAGGCCCCGCCGGGCAGCAGCTCCCCCGACCCTGCCGAGAGCTTTTCCATCAGCCGGGCATACTGCCGGTTGCCGCTGACGCTGTCCAGACTGCGCAGCCCCGCCAGAATGGCCTGCATTTCCGGCATGGTGAACAGGGTACGATCCACCCGATAGCCTTCCATGATGGAGATGCCGCCCCCTGCGCCCTGGGTGGTCACCAGCGGAATTCCCGCACGGCACAGCGCGTCTATATCCCGCTGGATGGTTCGGCGGGAAACCTCAAACCGCCGGGCCAGCTCCGGCGCGGTGACCCGCTCCTGCTGAAGCAGAATGGACAAAATGCCGATCATTCGCTCCATCTTCATGACCCTCCCCCCTTCCGATGCCTGTATTATAGCACAGGAAACGGACAGCTGTGTGTCATGTTTGCACCAAATGCTTCTGGGGACAGGAAAAGCTTCCTCCGAACCTTTTGCCATTTCGGAGGAAGCTTTTTTGGCGAAGCGGACACAGTCACCCTGCTCCGCTATCTTTCTCTGCCGGTGTGGAAATTATTTTTTCTCCACCGGAATCCATACCTCGCAGTAGTATTCCTGATCCTGTGTGCCCTGTTCAAACCTGCTGGCGTCGCTGTACAGCTCCACGTTGATACCGGCGGCAATCTTGTAGTCCGGGTTCGTGGGCAGCCACTGGGAGAAAATCTGCTGGTTCAGCCCCTGCAATGCCTGGGGCATCCGCCCGGTGCAGGGAAACACCGCCCAGGTATGGGCCGGGATGGTGCGGGTGGTAAAGCCGTCGGGAATCTCCCGGGCGGGGTCATAGTTGTCGGCAATGAGATACTCGAACTCGTTGCCGCCCATGCTCTCGTCCAGATTGATGCCATACATGCCGCACACCACCTCGCCGCCGCCCGCGGCGAAATGCTCGGCCCAGAACCGGGGTACTGCCACCGCGCCGTCCTCATACCTGAATGTTTTCGCCCGGCACAGCACGGTGAACGCCTCTTTCTTCATGATTTTGCAATCCATGTTTTGACCACCTTCCAATGTCACTTTGATCCGAAGCGGAGCAAAGGAACGAACCGCGCCTCCGCTTCTTCGCAGTGCGGCGGGTGTGAGCCCATGGAAGCGGGCAAAGGCTTTGGTGAAGCTGTCCGGCGAATCGTATCCGAACTCCAGCGCGATATCGATGATCTTCCGGTCCGTCGTGAGAACCTCCAGCCCGGCGGCGGAAAGCCGGCGCTGGCGGATGTAGTCGCCTACCGTCATACCGCACAGCATGGCAAAGCCCTTTTGAAAGTAAAAGGGCGACAGAGCCGCCTGCTGTGCAATATCCCGGATGGTCAACTCCTCCCGGAGATGCTGCTCAATATACTGAATTGCCTGATGAATGCCTGTTACCCAATCCATTGGTCACACCGTCCTTCTGGATTCAGCATACCGGAAAACAGGCATCTCCGCCCGATTTTCCGTGCTCATTTTTGTCCGGCGGCCGGGTGCTTCAGAATGAACTCCTGCACCGGGCAACCAAATTCTTCGGTCAGCCGCCCCTCGGAAAAGTCCAGATTTTTATAAAACGCACGGGCGGCGGCCCCGTTGGGGTCACCCTCCCGATAGGTGGTCACGGTAATGTCCTTTCCTTTCTCCATCCGGAGCAGCATAAAATGCACCAGCTTCTGGGCAATGTGCTGCCTGCGGCAGGCCGGATCCACCGCCAGAAAGCAGAGCATGCTGTTTTCCTTCGAGAACAGCAGCGCGCCCAATATGCTTCCCTCTTCTTCCGCGCAGACTGCGGAAGAGTTCTGGATAAAATTCAAAACGGTAGCCCGATGCTCCGCCATCGCCTCAGCAGTCTCCAGGCCCGGGAACGCATTCCGCACCTGTTCCACCAGCATCATCCAGCCGTCAATATCCGTTTCGTGGGCAAGTCTGATTTCCATAACCGGATTCCTTTCTCAAAAAGTGAAATCATCCTTTTTTCGATTTCTTGTTCAGCTTCAAACTGACGCCCCGATGGTTCGCCGCCTCCTGCAGAAGCCCCACGGCGGCCAGTGCCCGCTCCTTAACGGGCTGCTCCGTCCGTTCCGGCTGGCTGGTCAGTGTGACCATCACGGTGCGCAAATCCTCCAGCGGCAAAAGGTACACGGCTGTGGTAAAAAGCGTTTTGCGGCGGCCGTCATTGTAGCCTTCCAGAAGCGCGTCCAGAATGGTACGCTTTTCCTCCAACCGTTCAAGATATACTTCCAGCCCCAGCTCCCGGGCGCTGGCAATGTCCTGCGTCCGGTTCCGGTGCGGGACAAAGGAATCCCCGTCATCGAAGCCCTCGTAACGGGAGCATGGATATTCCGGGCACTCCCAGCAAAACCGAATGCCACCATGCTCCAGCGAGCATTTCGCCAGTGCGCAGCTCTGGTTGCCCGCCCCACCGCCGCAGCCGGGGTAGTAGCCGCCCAGCCGCATGGAGCACAGGGCGCAGTTCAGCCCACACAGGGAGAATCGGGTTTCTGCACGGGTAAAGCCTTTCATGTTGCTGCCTCCAGATTCTGTTTCACAAATGCCGGAACGCGTTTTCCGCTGCCCCGGCCTCTATCGTTTTGCCTGTGTGTATTATAGCACAGGAGCGGGGCAGATGTCCGTTATGCCTCACTCATCTTGTGCGTTCCGCAGCCTTTGGATACAATAGACAGAAAGGAGCGTGCAAATATGGGAAACGTTGTTTTATATCTCGCCATGAGCGTAGACGGATACATTGCCGATGAGCAGGGCGGTGTGGACTGGCTGGGCGGCGACGGCAGTCAGCCGGATGCCCCCGGCAGTTATCCGTCGTTTTACAAAACAGTGGACGCCATTGTTATGGGCTGGTCCACCTATCACCAGATCGTCACCCAGCTTTCCCCAAACAGCTGGCCCTATGAAGGCCGCCCCTGCTATGTGGTAACCCATCGGCAGGAAGCGGCCCGGGAGGGCATCTGCTTCTGGAAGGGTGAGCTCACCGCACTGACAAACAAGCTGAAAGCAGAATGTGCAGGCAATGTCTGGATCTGCGGCGGCGCGTCGGTGGCCGGGCAGCTGCTGAAGGAAGGCCGCATTGATCGGCTGTGGCTTTCCGTGATTCCTGTGGTGCTGGGGAAAGGTATCCGCCTGTTCCCGGAGCTGCCCCACCCGCTGCCGCTGAAGCTGGTAAAAACGCAGCAATACAACGGGATTGTGGACCTTATATACGAAAAACGGGGACGGGCTTTTTAACGTCATACAACAAATGCCGCTCTCTGCATAAGCACAGAGGGCGGCATTTGTGATTGTTCTCTTACCTGTTTAAAAGCCAGCAAATCCCTGCGGCAGTCCGCTCCGCCGCGTGGTCGTAGTGGTTGCCCGGATTCAGCTGGAACACGGTGTCAATCCCCCTGGCTTGATAGAACCCCTGAATCTCCTCCGTGTTCTGGCCCACGGTTTTCAGCATGGGATTTCGGGTTCTGCTTTCTCTGTCACCAAGGGAAAAGTATATGCAATCTGGCTGTTGCTTCGGTTCATGGAAGGCAACATACTCTTTGATGCCGGGAAACCACAGCGAACCGGACATACTGGCCACGCGGGAAAACCGGTCCGTTTGGTAGATGGAATACAACGCGAACAGCCCGGCCAGCGAATAGCCTGCAATTCCATGCCACTTCGGTGTACAAGGGAGCTCATTTTCCACCATCGGAATGATCTGCTCCGTCAACAGCCGCAGATAATCATCCGCACCGCCGGTGCATGGCTCGGCGTTTTTGAAAGCAGGCGGACTGTTCCAGGGGGCCATGTCGTGGTTCCAGTTCAGATCACTGACGGCCACCAGCGTAAACGGCGGGCAGCCCAGCGCGCGGGCAGCTTCGAACACCTTCTGCCCTTCATTGGAAAACGTATTCAGATAAATAATGGGACTTTCTGGCTCAGCTGCCGAAAAACCAGTGATGGTTTTGCCGCCTGCTGTAAAGGATTTCACTATGAGCGCCCCCCGCTTTCGATTCGAACTGTGTTTATTGTACCGCGCCGGAATGAAGTTCTCAACCGATTTTCGCCTGAATCTGCCCGATTGAACGACCTTTTCTGTTTGTTTATTTGTTCGTTTATCACGGTTTTCCAGGTGTTTTCCGGTGATGACCGGCAATTTGAAAACACAAAAAAGCCCGCAAACGGCTCAACAAGGCCATTCACAGGCTTTTAAAATTGATGTACGGCTATGTGGCATGGCCGCAGAGTGGGCCCCCGCAAAAGTTTGCGCCGCAAAGTTTTGCGGGGAAAAGGAGGAATGACGGAGCGGTATGAAAAAAGCCCGGGCAAGCCCGGGCTTTTTGAATGGAGCACAGTCCATTCCGACGTGGAGCTGGAGATCGGACTTGAACCGACGACCTGCTGATTACGAATCAGCTGCTCTACCGACTGAGCCACTCCAGCAAATTACTCAACCGAATTTCCAGCTGAGCAACAATAAATATGATACCGAAAAATCAGCGTTTCGTCAAGAGGCAATCGCGCAAAACAGGCGGGATGTGATAAAATAAAACCATATTCCCTGTTTTGTGATTTTCTCTGCCGGGCTTTTTGATATTCGTTTTTTTGTTTCCGGTGGAAAGGAGGCCCCTATGCTGCTGAGCGTCAGCCGTCGCACCGACATTCCCGCCTGGTATGCGGACTGGTTTTTCCGCCGCCTTGCACAGGGCTTCGTGCTCGTTCCCTCGCCCCGTGCGCCGCACCAGCTGCACCACATTCCACTGAACCCGGACGTTGTGGACGGCATCGTTTTCTGGACGAAAAATCCCCTGCCCCTGCTGCCCCGTCTGAATGAGCTGGAACGCTATCTCACTGTTTTCCAGTTCACCCTCACCGGTTACGGCCCGGAGGCTGAGCCCTCCCTGCCGGACAAGGATACCGTGCTTATTCCGGCCTTTGGGCAGCTTTCCCGCAAACTGGGCCCACGGCGGGTGATCTGGCGGTATGACCCCATCTTTTTCACCCATGAATACACCGAAAACTGGCATCTGACCCGCTTCGAACAGATTGCCCGTCGCCTGCAGGGATACACCGAAACCTGTGTGATCAGCTTTCTGGATGAATACCGGGGTACCCGTGCCCGGATGCGGCCGCTGGTTCCGGCGGCCTTTGACCCGCAAATCGCCGCCCGCCTTGCCCGCGGAATTGCCGAAATTGCCGCCAGCTGCGGCATACGCGTGCAGAGCTGCGCCGAGGCACTGGATCTGCGTGCGGCAGGCATTGCCCATGGAAGCTGCATGGACGGAGCGCTGTTTGAATCGCTGCTTGGGCAGCCGCTGCACTGGGCTCCCGCCAAAGGGCTGCGGCCGGAATGCGGCTGCGCGGCCAGCGTGGACATCGGCATCTACAACACCTGCCCGGGCGGCTGCAGATACTGCTACGCCAATTTTTCGCCCGGGCAGATTGCGGCCAATCATGCAGCACACGACCCCTGTTCCCCTCTTCTGGTCGGCTGGCCCGGCCCGCAGGATCGAATTCTTCATCCTTCCTTTTCCTCGCTTCGGGTTGATCAGCTGCGCATGGACGGTTTTAATGACAAAAAGCTGCCTGCTTGAAAAACAACAGGC
>ENA-OQIJ01000210-OQIJ01000210.1-human-gut-metagenome-genome-assembly--contig:-NODE-210-length-16781-cov-5.533265_pt1 | contig 16781 bp, 14 predicted proteins | sample MGYA00242582_ERZ504747 | MGnify/ENA primary metagenome ERZ504747 (study PRJEB26092, sample SAMD00036435) | human gut metagenome | host: Homo sapiens | study: EMG produced TPA metagenomics assembly of...
CCAGATTGGTACGCGGTTCCGGAGTCCGCGGATGGCTTCCCAAACTTCAAAACCCCCGTCGAAACCAGTACAAGCCCGAATGCTTTTGACAGAAAAGATTCTGTGACTGGTTGACGCAGACAAATGAAAGTCTGTGAAAGGCTCTCTGTACCCGAGTCTTTTATCTTTATTACTATACTCTAAAACCTTTGCCGTTGTCAATAGACGGAAGAAATTTCCTGTCATTCTCTGTAACATTTCTGCCAGTGAAACTGTTACCTCTCTTTCACCAGAAACACACAGACACTGCGCGGCTGCAGCACATACCTGCGGTCAGCCAAAAGCTCTTCCTTCCGGATCACCGCCTCCGCTCCCCGGAAAGTGTCCACTGCCGGGTACCAGCAGTACGGCGCAGGCAGTTCAGGAAGCTGCAGTTCCACCGGCTTCCAGAACATGTTCATGGCGAGATACAGGATATCATCCCTGCCCTGTCCGTCTCTTCCGGCAAACATCACACCCAGGACTCTCGTATCCCAGGCGAGCTGCTGATCCCACGGCATGGTACCGTGAAGGCTTGTGAACGGAAATCCGAGACTGCACGGCGCAGTATCTTTCCTTAAAATTTCATGCTCCCGGCGCAGGGCGATCATAAACCGGAAAAATTCCAGAAGTTCCCTGTTTTTCTCCGCATTTTCCCAGTTCAGCCAGGAGATTTCATTATCCTGGCAGTAGGCGTTGTTGTTGCCATACTGGGTGTTTCCAAATTCATCCCCGGCAAAAAACATCGGCGTCCCTCTGCTGCACATGAGAACCGCGCAGGCGTTCTTTATCATCCGGAACCGCAGTGTACGTACTTCAGGATTGTCGGTCTCTCCCTCTTCCCCACAGTTCCAGCTTCTGTTGTCATCACTTCCGTCGGTATTGTCCCATCCGTTGGCCTCATTATGCTTCTGATTATAGGCATAGAGATCATATAACGTAAAGCCGTCATGACAGGTGATAAAATTAACGGATACATCCTTTCCCCGCTTCTCCGGCGGATAGAGATCCGGCGAACCGCAGATGCGTTGTACGGCCGCCTCGGCCATGCCTGCATCGCCTTTCAGAAATTTGCGCAGATCATCCCGGTATTTGCCGTTCCATTCGCTCCACCGGTTCCAAGACGGGAAACTGCCTACCTGATACAGGCCGCCCGCATCCCACGCCTCCGCGATGAGCTTCACATGGCTGAGTACCGGGTCAAACGCCAGACTTTCCAGCAGTGGCGGTTTGGACAGCGGGCTGCCCGTTTCATCCCGCCCCAGAATGGAAGCCAGATCAAAACGGAAGCCATCCACCCGGTATTCCACCGTCCAGTAGCGCAGGCAGTCCAGAATAAACTGGCGCACCTGTGGATGGTTGCAGTTCAGGGTATTGCCCACCCCGGAGAAATTGTAATACCGGCCATCCGGCGTGAGCATGTAGTAGATGTTGTTGTCCAGCCCCTTGAAGGAAAAGAAGGGGCCGGTCTCGTCGCCTTCAGCGGTATGGTTGAACACCACGTCCAGAATGACTTCGATGCCGTTTTCGTTCAGGCTGCGAATCAGCCGCTTGAGCTCGGTGCTTTCACGGTTCAGCTCCGGCTCCGCGGTGTAGTCCATGTTGGGCGCAAAAAAGCAGATGGGGTTGTAGCCCCAGTAATTGCGCAGCTTCTGGCCGTTGACCACCCGCTCCTCCGCCTTTTCGTCGAACTCGAACACAGGCATCAGCTCCACTGCATTGACGCCCAGCTCCAGAAGATAGGGGATCTTTTCCTCCAGCCCCGCAAAGGTGCCCGGAAATTTAACCTGAGAGCTGCCATGCTGAGTAAATCCGCGCACATGCATCTCATAAACGATCATGTCGGAAAACGGAATACGGGGATTGTGGAAGGTTCCCCAGTCGAACGTATCCTCCACAACCCGGGCATGGTAGGTGCGGCCCAGCCGTTCACCGCCAGCCCAGATGCTTTGCACCGTCACTGCACGGGCATAAGGATCCAGCAGGAATTTGGTTCGGTCGAAAATCAATCCCCGGGCGGGATCGTTGGGGCCGTCTATCCGGTAGGCATATTCAATGTCCTGAATGTCCAGATCAAACACAATCATGGAATAAGTGCCACCCATTCGGCATTCTTCCGGAAAAGGCAGCACTGCAAAAGGCTCCTGGTCAGCCTGATGGAACAGGCACAGCTCACAGGAGGTGCCGTTGAAGGAATGGATGGTGAAGCTGACGCCGCCCGGCACCAGTGTGGCCCCATTGGATAAAAACAGCCCCGGACGAATCTGAAAGCCGTTTACTTCACCGGTGGCATGCAGCCGCCCCGGAAGCAGGGACCCGGAATTGGGCGTTCTGGACATGAGTATTCCCCCTCTCGCCTTGGGCCTGTGTGCTTTTTCACAGCAGGCCCTTTTCTTTCATGATACCAAAATCCGGACTCAAAATGGAACAGCGAAACTGCCAAGAAACCTTACGGTTCCTTGTGCGAAACATCAAAAGTATTCCGGTGCTCAAACCGATCACTCCCAATTCTGCCAGATCTCCGGGCAGTAGCCCGCCGTAGCCTGCCGTCCGTTGCGCACAATGGGCTGGCGAATCAGGTGCTGGTTTTCAAACAGTTTGTCTGCCTGCTGCTCCGGCGCCAGAAAGCGAAGCAGAGCCAGCGTGTCCTTGTCTTTTGCGGTTTCGTCCACCATACTCTGCCAGCCGCCCAGTGCGCGGCAGACGTTATCAAACTCGCCCCGGCTCATTCCTTTTTCCTTCAGATCGATCATCTGGATTTTGATGCCCCGCTCCTTGAACCACCGCTGGGCCTTTTTGGTGTCAAAGCTTTTGTTGGTGCCAAAAATCTGAATATTCATGGTTTGCTCTCCCTGTTTTTGTATCGTTGCATGAATCAATTATACCACAGCTCCCGGAAAAGCGGTGCGGGGTCTGCCTCTTGCCGCCGTTTTGTAGTATACTGGTATCAATATCTCAGCCGAAAGGATGACCTGTTATGACCATTCGACATGCCTGCCCCGCCGATCTGGACGCGCTGGACAAGCTGGAGCAGCAATGCTTTCCGCCCGAGGAAGCCGCTACCCGGGCCGCCTTTTCCCAGCGGCTTGCTGTTTTCCCGGAGCATTTCTGGATTGCGGAAGAAAACGGGGAGATTGTAGCCTGTGTGAACGGATGTGTGAGCGACGCTCCCCTTTTGCAGGACGAAATGTTTGAGGATGCCGGTCTGCACAACGAACAGGGCGCCTGGCAGATGCTCTTCGGGGTGGAAACCCACCCGGTTGTTCAGGGCAAAGGCTATGCCAGCGCACTGATGCGCCAGATGATCGAAGATGCCCGTGCGCAGGGGCGCCGGGGCGTGGTGCTTACCTGCAAACAGGAACTGCTGGATTTTTATCGCCGGTTCGGCTTTGAAAATGAGGGCATTTCCGCCTCCCAGCACGGAGGCGCGGTCTGGTACGACATGCGGCTTCGCTTCTGAATTTTGCCGCGGCAACATCCGAAGTCGCGGCGCTCTGTTAAAATTAAGAACCAAAAGGAGGCTCTGCCATGAAGTTTATCATCTCCCCTGCAAAAACCATGAATGTGGATACCGATACGTTCGCTCCGCAGGCTCTGCCCCGCTTTCTGGAGCAGGCCGAGGAATTGAAAAACTATCTGCAAAGCCTGGACTACGCCGCCTGCAAGGCTCTCTGGAACTGCAGCGATGCGCTGGCAGAGGCAAACTTTGAACGACTGCAGAAGATGGATCTGCACCGTTCACTGACTCCTGCGCTGTTTGCCTACGAAGGCATCCAGTATCAGTACATGGCCCCCGGAGTATTCACCGAAGAGGAGCTTGACTATGTGCAGGAACATCTGCGAATTCTTTCCGGCCTGTACGGTCTGCTGCGCCCGCTGGACGGCGTGACCCCCTACCGGCTGGAGATGCAGGCAAAACCGGTGGGATTTCGCTGCAAAACACTGTATGAATTCTGGGGCAGCCAGCTGGCAGATGCACTGGCCGGGGAAACCGACTGTGTGGTGGATCTGGCCTCCAAAGAATACAGCAAATGTATACTGAACCGACTTCCTGTTTCCGTGCGTCGGGTGCAGGTAACCTTTGCCCAGGAGGTTGGCGGTAAACTGAAGGAAAAGGCAACCTTCGCCAAGATGGCCCGTGGTGCAATGGTACGTCACGCGGCCGAACAGAATTGCCGGACTCCGGAAGAACTGCGTTCCTTCTGTCGGTTCGGTTTTGTGTATTCCCCGGAATATTCTTCACCGGCTCATCTGGTGTTTATCCAGGATCCCAATTGGAAGTCTGACTGACCAATTTTGACCATTTATTTTCCCATTAAAAACAAAAAGGAGCGATTGTTTATGCTGCAAATCGGAACTCAGGCCCCTGCTTTTACCCTCAACGACAAGGATGGAAACGCCGTCAGCCTTGCAGATTTCAAGGGCAAAAAGGTTGTACTGTATTTCTATCCCCGGGATAACACCCCCGGCTGCACCCGCCAGGCCTGCGCCTTTGCCACCCGTTATCAGGATTTTTCCGCAAAGAATACCGTGGTTATCGGTGTGAGCAAGGACAGCGTTGCCTCCCACCTGAAATTTGCCCAGAAATATGATTTGCCCTTTGTGCTGCTTTCTGACCCGGAGCTGCAGGCCATTCAGGCTTATGATGTGTGGAAAGAGAAAAAGCTCTACGGCAAGGTGAGCATGGGTGTGGTTCGCACCACCTATCTGATTGATGAGGAAGGCGTGATCCGCTGGGCCAAGGAAAAGGTCAAACCGGACGAAAATGCGGGGGAACTGCTGGCTCTGCTGGAGCAGGAAGGCTAATCGCTCCCCATATTCCCGCAAATTCTTTGATAAACGAAAAACTGCCGCACCGGCAAATACCGGTGCGGCAGTTTTTCTTATGAGAAGAGAGAAAGGAAAAGAAATAATCAAAAGAAGGTTTTAGCCCCGATCTTTTTCCATCATGATGTCCAGAATGGTTTTGTCGGTAGCCGTCATGCCGGGGTTGCTGATGCGGCCCATATTACGGATGGCCTTTTCGGGGGTGGTATCGCAGATACCGTCGCTGGCGCTGACCACAACGCCACCCATGGCCAGATAGGCACTCATGAGTGCAGCATTGGATGCGGTGGCCAGCTTCAATGCGCAGCCGATCTTACCGCCGTCGCAGATCATACCGGTCAGGTTGCCGCTCATATTGATGATGGCCGCGCCCATCTGGGCATCGTTGCCGCCCATCAGCCAGACCATGGCTGCAGACGCAGAGGCCGCGGCGGAAACACCACAGCCGCAGGTGGCACTGAGTTTGCCGGTAAACAGCTTGATGTAAACGTTCAGCATGTGTGAGAAGGCCAATGCCTTTACAGTCGCTTCCCGGCTTGCATTCAGGTGCTTTGCCATTTCCACAACCGGAATAATGGCGGTAATGCCGTGGTTACCGCTGCCGGCGCTGCTCATAACCGCATAGGGGCAGCCGGACATGCGTCCCTCGGCGCTGGATGCCACACGAACCATGGTATTGCTGAACAGATTGTCGCCCATGGCTCCCTTCAGCTGAGCTTTCAGCGTATCGGCAATGCCAATGCCCAGCCGGTTTTCCAGGCCGTAATCCGCCAGGTTTTCGTTCATCTCGGCGCCATCCATCATAAAGGCCAGCTCCTCTTCGGTGGCGCTGTCCACAAGTTCCCGAATTTGAGCGACGGTCATGGTTTTCAGCTTCTCGTGCAGCTCATCCTCGCCGCCCAGCGTATATTCCTTTTCAAACAGCACCTGATTGTTTGCGCTGGTGTAAACAATGTTGGAATGGGTATTGCGAATTGTGCTGATGCCAATACCCCGGGTGGTGATTACCTCCGCGTGGGCAAACAGCTGGGTTTCCTCTTCTGCGATGGTCACACTCACCTGCTTTTCCTCCACCAGCCGGGTGGCTTCCTTGCTCACAATGGGGGTGATCTCCTCCAGCAGCTGCAGGCCCTTCTCCGGATTGCCCAAACAGGCACCCAGGGCAGCGGCATACTTCAAACCCACACGGTCAAATCCGGGAATACCCACCGACATGCCGTTTTTGTAAACCCCCGGATTCACCTTCATTTTCACCGATACGATCTGCCCGCCAATGGCATGATAGGCATCCGCGGCGGCCAGCGCCACACACACCGGTTCGGTGCAGCCCAGCGCAGGCACAACTTCCTGATGAAGAAGATCCAGCATTTCCTGTTTTGTAAGCATTTGATTTGCACTCCTTTTTCCTGTTATGTACTGCCGCTTCGGCGCGGCGTTGTTCCTTCTGCCCCAATTACAGCAAGATTCATGCCAACCTGCCCTGAACGACAAAAAATACGACAGGAGGAATTTTCCCCTTGACAAGTTTACTGTAACGGGTTAAAAATGGAATTAGAATTGGTTTATTTGGTTAAGCAAATTGGTTGCAGGAGAAGAATTCATGAAGAACATTGCGATAATTTCCTGGGATCCGCTTGCCGGGCGGTTTTACGGCAAGCAGGTAAAGGATCTGTTCGGAGATCAGGTAAGTGTGCAGGTATACAGCGTGCGGGATGGTTCCGTAAACCAGTTACCCCATCGACGCTATGACCTGTACATGACCTCCACCGACGCCTTCGAATCCGGCAGCGATCTGCGGCAGTATCTTCCTCTGGATGCGGAGATCACCGAGATTGAGCTTACTTTTTTGTGGGATGTGATTCGCCGGCTGCAAAAGCTGCCCGCCGGAAGCCGGGTTCTGTTTGTTAACCTGAGCGACAAGATGAGCCGGGAAGCGGTCAGCCGTCTAAACCAGCTTGGGGTAAACCAGCTGCAATTTGATCTGTATCACCCGGGCTGCCCAAGCCCGGACATGAACCTGTACGACTTTGTAATCACGCCCAGTGAGCAGCGATATGTACCTGAGGGAGCAAAGGAAATCATTGATATCGGCCAGCGCGTCTGCACCAGTGCCACCATGACCGAAGCTGCATTGAAGCTGGGGCTGGAGGATCTTCTGGAAACACCCCGATTCCAGCATTATCAGGAGATCGTGGCCACCAACAACTACAGCTTTGACCGACTCTTCAACCGCAGCCGCCGCCTGGAAAGCCAGTTTGATATCTTGATGGAAATTCTGGACGAGGGGCTTGTGGGGGTAAATGAAAAGGGCGAGGTGTTTGCCTGCAACAAAAAAATGGAGCAGATCACACAGGTCAGCAATCGCCTTGCGCTGCACCGCCGGGCCAGCGAAGTATATCCTTTTATCCCCTTTAAACAATGCCTGAAAAGCAAGGAAGCGATTCCCGCCAAGGTTGTTCGGGCCGGCGGCACCAACCTGACGGTAACCGTAGCCCCGGTATTGCGAAGCGGGGTATGCCTGGGCGCATTCGCCACCGTGCAGCGCTTCAGTGATGCAGAGCAGAAGCAGAACGAACTGCGCAGCCAGCTGAGCCCCAAGGGATACCGGGCAAAATATACCTTTGAAAATGTAATTGGCCGTTCCCCCGCCATCCGGCGAACCGTTGAGATCCTGAAAAAGATGGCAGCCACACCCCTGCCGGTGCTTCTCATTGGCGAAACAGGTACCGGTAAGGAACTGTTCGCCCATGCCGTGCATAACGCATCTCCGCGGGCACAGGGGCCTTTTGTGGCCATTAACTGCGCTGCCATGCCGGAAAATCTGCTGGAAAGCGAGCTGTTTGGCTATGCGGACGGCGCATTTACCGGAGCCCGCCGGGGCGGCAAACCCGGCCTGTTTGAATTTGCCCATCAGGGCACCCTGTTTCTGGACGAAGTGGAGGGGATGAGCCCGGCACTGCAATGCAAACTGCTTCGGGTTCTGCAGGAGCATGAGATCATGCCGGTGGGCGGAAATCAGATTATCCGGGTGGATGTGCGCATCGTTGCTGCCACCAACGAAGATCTGGAACAGCGTGTGGAGGAGGGCAGTTTTCGCCGGGATCTGTATTACCGGCTGAACACACTGCCTGCCCTTATTCCTCCTCTGCGTCAGCGGGAAGGCGACCTGCTTTTGCTCATCGAGCATTTCCGCCAGAAAAGCGGAGTGGAATTCACACTTTCTCCTGAACTGAAGCAGATGCTTCTGGCGCACCAGTGGCGGGGCAATATTCGGGAATTGCGCAATGTGGTGGAATATTTCAGCTATACCGGCAGTCAGGTAATTACACCGGCAGACCTTCCCCCCACCTTTCACTATCTGCCTTCTGAAACAGCGGTTCCCCACAATGAAAAGTCCGTCAGCGTAGCAGACAGCTCCCCTTCTTCCCTTGCTTTCCCGCTTTCGGCACCCGCTCCGCTGGAGGAGGACCAATGGCTGGTTCTGCAGCTGATTCATCAGGCTGCCCGTCAGGGGCGTTCCGCCGGGCGGGATACCATCCTCGCCGGCGCCCGGCAGATGGCCCGCCCCCTTTCACAACAGCAGGTTCGCCGGTTGATGCGGGAGTTGGCGCAGGCCGGATATCTGCAGATTGAACGGGGGCGCGGTGGCAGTCATCTCACCGAAGAGGGGCTGCGGCTGCTGGCGGATCACACATCTTCCAACCAGTTGTAACCATTTTATACAGCTCGACCAAATTAGACCATATAACCACAGCTTTTAACCAATTAAATCTGTTTTTTAAGCAAATTGCTCACACGATCCCCCTTTTATAATAAGGTAGCACAGACCGGCCCCAAACCATTTTTCGCGGGCCGGTCTGTTTTTCCTTTTCCGTGAATTCCTTTTGTTCCAAGAACTTTTTGGCAACTTGCTGCAAGGAATCCCCGTGAAACCGTGAAAACGCCGAAACGAAGCACAACGCCGTTCATTTTTTCCTCTTGGCATGCCTCTTGCTATAACTTGGACAAAGAAACGTGGGCCAGCGCCCAGACAGAAAGGCAGGAAACTGACACATGAAATACGATTTTGATACTGTTGTGGACCGCAGCAAAAACAACGCCGCCAAATACGATGAACGTATCAAGAAGTTCGGCACCGACAAGGTGATCCCCCTGTGGATCGCGGATATGGACTTCAAGTCGCCTCAGCCGGTGATCGACGCTTTAACCGCCCGTGCACAGGAAGGCATCTGGGGTTACACCAGCCGCCCGGCCAGCTACTTTGAAGCCATCTGCAACTGGCAGCAGCGCCGCCATGGCTGGACCATCGATCGCAGTCTGGTAAGCTGGAGCCTGGGCGTTGTGCCCGCACTGAGCATGCTGGTAAAGCTGTTCACCCCGGAAGGCAGTAAGGTGTTGATCCAGACCCCGGTTTATGGTGAGTTCTACGATGTGACCGAAGCCTGGAACCGCACTGTGGTGGAAAACAAGCTGGTGGAAAAGGACGGCAAATGGACCGTGGACTGGGAAGACTTTGAAGCCAAGCTGCCTCAGGTGAGCATGTTCCTGCTGTGCAGCCCTCACAATCCTCTGGGTATCGTGTGGACCCGTGAAGAGCTGACTCGCATGACCGATCTTTGCCGCAAATATGGCGTGCTGATGGTTTCGGACGAGATCCACTCGGATCTGGTGTTCCACGGCAAAACCCATATCCCCACTGCCAGTCTGTCTGAGCAGGTTGCCGGCGAAGTAATCAGCTGCATTTCCGGTACCAAAACCTTCAATCTGGCAGGCCTTCAGGCTTCCACCACCGTCTTCCCCAATATGCGGATGAAGGAACTGTATGACAAAGCCTGGATGAACATGGACATCCACCGCAACAACGCCTTCAGCCTGACCGCCATGGAAGCCGCCTTCAACGAGGGTGAGGAGTGGCTGGATCAGCTGCTGGAATACATCGACGGGAATTTCAACTTCATCCGGGATTACTGCGCCGCTCACATTCCGCAGATCAAACCCAATCTGCCGGATGCCACCTATCTGGTCTGGCTGGACTGCCGGGAGCTGGGCATGAGCAATGAGGAGCTGCGCCGTTTCATGATCGAAAAGGCCGGGCTTGGCCTGAACGAGGGCTGGAGCTTCGGGCGCAGCCTGAACGGATTCATGCGTCTGAACGCCGCCTGCTCCCGCAAGGTTCTGGAACAGGCCATGAAACAGCTGGAAGAGGCTGTGAAAGCATTATAAACAGGAATAACGCCTCGTGCGGACGGGGCGATAAAGGAAAAGGAGAATCATCATGTCTAACACTACCACCAAGAAATCGTCCTTGTGGCAGCAGTACAAGCTTCCCATCCTGCTGCTGGGCGGCATTGCTATCGGCTCCATCATCGGTGTGGTCTCCCCCAGCCTGGGTCAGACCCTCAAGCCTGTGGGGCAGATCTTCCTGAACCTGATGTTCACCATCGTTGTGCCTCTGGTGTTTGTGTCCATCGCTTCCGCTGTGGGCAGCATGGCCAATATGAAACGCCTGGGCAAGATTCTGGGCAGCACCATTTTCAGCTTTCTTGCCACCGGCGCCATTGCAGGCGTCTGCGTGCTGGTATGGGTCAATCTGTTCAGCCCCTCTGCCGGAACCAATATCCAGATGGGCACCAGCGAAATGGGCGAAATGCAGAGTGTGAGCGACATGATCGTCGGCTCTCTTACCGTGGATGATTTCTCCGGCCTGCTGAGCAAGGATCACATGCTTCCTCTGATCATTTTTGCCATCCTGTTCGGCTTCTGCGTATCCGCCTGCGGCGGCGATGAAAGCCCGGTGGGTAAGCTGCTTGCCAACCTGAATGAAGTCATCATGAAGTTTATCGGCCTGATCATGGCCATTGCCCCCATCGGTCTGGGCGCATATTTTGCCAATCTGGTTGCCGAGTACGGCCCTCAGATCATTGGTGACTACGGCCGTTCCATGGTGGTTTACTATCCCCTGTGCCTGCTGTATGTGGTGGTATTCTTCCCCCTGTATGCCTTCTTTGCTGCCGGCAAGCTGGGTGTAAAGCGGATGCTGAAATACATTTTTACCCCCGCAGTAACTGCCTTTGCCACTCAGAGCTCCGCTGCCACCCTGCCTGTAAATAAGGAAACCTGCGATAAGATCGGCGTTCCCAAAGACGTGAGCGATCTGGTTCTTCCCATGGGCTGCACCATGCACATGGACGGCTCCGTTTTGAGCTCCATTACCAAAATTGCATTCCTGTTCGGCGTGTTCAACATGTCCTTCACCGGTGCGAGCACCTATGCCATGGCCATTGTGGTGGCAATTCTGTCTGCCTTCGTGCTGTCCGGTGCACCTGGCGGCGGCCTGGTTGGCGAGATGCTGATCGTAAGCATGTTTGGCTTCCCCGCCGAGGCGTTCCCCCTGATCGCCACTCTGGGCTTCCTGTTTGACCCCGCTGCCACCTGCCTGAACGCTTCCGGCGATACCATCGCTTCCATGATGGTTGCCCGCATGGTCGAAGGCAAGGACTGGCTTGTGAAAACGGTAAAGGAGAAAGGTGAAGCTGCTTAACTTTTTGCATTTTTTGTTTTCCGCCCATTGAATTTCTTGTAAAAAGTTGATATAGTATAAATAGTTTAGCAGCTCTACATCTTTTGTATGTAGCCACTGCTGCACGCATCAATTCTTTAAGGAGGCTTTTTCCCATGACTATCATTGATACCAAGAACGCTCCCGGCGCCATCGGCCCCTACTCTCAGGGTTTTGTGGTAGGTGACCTGGTAATCACCTCCGGCCAGCTGCCGGTTGATCCCGCTACCGGCACCATGCCCGAAGGCATCGCCGCTCAGGCTGAGTGGAGCTGCAAGAACGTGGGCGCCATTCTGGAAGCTGCCGGCTCCGGCCTGGACAAGGTCGTCAAGACCACCTGCTTCCTGGCTAACATGAGCGACTTCGCTGCCTTTAACGAAGTGTATGCCAAGTACTTCACCTCCAAGCCCGCCCGCAGCTGCGTAGCTGTGAAGGATCTGCCCAAGGGCGCTCTGTGCGAGATTGAAGCCATTGCTGAGAAGTAATCAAGGCTAACAAAGCCCCCGACTGTAGCGTCGGGGGCTTTTTCTCTGTGGCGGTACAATTGCGAAGTGTCCCTCCTGTTCCGCCGTTTTCCCATGTGTACCTTTGTGTGTACCTGAACGAAAAGAATCCCGGCAGAACCGCATTCTACCGGGATTTTTCTGGCGGAAAGAGAGGTATTTGGGAATCTTTGCTACGCAAGGCTTCCCGCGCTTGGGGCATAGTCCCGGCGCACAGATCGCCTGAAAACCTGCCACTGGCAGCTTTTCTTCACGGTGATCACCCTTTCGGGTTCGAATCCCCGGCAAAATCTTTTTTGAACGAAAAAAATCCGCAAGCCTCTCAGCTTACGGATTTCTCTGGCGGAAAGAGAGGGATTCGAACCCTCGGTGGGTTTATGGCCCACACACGATTTCCAGTCGTGCGCCTTAGACCAGCTCAGCCATCTTTCCATGTATTTTTTGCCGCGCTTAACGGCGCTTGTATATCATACCGGATTTTTCGGCGCTTGTCAACACCTGAAGTACAAATTTTCAATAAAAAATCCCGCACCGGGGAAACCAGTCCTCCCAGTGCGGGGCGCGAATGAATCAGCAGCTGCCGCAGCCGTTGTTATTGCAGCCGTCATCACAGCCGCAATTGGGATAGTACAGGTTATTGGCCACGAACTCCAGCTTATCCTTCAGAATGTTTTCCAGACCACCGATCACATTGACCATATTGGCCACCGACTCATTGACCTCCATCAGCTGGCAGAAGTCGATGTCCTCCATGGCAATGGCTTTCTGCAGTTTCTCGCCTTCTGCGTTCAGGATGTGGCTCATGGCCGTTTCCTCCAGGGCGATGCTTTCCAGCAGGTCAGTGATTGCCTGGTGCATGGTGACGGGATCGGGATTGCGTGCAATACTGGGCATAGACATGGTTCATTACCTCCGTGATGTGTATTCCCCACACCTTGGTGTTGGTTATCCCACTATATGCCCTTCTCTGCTTTTTGTGAAAAGCCTTTCTCTGTGGCCGGAATGTTACAGCCTTTTGCGCATCAGCCCATGCCGGTTGCAGTACAAATACAGATATCCATGTCCTCTCATGTGCAGCCGGCACTGGGCGTTCCCTTCCGGATACAGCTTGACCAGCTCCACCCGGTCGCCGGAGACCCATGCAATAAAGGAAATAAAATGGGTTTTGCTCATGGGATGATCCAACGTGATGAACTGCTCATCTTCCACTGCTTCGATCTGTACCATATGTTCCCCGCCCATTTCTTCCGGCTCAAGCTGCGGCAGCGGGATACCACAGCAACTGATGGCCGCCTGTCCGGCGGCAGGAATCACGTTGCCACAAACAGGGCAGACATAGAACACCGTACGCATCATATTCGCCGCTCGGTTGTTGTTGCTGATTTTATCTCCGGAAAGCAGCTCCATCAGGCTGACCCCCAATGCTGACGCAAGGGGCTCGATCAATGTGATATCCGGCAGGCCTTTTCCGGTTTCCCATTTGGATACCGCTTTATCGCTTACATCCAGCTTTTCCGCCAATTGCGCCTGTGTGAGCTTTTTCGCTTCCCGCAGCTTTCGGATGGTGTTCCCAGTGATATATGCATTCATGTCTGTTCTCCTTTTCCTTTTGTCAGGGTTCATTATAGCAAACCGCCCCGGCTGCAACAACCTACGCTGCGTGGAGCTGCAAGTTTGCCGACTCTGACAGGTGTGGAAAAAATCCGCATTCCGGTGTAAACTGGTAACAAGATATTCATATTTCTTCCTGCAAAGAAAAGGAGTGTTTTACATGCTGGCTTATACTTATGTACGCCCCGGCGTATTTGAACTGAAGGAAAAGCCGCTGCCGCAACTGCAGAGCGACCGTGATGCCATTGTAAAGGTGACTCTTTGCAGCATCTGTACCAGCGACCTGCACATCAAGCACGGCTCGGTGCCCCGGGCGGTGCCAGGCATCACCGTAGGCCATGAGATGGTGGGAATTGTGGAGCAGGTGGGGTCCGCCGTAACCAAGGTGCGCCCCGGTGACCGGGTGACCGTGAACGTGGAGACCTTCTGCGGCGAGTGCTTTTTCTGCCAAAACGGCTGGGTCAACAATTGCACCGACCCCAATGGCGGCTGGGCGCTGGGCTGCCGCATTGACGGTGGTCAGGCGGAATATGTACGAGTGCCCTTTGCAGACCAGGGGCTGGACCGTATTCCGGACAATGTGACCGATGAACAAGCGCTCTTTGTGGGGGATGTGCTGGCCACCGGATACTGGGCGGCGCAGATCTCCGAGATTAAGCCAGAGGATACCGTACTGATTCTGGGTGGCGGCCCCACTGGACTTTGTACCCTGCAGTGCGTTTTACTGGCAAATCCGAAGCGGGTCATTCTGTGCGACATTGACCCGGCACGGCTGGCTTTTGTCAGGGAGCATTATCCCGACGTGCTCACTGCCGGGCCCGAAAATCTGCCGGAATTCGTGCGGGCAAACAGCGACCACGGCGGCGCAGATGCGGTTCTGGAGGTAGCTGGAGCGCCGGAAACCTTCCGCCTTGCCTGGGAATGTGCCCGGCCCAACGCCATTGTGACCATTGTAGCGCTCTATGACGGACCGCAGACGCTGCCGCTGCCCGACATGTACGGCAAAAACCTGATCTTCAAAACCGGCGGTGTGGACGGCTGCAACTGCCGTGAAACACTTGAGCTGATCGCTCAGGGCAAGCTGGACACCACGCCGCTGATCACCCACATCTATCCTTTGGCAGATATCGAAGCTGCCTATGACCTGTTTGAGCACCGAAAGGACGGGGTCATCAAGGTGGCGGTACGCTGCTGAAAGCCAACACGCATCGGCTGATTTCACAGAGTACAAAAGACGCGGTGAACACATTTTATTCGTTTTGACGCTTTATCACTTTCTTTCATTATTCTGTTAAATTTCTTCTTGACTTTCCCCTTTTCCGGGGCTAGAATAAGGGCAGCAAAGGCGCTTTGATGGGAATCCGTTTCCCGCAAAGCGCCTTTGTCGTTTTATCCGTTCCCCCTGCCGGAGATTTCGACAGGTGGGCTACACATCCATGCAGGCAGCACAACGGCGTGCTGCGCGGTTTTTGAGCCTGACCGCGCGGCCCGCCATTTTTGTTTGTTTGCACTGAGTATGAGGAGGGAAAGTTATGACGCAGGAACTCACAAGTATGATCACGCAAAGCGTGAACGATCAGGTCTTTGGGATCTGGTTTCTGATCGGTGCGGCGCTGGTGTTCTGGATGCAGGCCGGCTTCGCCATGGTGGAGACCGGCTTCACCCGTGCCAAAAATGCCGGTAACATCATCATGAAAAATCTGATGGATTTTTGCATCGGCACAGTGGTGTTTATTTTTCTGGGCTTTGGCCTGCTGCTGGGCGAAGATGCTCTGGGCGGATTCATTGGTCTGCCCACTTTGGGAATCTTCACCGACTATGCGAACTTCGACTGGTCCAACTTTGTGTTCAATCTGGTATTCTGTGCCACCGCGGCAACCATCGTTTCCGGCGCAATGGCAGAGCGCACCAAATTTCTGGCCTACTGTGTTTATTCCGCAGTGATCTCGGCGGTAATTTACCCCATTGAGGCACACTGGATCTGGGGCGGTGGCTGGCTGAGCCGGCTTGGCTTCCACGACTTTGCCGGGTCCTGCGCCATTCACTTCTGCGGCGGCCTCACCGCGCTGATCGGTGCTGCCATGCTGGGCGGTCGAATTGGCAAATTCAGCCGCGATAAGAACGGAAAGGTCACCAGAGTTCACGCCTTCCCCGGCCACAATCTGGTCATCGGCGCACTGGGCTGCTTTATTCTCTGGTTCGGCTGGTATGGCTTCAACGGAGCTGCCGCCACCACCGGCCCCCAGCTGGCCTCCATCTTCATGACCACAACCATCGCTCCCGCGGTGGCTACCGTGGCCTGCATGATCTTCACCTGGGTTCGTTACGGCAAGCCGGATGTGTCCATGTGCCTGAACGCTTCGCTGGCCGGTCTGGTGGCCATCACCGCTTCCTGTGACGTGACCGACGCTTTCGGCGCTTTCATCATCGGTCTGGTGGCTGGCCTTCTGGTTGTTTTTGGCGTATGGTTCTGTGACTATGTTCTGCATGTGGACGATCCCGTTGGCGCGGTTGCCGTCCACTTCATGAACGGTGCCTGGGGCACCATTGCGGTCGGCCTGTTCGCCACCAGCACCGCCCCCGAATCCACTCTGGACGGCGTATTCTACGGCGGCGGCTTCGGGCTGCTGGGCATTCAGTTGCTCGGTGTTGCGGCGGTTGGCATCTGGACCGCTGTCACCATGTTCATTGTTTTCAAGATCATTGACCATACCATCGGCCTGCGGGTCAGCCAGGAGGAAGAAATTGAAGGTCTGGACTCCAAAGAGCATGGCCTTGCTTCCGCTTATGCAGGCTTCAGCATTATGGATGCCACTGCCGGCGGCATGGTGGAAAACGAGAATACCGATCTGGGCACTTCGGACTATCACGTTGCCAGCGAGGCACAGAAAGCCGCTGCTGTTCCGGTGGTAAAGAACGCCGATCTGAACACCGGCATCCACAAGGTTGTTATCATTGCCCGCCTGTCCCGGTATGAACGATTGAAAACCGCCCTGAACGATCTGGGGTAACCGGTATGACCGTCACTCAGGTTATGGGCTGTGGCATTCAGAAAGGCGCGGGTGAAAAGTACCGCGGCGTTGAGATGGACGTAACTGTTCTGCCCAAGGTAAAGGTGGAGGTTGTTGTGGCACACATCCCGGTGGCGGATGTAATTGACACTGCCAAAAAAGTACTGTATACCGGCCATGTGGGCGATGGTAAGATCTTTGTTTACAGTGTGGATCAGGTTGTAAAGGTTCGCACCGGCGAAGAAGGAGTAC
>ENA-OQIJ01000211-OQIJ01000211.1-human-gut-metagenome-genome-assembly--contig:-NODE-211-length-16755-cov-6.820002_pt1 | contig 16755 bp, 19 predicted proteins | sample MGYA00242582_ERZ504747 | MGnify/ENA primary metagenome ERZ504747 (study PRJEB26092, sample SAMD00036435) | human gut metagenome | host: Homo sapiens | study: EMG produced TPA metagenomics assembly of...
AAGGTGAAAGATGTGGTGTGGATGGTAGGTTACAGCAATACAAGCCATTTTATAGACGTTTTCAGAAAAAGATACGGCGTTACGCCCGGGGAAATCTAACATACCGATTTACAATTACTCTTGATCATTGAGGTAGGGTGTATTGATATTTCACATCAATCACATCCTGCCTCGATTCTTTTTATCATTTATTTGTCATAAAGATATTCTTATCAGTTTCACCATGCAGAACCGATCCGAAGTCGCCATGCTGATCTTGGTGGACAGTTTCAATCCGGTTCGGGGGATATGGCGGTAATAGGGCTCCTCAGCCAGCACCCTGACCCCACTGCCGATTTTCCCAGCCAGCACCGACGCGGAATCCACATAGAAGAACATCTGCGCGTCCCCATGACCCACCTGCTTCATGTACTTTTTCCGCATCATGGCCATGCCGCTTTTGCTCACGGTGTCAAAGACGATTTCGATCTCTCCAAACTTTGTGAGCATCCGCAGAAGGCCCACAACCTTGCTTTCCTCAAAATAGTGGAACAGGCCTCCGGCGGTGACCAGAATAGGAGCATCCGGCACATCGGCGCGGATCTGCCTGATCCAGTCCTCAGCAAAGGCGTCCCCGGCGAGATAGGTCTCCCGCTCCGGCTCCGGCAACAGCGCCCGCCGGTACTCCACCACATGGGGCAGATCAACGGCATACCAGCGGGTTCTTCCATTATCGCAGCGGTAATAGGCCGTCTCCAGACCGCAGCCGAGTTGAACGATCACACCGTCCGGCCTGCGCTCCAGAAACGCCCGGATGTACCGATCCATATTGGCGGACCGGGCGGCGGAGGCCAGCAGAGTATACTGGCTCTGTCCGTCCTGCTCCGGCAGGCTGGAAGGCAGTTTCTTTTCAGTTCCAGCGCCTTTGGATCGTACAGGATCTGCGGGCAGTGCTCGCTGGCATAGAGCCTGCCCAGCATGGGGACAAACAGCGTGTCCTCTACAACACCCAACTTGGACATGGTCAACCCTCCTATTTGGACGAATTACTTTCTGCCCACAAGCAGCCGGGAAGAGCCCAGCATCATCATGGCAGCCCGGCGGTGGGAGCCGAAGGCTTCTTCTGCGGTATCAATGAGCCGGACGTCCTGATAGCCCATCTCCCGCAGCTTTTGCGCAAAGGCATCCATATCGCCGTACAGCTTGGGCTTCATATCATCGTTCAGAGCAAAGACGCCTCCTTTTTTCAGCACCCGCAGGCTCTCCAGCAGCAGCTTGTGCATATCGGCTCCCATGACATTGTGGTAGACATAGTTGCTGATGACCGCATCAAAACTCTCATCGGGGAAATCCAGATGATTGGCGTCGCCATGCTGGAATACACACCGGGAGGCCACACCTTCACTTGCAGCGTTTTTCTCACAGAGGGCCTTGCTGTAATTGTAAACAGCTCCCCAGTAGTCCATGCCAGTGACCTTTGTCTCCGGCCAGGTTAGGGCCGCACGGATCGACAGGGCTCCGGAGCCGCAGCCGACTTCCAAGAGACTGCCCTGGCCGTCATAGTCCAGATGAGAGAGAACGACCCGGTGAACCTGTTCCATAATCCCGCCGCCGCCAAAGGCATACTGGCGCCTGATCCATGTGATCCAGACCAGCAGGGCTGCCAGCGCCGCCGTAACAACTGAGAACAGAACGCCGAGAGCTGTGATGTGGAACACCGAAAAGGAGAGTATGGCCAAAACCACGGCCAGAGCCGTGATGCCGCCGATAATATAGAACACGGGATTGGACATCCAGCTCCCGTAGTCTTCGCCGTGACTGCCGAGACGAATTTCTGCTTGTTGATTACGCTTTTGCTGCATTTGATTTTCCTCCTGTTGTTCAATATTTGTGTACAATTCGTTTACGGGTGTTTCTCCTTCGCCTTCCGGCAGACAAAAGAGGCTATGCCCTGAACGGTGCGAACCTTTGTCGGCCCGAATGTTTCCTCCAGACGATGCCACAGGCTCTCCGCCGTCTCAAAGGGCGGGGTAAACCAGCCCTTTGGCACATACAGTCTGCGGATCATCCGGTCCGTGTGGCGGTTTTGTCCCCTCACATAGAAGCAGCCGCAGAAGGTCCCGCCGGGCTGCAGTACACGAAAGATCTCCCGCCAAGCGGCCTCCTTGTCCGGGAACGCATGAAAGCCGTTGAGTGAGAGTACGATGTCGAAACTGCCGTCCCCAAAAGGCAGCGCCCCAACATCCCCCTGCTGAAAACGCACATGGGAAAGTCCCTCGCCCCGGCATTTTGCCCGTTCCAGCATCTCCGGCGAGTAATCCAGGCAGGTGATCTCCGCCTCCGGCATTTCCCGGTAGAGGGGCATGGTCAGGATACCGGTACCCACGGGGACTTCCAGCAGCCTCCCGGAAAACCCCTCCGGTATCCCGGCAAGGGCGGCGGAAAGGTAGTCCTGGGTTTCCGCCCGATCCATTCCCCATATCAGGCGGCATACCGCCCGGCCTGACAGGGTGGAACAGGTGATCATGCCATCATAAAATGTCCGTTTGCCTCCCAATCCCCGGTAGGCTTTTTGAATCCGCTCTTCTTGTCCCATTTTTTCACCTTCACTCACTCAAGCACCCAGCGCCACATCCAGCGTCATCATGAGGGTAAAACCGACTGCAAACAGAATAGTCCCTATATTGGAGTGCTTTCCCACTGACATCTCCGGGATCAATTCCTCTACTACCACATAGACCATCGCTCCAGCGGCAAAGCTCAGGGCGTAGGGCAGCACCGGGACTAAAATCCCCGCCAGCAGGATGGTCAGGATGGCGCCTATGGGCTCCACTGCGCCGGACAGCGTCCCATACAGGAAGGAGCGGGATTTGGAGAACCCCTCCGCTTTCAGGGGCATGGAAATGATCGCGCCCTCCGGGAAGTTCTGAATGGCAATTCCCAGAGAAAGAGCCAGCGCCCCCGCCAGCGTGATCCCGCTGTCTCCGTAGAGCCACCCGGCATAGACCGCCCCGACCGCCATTCCTTCCGGGATGTTGTGCAGCGCCACAGCCAAGGTGAGCATGGTTGTTTTTCCAAGACTGCTTTTGATGCCCTCGGCCTCCGCGCTGCCGCGGTGCAGATGCGGAATCAGCCGATCCAGTCCCAGCAAGAATAGGATGCCGAGCCAAAAACCTGCAACGGCGGGGACAAAGAACCACCGCCCCATGTCCGCCGCCTGCTCCATTGCGGGCAGCAGCAGGCTCCAGATGGAAGCCGCCACCATGACCCCCGCCGCAAAGCCGGTGAGCGCACGCTGTACCATCTCACCCAAATTGCTTCGCATAAAAAAGACGCAGGCCGCCCCCAGCGTCGTCCCGGCAAAGGGAATCAGCAGCCCTTGCCATAGCTCAATCGGCATATTCTCCTCCAATCTAACCGTGAATGTATTCTGTAAAGTCAATCCGGACGATCTGCAGATGCATCGGTCCGTCGGCCAGCTTCGCCAGCAGCCAGTGGACGGGCCGAACCGCCGGATCATGAAGCGATTGATAGCCCAGCATATAGCCCCGGCTGGAAACAGAAAAAAGCGGCGACCATGGCTCCAGCTCCCCCTTGGCGTCCTTGACGGAAAAATAGGCGCCCACATCCCGGATGCCCGCCTGCTTCACCCAGGTTTTCAGCATCAGCCGGACGGCCATTTGCCCGGCCGCGTCAAAGGCCAGCCGCCCTCCGGGGAAGCGTTTTGCGATGCCTGTGACCAGAGCTTTCACCTCTTCTGTCGTGAAGTAATAGAAGACCCCGGCGGCAAACAGCACCGCCCCATCATCAGGATCAGCGCGGACAGCATCCATCCAGCGCGGGTCTTTCAGATCAAAGGCCAGGTTTTTCTCCCGCTCTCCGGGAGGAAGCAGGCGATCCCGCAGCTTGATCACATCCGGCAGGTCGATGTTCCAGATGCTGCACCGACCGTTGTCACAGGCCCGCCCGGTATTGTCCAGACCGCAGCCCAGATTGATGACGGCGGCTCTGGGATGGGCATTCAGATAGTCCCGCACCTCCCAGGCGAGGTCGTTTTGGCGCATGGCCACCTCCAGCGCACCGAAGGTCTGCATCAGACTGTTTGCCTGCCGCTCCAAAGGAGAAAAGTCGTAGTCCACCTTTTCCATCAGCATTGCCGCCGTTGAGTCCTGATAAAGGCCAGGGAACCGCTGTGAGCAAAGCCGCCGGCCATACAACGGGATGATGAGAGTCTCCTGCACGGAGTCCTTCTCGATTTTATACTTCTCCATAGTCCCTCCTCAAAAGGTGTAGTACCCTATGTTTGATTATAGTTAGCTATCGCTAACCAGTCAAGCTATTTTCGGATCAGATCATGCTTTCTTTCCAGCGCAATCAATCATAGCAAACGGCTTTCACACGGCAGTCCGGTGATAACAAGGCTATCAGCTTAGAGGATATAACGCCGTCGTTTCGTTTGGAGTGTTGGCCATCCGCTGATAGAAAGATGTTATGGCAGCAGCTTGCAATTTCATGCGACAAAGAGTATGATGTGGTTAGCAAACACTAACCGTTATTGAGGTGACCATACTGTATGGATGACAACAAGCAGTTTTGGGAGCGGTTTTCACGGCATTACGCCGGCTTCATGCGCCGCTCTCAGGCGACCTATCAGCAGATCTGCAAAGCAATGCGTCCTTTTCTGAAACGGGACATGGATGTGCTGGAGTTGGCCTGCGGAACAGGCCAGCTGTCCGTGCCGCTGTCTCCATGTGTCCGGAGCTGGGAGGCAACCGACTTTTCAGCTGAAATGATCCATCAGGCCAAAAAGCAGGTGCATTCGTCCCGGCTCCATTTCTCCGTCCAGGACGCTACCAAGCTGCCCTACGGCCCGGAGAGCTTCGATGCAGTCGTGATCTCCAACGCCCTCCATGTCATGCCTCACCCGGAAAAAGCTCTGGCGGAAGCCTGGCGGGTTCTGAAGCCGGGGGGATGGCTGTTCGCCCCCACCTTTGTCTGGGGCAAAAGCCGAAGCGCCAGACTCCGGCTCTGGTTCATGGGGCTTTCAGGCTTTCGGGTGTATCATGTCTGGACTGCCGGGGAGCTGATGGCATACCTGTCCGAGCGCGGCTATTCCATCGTTCGCCATCCACTTCTCGGAAGTTCGTTGGCGCCGCTGTGCTGTCTGATGGCCAGGAAGATCCCCGATGAACGGAGCGCGGCACGGCAGACCACCTTCCGGTCCGCGCAGCTCGATGATCCAAAAGTCAAGAAGGAGTGAGAGAACATGTGGAAGTACACAGTGGAAGTCAATGGAATGATGTGCGGGATGTGCGAGGCCCATGTCAATGACGCTGTGCGCAAAGCCTGCCCGGTCAAAAAGGTGAGTTCTTCCCGGAGCAAAAACCAGACCGTGATCCTCTCTGAAACAGAGCTGGACACGGAGGTGCTCATGAACGCCATTCGCGGCACGGGGTATGAGGTCGGAGCGATCCAGAAAGAGCCGTATAAAAAAAGAGGACTATTCGGTTGAGTTCATTGGCGGCAGCGGTCAGAAAAGGGGCTTGAATATGAACATGGCAATGCAGTCATTTGGATATGGATTAGCGGCTTTGCTATTCTGCATCGCTGTTCTCGGCGTGTGCCATAACATCAAAAAAGCCGCCCGAAAGATTTTGAAAAGACAGCAGCCACATAAAAGCGATCTGTCGTGAGCGGTTGGAACTATGGAGCAGGTGCGCTTGGCGGTGAACTCACACAAAGCCCAAGCAGCAGGCCGCTCCTGATTCAAAAGCGCAGATCACATAAAATGCGGTGGAGGCCATATCAAGGCTCCACCTCATTTGATATTCCGTGCCAAATGGCAGGTATTCACTTATCGCGTTGCCGCTCGATAGCAAAGTCCGCCAAATTTGCATAGGCTCATTGCCCGTGCGCATCTTCCCGCATTTTCGTTACCTGCTCCAAGTGCGCCTGCACCGCCGCAAAGGATTTTTCGCTGATCACATGCTCGATCCGGCAGGCATCTTCGGTCGCAGTCTCTTCGTCCTACGCCTAATTCCATCAGCATCTGGCTCAACACCGTGTGCGGTGTACATCGTCTTAGCAATGGCAAGCCCGGTCTCCGTCAGGGTGATCGCACCGTCAGCATCCACATTCACATATCCGCCTTTTTCAGAATGGGACATGGCTCTGCTGACGCTGGGCTTGGTAAAGCCCAACTGCTCTCCCACATCGATAGCTCGAACGAAGGTGCTGTTCTGTGAAAGAATATAGATGGTTTCCAGATACATCTGGCCAGACTCGTGAATCGCCATAGGAACCTCCAAAAAACGGGCGTTTTGCTTATTATAACACAGGCGTCCGACAAGCGCCATTTTTTCTGTCAACAAAATCCATCCGTCCTCTTGACAAGCGGATTCATTCTATATATAATTTCTTTAGTTAGCTGCCGCTAACCAAAAGGCGTCAGCTATATTTTTGGCACATCGGTTAGCTGTCGCTAACAATATTTGCTTTCAGTTTTTCTATTTCTCCGTACAGTCTTCGTGTGGACATGATTTTGTGAGGAAAACGCCTATGTCAGAGGATCTGCTGATTCGCCATTGTTCTCCCACCCTGGCCGGGATCAAGACGGGAAACCTCTTTTCCTGTGCCTGCCCCAGCCGGAAGGATCTGACGAGAGACTTGTGTCGACTGAACAAGAAACTGGTTCCCAGAGGAATACGCGTCCTTCCGCTCCGGGTTCGCAAAGGCCGCGCTTTGATCTATGCCTACCGGCCCAATGCATTGGAGAGCGATCTGACCGATCAGCGGGCCAGAGCCTTGCTTCTGAAATACGGCTATGTGCCGGAAAACCCCAATGGCTGTGTGGTTCACCTGATCCACCGGCTCCGGAGCGAGGGGGAATTCCCCCATGAGATCGGCCTGTTTTTGAGCTATCCGCCGGAGGATGTGCTGGGTTTTATCTGCAATCGGGCGTGCAATCACAAATGCGTGGGCTGCTGGAAGGTCTACGGCAACGAACAGGCCGCCAGAAATATCTTTGAGAAATACGAGATGTGCAGCAAAATCTACTTCCGGCAGTGGCAGCAAGGGAAATCCATCGAGCAGCTCACCGTGGCTGGTTGATGTTTCTACCATAACAAATCCAGAAAGAAAGGTCGTTGAGTCTTATGAGTAAAGTTGCAGTTGTGTATTGGAGCGGCACGGGAAACACCGAGGCCATGGCCATGGCGGTGGCTGAAGGCGCCAAGGGCAAGGGCGCCGAGGTATCTGTGATCACCGCCGCAGAGTTCTCCCCGGAGCAGGTCAGCGAATATTCCGCCATCGCCTTTGGCTGCCCCTCCATGGGATCGGAGCAGCTGGAGGAGAGCGAGTTCGAGCCCATGTTCACCGCCTGCGAGGGCAGGCTGAGCGGGAAGAATATCGCCCTGTTCGGCTCCTACGGCTGGGGCGATGGCGAATGGATGCGCAGCTGGGAGTCCCGCTGCAACGATGACGGCGCCAATCTGGCCTGTGAGAGCGTGATCTGCAACGAGGCTCCGGACGATGACGCTCTGGCAGCCTGCCGCGAGCTGGGCGCATCTCTGGCCTGACAAAAACACCGCAGAAGGCAGGAGGATCTCGTCTCCTGCCTTCTCTCTGTATCCCCAGCCAGCATAGGCGAAACCAATTTCGAACTCAGAGAAACAGGTCGTGAGAAATCATGCTGAAAGAATACTTATTGAGGCAGGGCTCCGGCACGGGCCGCTGGGGCCACGGTATGCCGGGGGTGCAGATCTGCCGATTTTCCCTGCCGGAGCCGGAGCAGGAACCTCTGCGGTCTGTCCCAGTGTGCGGCGCACCGCTCCAGTTTGAGGCGCTGTTCTGCATGACTGGCCGCCTTACTGTCCGAGCGTTACAGGGTACTTCCTGCATGGTGGAGGCGCCGGGGATCTTCCTCCTCTCCGACAGCTCCGCTCTCCGCTCGTGTCAGTGTAGCGGAAACCTGGGCGGCGTTTTGATTGCCGTAGACGCCAAAGCCGCAAAAGAAAGCCTTGTGACGGTCTGCTCCACCCTGGGGATGAGGTTGGACACCAGGATCGTCAAGGAGAAGATGACGGCGAGGAACGGTTGCATGGCTCTGTGCGGCACACCTTGGACGCAGTCATTTTTTGAAACGGTTCGCTATCTGTCTGAGCAGGAGCAGGAACGCTACTGTGTTTTCAAGTCGGTGGAACTGCTGTATCTGCTCTGCACCGAGGTATCTGAATCGGACGAATCTTTCTCCGGCTCAGGCTGCCCAGTATCCCACAGTCTGTTGGAAGTCAAGGCATACATCCAGACGCATCTGTCTGATAAGCTTACCATTGCGTTCCTCTGCAAACAGTTTTCGCTTTCCCCGACCTTCTTGAAAGAAGGGTTCCGCCGCGCCTATGGCATGCCGATTCACAGCTTTTTGGTTCAACAGCGCCTCCGTCGGGCACAGGAGCTGATCTGCACCACCCGGATGCCCATTCAGCAAATTGCGCAGGCTGTGGGGTATGAGGGTATGAGCCAGTTCAACGCAGCGTTCAAGCGGGAGTATGGCATGACCCCCGGCCAGTACAGAAAAATGTCGGAAACCGCAACTCTGCGTCCGTTTTGACAGCGACAAACACCCACGGTTTCTGCTACAATAATCAGACATTCCAAAGCATTCAAAGGAGTGACAGCGATGAAACAGCATCGTTTTTGGGCGTGGGGCGCCGTGATCTGCATGATCATGGTCATGGTCACCGGCTACAAACGGAAATAAGGGAAAGGAAGGATCACAATGAGCGTTTATACGAAACTTGCCTGCTTTGCGGGTGGTGCGTTGTTTGGTTCTTTTGGCATCAAGCTGCTGTCCAGCAAGGACGCCAAGAAAGCCTATGTCCATGTCACGGCCGCCGGCCTGCGGATGAAGGATTCGGTCATGGGGACTGTGACCACGGTGCAGGAAAACGCCGCGGACATTCTGGCCTCCGCCAAGGAGCTGAATGAGGACCGGGCTGCGAAGGAAGCGGAGGAAGCCGCCGCTGCCAAACTGGAGAGCGAAGAAGGCTGATTGACCCAGAGGGAGCCGCCAGCGGCTCCCTCTTTTCGTGAAGGAGGAACCTATGAACGCAACCATATTGCACGAAAGCCGGGGGCGCATCCGGTTCCGGCTGCGGCAAAAACAAATGACACTCGCTCAGGCGGATCTGCTGGAGGCATGGATTCAGGGAAAGTCCTGGTGCCGGCAGGTCACCGTCCATGAGCGAACCTGCTGCGTCATCCTGTACTACGATGGGACTCGCCAAGCCGTGCTGAACGAAATTCGGCATTTTTCCTGGCAGGAAGCGGAGCAGACCACCGCGCTGCCCGCCCACAGCAGCCGGGCGCTGAACCGGGAATTTGAGGAGAAGCTGGTGGCAAAGGTGGTGTGCAAGGCCGCCTGCACCCTGTTTCTCCCGTCTCCATTGCGGATTGCCCGCATTCTCTGGCACATGATCCCCTTTGTGCGGAGAGGACTGCGCTGCCTGCTGCGCCGCCGTATCAAGGTGGAACTGCTGGATGCCCTGTCTATTTCCATTTCTGCCTGCAGAAGGGACTTCGGAACCGCCGGAATGGTCATGTTTCTGCTGGAGGTGGGTGAGCTGCTGGAGGAGTGGACCCGAAAGAAATCCGTGGCGGATCTGGCCCGGTGTATGTCCTTAAATGTGGATCGGGTCTGGCTGCGCACGGCCCAGGGCGAGGTACTGGTCCCCGTGTCCCAGATCCAGCCGGGGGACGCCGTGGTGGTTCGTGCCGGCGGTATCATCCCCGTGGACGGCCTGGTGCTGGAGGGGGAGGTCACTGTCAACCAGGCGTCCCTCACCGGAGAATCCATCCCGGTACCCAAGCGCCCCGGCGGCGCGGTCTATGCCGGCACCGTGGTAGAGGAGGGCGAATGTGTGCTGGAGGTAAAGCAAGCCTCTGGTCAGAGCCGCTATGACCAAATCGTTCACATGATCGAGCAGTCGGAGCAGATGAAGTCGGAGGCTGAGAGCAAGGCCGCTAATCTGGCGGACAAGCTGGTGCCCTATACCTTCGCCGGGAGCCTGCTGAGTTTTGCCCTTACTCGGAATGTGACACGGGCTCTGTCGGTGCTGATGGTGGACTTCTCCTGCGCCCTGAAGCTGGCCATGCCTCTGGCCGTCCTCTCCGCCATGCGGGAGGCGGGACGCGCCCACATCACCGTCAAGGGCGGCAAATTCCTGGAGGCTGTGGCGGCTGCCGATACCATCGTCTTTGACAAGACCGGCACTCTGACCCACGCCTGCCCCCGGGTGGCTCAGGTGGTATCTTTCGGCACCAAGGAGGAAGCTGAAATGCTGCGGCTGGCCGCCTGCCTGGAGGAACACTTTCCCCATTCCATGGCCAACGCCGTGGTGGAGGAGGCGAAGCGCCGGGGCCTGCGTCACGAGGAGTACCACTCCAAGGTGGAATATCTGGTGGCCCACGGCATCGCCAGCACCGTCGATGGGGAGCGGGTCCTCATCGGCAGCGCCCACTTTGTCTTTGAGGATGAGGGCTGCGTCATTCCGGAAGGCGAACAGGAGCGCTTTGACGCCCTGCCGCCGGAGTATTCTCACCTGTACCTTGCCGTAGGCGGACAGCTGGCCGCCGTGATCTGCATCTCCGACCCGCTGCGGGAGGAGGCGAAGGAAGTCCTGTCCGCCCTCCGCGCCCTGGGGATCACCAGTACCGTTATGCTCACCGGCGACAGTTACCGCACCGCCGCAGCCATTGCCGCCCAGGTGGGAGTGGATGACTTCCGCGCCGGAGTCCTTCCGGCGGACAAGGCGGAGTATGTGGCACGGCTCCGCCGGGAGGGACACACCGTGTTGATGGTAGGCGACGGCATCAACGACTCGCCGGCCTTGTCCGAGGCGGACGCGGGCATCGCCATCAGCGACGGCGCCGCCATCGCCCGGGAAATCGCGGACATCACCATCGCTGCCGACAGTCTCTGGGAGCTGGTAGAGCTGCGCCGGATCTCCATGGCGCTGATGGCGCGCATCCACTCCAACTACCGCTTCGTTATCGGCTTCAACGGCGCCCTGATTGCCCTTGGTGTGGCCGGTGTTCTGCCGCCCGCCACCTCTGCCACGCTGCACAATCTCTCCACCCTGGGCGTCAGCCTGCGGAGCATGGGCCGGCTGACTGCTCAGACGCAGTCCGCTCGGGGCAACAATTTGCAGAATGGATAAAAAAAGATTTCTTTCCGCTTGGTAGCTTGTGCTTTTTGCGCGGTTGCACATGACTAACTCCATATGCTATAATACACTTACGATGCGCAGTGTGTGATGCACGGTAAGTCCAATCGCCCCTGCGCATCGTTTTTTACAATACAGTTAGCCATAGCTAACCGCATTGAAGAAAGGGGAGGATTGTATCAGACCGTATCGTTCTACCATAGTTCTCTTGGCTCTGTTGCTTGTCTTGTCCTGCTGCTCGCTGTTTGTAGGCGTGATCGATCTGACGCCGGGCGAGCTTCTGGCGGGCAATTTTGAGCAGCTGGAGATTTTCCTGATCTCCCGGCTGCCGCGCCTGCTGGCCATCCTATGCACCGGCATTGGTATGAGTGTGGCGGGGCTCATCATGCAGCAGCTGTGCAGTAACAAATTTGTGTCGCCCACCACCGGCGCGACAATTTCCTCGGCGCAGTTCGGCATCCTGCTGGCTCTGCTGTTTATGCCGGCCTCCACACTGTGGAGCCGGGCCATTTTTGCCTTTGCTACGGCGATTCTGGGCACCTGGATCTTCGTCTGGTTCATTCAGCGTATCCAGTTCAAGGATGTGGTGATGGTACCACTGGTAGGCATCATGTTCGGCAATGTCATCGGCGGCATTACCAACTATCTGGCCTACAAATACGAAATGACCCAAGCGTTGTCCTCCTGGCTGGTGGGCCATTTTTCGCTGGTGCTGAAGGGCCGGTATGAGATCGTCTGGCTGACGGTGCCGCTGGTCATTCTGGCCTTTCTCTTTGCCAACCACTTCAACATCGTTGGGCTGGGCAAGGATTTTTCCAAGAACCTGGGTGTCCCGTACAATCTGGTCCTCTTTTCCGGGCTCACCATCGCTGCCATGATCACCGCCAGCATTGTAGTGGTGGTTGGTTCCATCTCCTACATCGGACTGATCGTGCCCAATGTGGTGGCCATGTACAAGGGAGACAAGATCCGTGGCACGCTGGTGGATACCGCCCTGTTCGGCGCCATTTTCGTGCTGGTGTGCGACATGATCGGCCGGGTGGTGATTGCCCCCTACGAGCTGCCCATCGAACTGATCGTGGGCATCCTGGGAAGCCTCATTTTCATCGCCCTGCTGTTTTACCGGCTCAAGCATGGCCGCAAGGCCATCCGTCTGGGCGGCGCCGGGACAGGCTGCTGCTCCACCATGCCCAACCTGAAGGGAGGTGCGGACCAGTGAACACCGCTGCCGTGCGCGCCAACCGGCGCAAACTCCTGATTTTGGCCTTTCTGGTTTTGCTCTGCGCGGCGGGCTATATGCTGGTTGAAGTGAATTTCTCTAATCCCAAGCTTCTGGCCTACGCCATGAAGATCCGCACCCCCAAGCTCATTGTCATGCTCATTACCGCCTTTTCCATCGGCGGCGCCTCGCTGGTGTTTCAGTCTATCATCAACAACACCATCGTGACCCCCTGCCTGTTGGGCATGAACTCCCTGTACACTCTTATCCACACGGCGGTGGTGTTTTTCCTGGGGTCTGCCAGCGTGGTGGCCTCCAATGCCAACCTGTCCTTCGCGGTGGATGTGGTGCTCATGGGCATTACCGCTACCATTATCTACAGCTGGATCTTCAAAAAGACCAAGCACAATGTGCTGTATGTGCTGTTGGTGGGCACAGTACTAACTTCGTTTTTCAGCAGCATCCAGACCACGCTGACCCGGGTCATGGACCCCAATGAGTACGACAGTCTGCTGAATACCCTGGTGGCAAGCTTCAGCAATATCAATTCCGAGATTATCGTCTTTTCCCTGATCCTCTTGGCGGGCGTCATCTTCGCACTGCGAAAGGAGCTGGCCCTGCTGGATGTGCTGACATTGGGCAAGGAGCAGGCCATCAACCTCGGCGTGGACTACGACCGCTGCATCCGCCGCCTGCTGCTCGGCGTGACCCTCTGCATCGCCGTGGCCACCGCCATGGTGGGGCCCATCTCCTTTTTGGGGCTCATCATCGCAAACCTGTCCCGTCAGCTGCTGAAAACCTTCCGGCACACCCAGCTGGTGCTGGGCTCGGCCCTGTTCGGCATGATCGTGCTGGTGGGCGGACAGCTCATTGTGGAGCATGTGTATTCCTACTCCGTGCCGGTGAGCGTATTCATCACTGTGGGCGGCGGCCTTTACTTCCTCTATCTCCTCCTGACAAGAAAGAAGGTGTGACCATGCGCGTACAAGAACTGACAAAACAGTATGATGGAAAAACCGTAGTGGATGGCGTGAGTTTCGCCATCCCCAAGGGCAAGGTGATTTCTCTGATCGGTCCCAACGGTGCGGGCAAATCCACCGTTATGGGCATGATCTCCCGACTCATCGCCCACGACAGCGGACTGATAGACTTTGAGGGCAAGGACATCGGCAAATGGAAAAGCAAGGAGCTCTCCAAGCGCCTTGCCATCCTGACCCAGTCCAATAACATCCAGATGAAGCTGACTGTGCGGGAGCTGGTGACCTTCGGGCGCTTCCCCTATTCAGGCAACCGTGTCACCCCAGAGGATCAGAAGATCATCGACCGGGCTATTCACTACATGGAACTGGAGGAGTTCCAGGATCGCTTCATCGACGAGCTCTCCGGCGGCCAGCGGCAGCGGGCCATGATCGCCATGGTCATCGCCCAGGACACCGAATATGTGTTGCTGGATGAGCCCACCAACAATTTGGATATCTACCACGCCACCAACATGATGAAAATCGTCCGTCGCCTCTGCGACGAGCTGGGGAAGACGGTGATTTTAGTGCTGCATGAGATTAACTATGCGGCATTCTATTCTGATTATATCTGTGCCTTCAAGGACGGAAAAATCGCTAAGTTTGGCACTGTGGAGGAGGTGATGACGAAAGAGAACCTGTCGCAGATCTATCAGGTGGACTTCGAGATCCTGACCATTGCGGGCAAACCCCTGTCCATCTACTATTGACCCTTATTTTCAGTACTTTTTAGAATAAGGAGTAACCAAAAATGAACATGAAAAAGATGCTTTCTCTTGCCCTGGCCGGTGTGATGGCCCTGAGCCTCATGGCCTGCTCCGCTCAAAATGGCGGCGATTCTTCCGAGAATACCTCCTCGCCCAGCAGCAGCCAGTCCAGTGAGGAAACCCAGAACAACGAAACCCCTGAGTCTGTGACCATTACCAGCCTCAATGCCAACAAGGAGGCGGCGGAGCTGGAGGTGCCTTACGATCCCCAGCGTATCGCCATTCTGGATATGGCCTCGTTGGACATTCTGGACGCCCTGGGCGTGGGCGACCGGGTAGTGGGCACTGCCTCCACCAGTCTGGAGTATCTCCAGGACTACATCAATGACGATATTGCCAACCTGGGCACCATCAAGGAGGCCGATCTGGAGGCCGTCATGGCCTGTGAGCCGGATGTCATCTTCATCGGCGGCCGCCTGGCTTCCAGTTATGACGCCCTCAGCGAGATTGCTCCTGTGGTCTACTTGGCCACTGATACCGAGCTTGGCGTAGTGGAAAGCGTGCGGCAGAACGCCACCACCATTGCCTCCATGTTTGGTCTGGAGGACAAGGTGGATGAGCTGATGGCCAATTTTGACGCCCGGATCACCGCCCTGTCCGAATTTGCCGCCGGCAAGACCGCCATCGTGGGACTGGTCACCAGCGGCAGCTACAATGTGCTGGGCAATGACGGCCGCTGCTCCATGATTGGACGCGAAATTGGTTTCGAAAATATTGGCGTGGACGCCAACATCGACACCTCCACCCATGGCAACGAAGCATCCTTTGAGTTCATCGTGGAGAAGGCACCCGACTATATCTTCGTTCTGGACCGCGACGCCGCCATCGGCACCGACGGGGCAAAGCTGGCCCAGGAGATCATGGAAAACGAGTTGGTGATGGGAACCGACGCCTACAAGAACGGCAACATCGTCTATCTGGCTCACCCCGCCGTGTGGTACACCGCCGAGGGTGGTATCTCCGCACTGGACATCATGCTGCAGGATTTGGAGAGCGAGCTGCTGGGTTAACTCTGTTTCAGATAGAGTATTACGGCCTTTCTCCAAAGAACCCATATATCATATTCATCGAACTTGACTACTAACGAAAGGAGCGCTTACCATGGATCAGGAAAACAGAATGCCTCTTATTGGCGACAAGGCCCCGTCCTTCGAGGCTGTCACCACCCAGGGCCCTATCAAATTCCCGGAGGATTACGCCGGCAAATGGGTGATCCTCTTCTCCCATCCTGCGGATTTCACCCCGGTCTGCACCACGGAGTTTATGACCTTCGGCTCCATGATCGACGAGTTCAAGGCTCTCAATACTGAGCTGGTGGGCCTTTCAGTGGACTCCATCTACTCCCACATCGCCTGGCTGCGGAAGATCCAGGAGCTGGAGTGGAACGGTAAGAAACACATCAATGTGACCTTCCCCCTCATCGAGGATATCCGCATGGAGGTGGCCAACAAGTACGGCATGATCCAGCCGGGACAGTCCAACACCCAGGCGGTACGGGCGGTGTTTGTCATCGACCCCAACGGCGTGGTGCGAACCATCCTGTACTATCCGCTGTCCACGGGCCGCAACTTTGACGAGATCAAGCGTATCATCCTGGCGCTCCAGAAAGCGGACGCCGACGCCTGCGCCACCCCGGCCGACTGGCGGCCCGGCGATGATGTCATCGTACCCACCGCTGGCAGCTGCGGCGTAGCCAAGGAGCGGATGGACAACCAGAGCGAGAATCAGTATTGCCTGGACTGGTTCATGTGCTTCCGCAAAGAGACGAAGTAATACTAAGTTAATTCCCCAATAACAGAAAACCGGTCGAGATTTCATGCACGAGATCTCGACCGGTTCTTTTTTGTTGTATTTCGGTGATTTTGCAAAGACTCTCGGTGATAACCAATAGAAAATGAGCTTCAGAATTTGCAACTGCGTTTATAATTAATTTGCCGTTCCCATTTGAAATGCCGACCGTCCAATATACTGGAAAAGTATTGCTATGCCTCCTGCGAGCCTCATTTTTCTATCTTTTCTGGTGGTATAAATTCTAATAGATCGCCGATCTCACAATTCAACACCGTACAAAGCCTTGCGAGGACATCTATATCTAAACGAGTAATTTGGTTTTTACAATAATTATTGATCTGCGTCCGCTGCATCTCAGCTCGATGGCTCAGCATGTTCTTGCTAAGACCAGATGCCTTCAACAGCTCGTCCAGCTTAATCCGAATCGTTCCATATTCCACTTGCCAACCCTCCGACCGCAAGAAATATGTTGACAAGTTTAGTGTACCCTTGGTAGAATAGAAAAATAAGATATAGAAAGTCTTGTCAGACTAATTGCACATATATAATGCATAGTTTTGGCTTGTGCTTTTTAGCCAATATGAATATATAATAATATAAAAAGAGGATAATCTTCAAATTTCAGCAAAACTGCCTAAAACCTAAGCGATTTCTAAGAAAGCCCTAAAAATTCCCTATTATGATACCCCCATCGAAACGGTGAGGGGAAACGCACTTTTTGTCTGTTATCCCCGCAAGGGGAGAATATGGCAGGAAAT
>ENA-OQIJ01000212-OQIJ01000212.1-human-gut-metagenome-genome-assembly--contig:-NODE-212-length-16727-cov-3.130723_pt1 | contig 16727 bp, 13 predicted proteins | sample MGYA00242582_ERZ504747 | MGnify/ENA primary metagenome ERZ504747 (study PRJEB26092, sample SAMD00036435) | human gut metagenome | host: Homo sapiens | study: EMG produced TPA metagenomics assembly of...
GATGACCTGCGACGATGCATTCACGCTCCTGCAGGAGGTGGGCCATGTCGTATGGTAGCGCCTGGCAGCGGGAAACGCTCACGCTCAAGCAGATACCCCCGCTGCGCACGTTGTTGCAGTGCTGCGACGAAGGGCTGCTCATCCGCGTGATCATCGAGGAGCATGCGGTGCGCGCCGTCGACTGGGATGCGCTGCCGTCGAAGCGCCGTCGTGGCATCGAGAAGCGGCTTGCCGCAACGCTTGTGACGATGCGCCGCCTTCCCGTGCGCAAAAAGCCGAAGCGCCCCGGATTGCTGCTGCCGGACGAATCGTTCGTGCTGCGCGCGGGCGATGGGTTGATCGAGCGGCGGGTGGGGGCGTCGCTCGTGTTCCTCGACGAGGCGCCGCTCGCTCGCCGCGCGGAGAGCGGCGAGGACGAAGGGGGTGTGCAGCCGCACGGCTACACGCTCGATCCCTGGGAGGACACGCTTGCGCATCGCGTATGGCTCGGCGGCCCCTGGTGTTGCCGCGAGCGGTATCTCGTGCTGGCAAGCGCTTTCTGGGAGATGACGTATCTCGGGTTCGAGTACGACCGCGTCTGCGCTCGGCGGGCGGAGGTGAAGGCCGCGCGCCTGCTTGAAGGCGCGACGGCGGGCGAAGGGGAGGGCGAGGAGCGGGGCGCAGGGCCCGTCGAAGGGTCGAGCGACGGCAGCGGGGCGTCGTGCTCGCCGAGCGCGGCGACAACCGTGTCCGCGGAGCGCCGTCGGCAGGCCGCGTCGTTCGGATTGGTGGAGCCCGACCCGTTCGAGCGCGCCTATCGGGATAACCTCATCGCCTGCGTTGCGCGCCTCAATCGCGAACGTCGCCAGGCTCTCGGAAGCCTGCTGATCGACGTCGCCGATCGATTGGAGGCATCATGAGCTCCTGAGCGGCGGCCGGCGGCCGGCGGCGCGCGGCGAGGGCTCTTGCAGCCAACGAACATGAGAAGAGCCGCCCTCGGGCGGCCCTTCTCCAAAAAACGATAACGAATGCGAAGCTAGTCGGCAACCTCGACGAGGGTGATCTCGAAGTTGAGGTCCTTGCCCGCCAGCTCGTGGTTCATGTCGAAGGTGGCCACGCCGTCTTCGATGGAGCGCACGAACACGGGGAAGGGCTGGCCGCCCGGGCCCATCATGTACACGGTCTGGCCGACGGGGAGCTGGTCGCCGTTCGGAATCTGGTCGACGGGCACCTGCTGCACCATGTTCTCGTCGCGCTCGCCGTACGCCTCGGCAGCGGGGATGTGCACGGTCTTCGTGTCGCCCTGCGCCATGTCCTTCACGGCGGTGTCGAATCCGGGGATCATCTGGCCGGCCATGCAGGTGAACTCGATGGGTTCGCCGCGGTCGACCGAAGAGTCGAATTTCGAGCCATCATCGAGCGTGCCCGTGTAGTGGACCTTGACCTTCTTGCCTTCGTTGCTCATGAAGAGCTCCTTTCAAAAGAATGCAATGTTCCACAGTCTACCCGAGCGCCTCCCGCTTTCCCGATTGCGGTGCAAACTTGCTCCAAGTCGCCACAAGTCCGTAACGCGGCGTCATCCAGCGAGCGAGCCCGGCCGAGGAGCCCGAGGCTTTCGCGGCGTGCCCGGCTCCTACCGGTTCGGCAGGTCGTACACGTCGAGCAGCGTGATCTCGAAGTTGAGCGCCTTCGCGATGGCTTCGTCGTTCATGTCGAACACGGCAAGCTCGTCGTCAAGCTCGACGAGGCGTGCGGGAAACGTCTGCCCGTCCGGCTGCTCGAGGTTCATCATCTCGCCCACGGTGAGCTTGACGGTGGCGGGTATCTTCGCGCGCTCAACGCGGATCACCCGCTCCTCGGTGCGCTCTTCCCACGCCTCGCTCGCCCCGACGCGCGCCTGCCGCGTCTCGCCGACCACCATGTCGCGCACCGTCTCGATGAACACCGGCGGCATCCATCCCTCCACGCAGGGAAACTCGATGGGCTGTTCGATCTGCTCGATGAACGTGGCTCCGTCGTCGAAGAACCCGCGGTACGCCACCTTCACCATGCGGTTCTCGTTGCTCATGCTTCTTCGCCTCGCTCCGCGAGGTCGGCCAGCGTCACCCGCCGCGCAACGAGATCGGCGAGGGGCTCGAGGAAGCGCTGCTCGGCCTCGGCCAGGCCGTCCTTCCCGATGGCCATCACGCGATCGCACAGCTCGGCCACCGGCATCCCCGTACACCTCGGCCTCGTAGCCGCGCTGCCATGAGCGCGCCCTGCGCCGCCAGGTAATCGGCACGTCGCACCTCGGCGAACAGTTCGTCGAGCGCGTCGAGGCTCGCCGGCGCGTGAACCAGGCCCCTTGACTGAGCGCGGCGTAGGCGATGACGTAGGGGATGGGCATGGCGTCGGCCGGGCGAATCTCGATGTAGGTCTTGAGGCGCACGTCGGTGAAGAACATGGACACGGCGTGCTCCACCTCGGCGCGCGTCATCGTGCGCGTGGCGTAGATGTCGCCGAACGTGCGGTCGGAGTAGCACCACTGCTCTTTGTGGCAGGGGATGAGGATGGCCACGGTGTCGAGGATGTACTCGGCGTAGCGGCGCAGGTCGAAGGCCGGGTCCAGCACGTCGGGCACGAGGCCGCAGCGGTCGTTGTCCACGTGCTGCCAGATGTCGGTGCGCACCAGCTGATGCTCGCGCGGCTTGCCCTCGAACACGGGCGTGTTGTCGCAGATGAGCGACAGCACCGGCACGAGCGCGAACGCCAGGCGCAGCTTGCGCAGGCAGTCGGCCGTGCTCGTGTAGTCGATGGACACCTGCGTCGAGGCGCTGCCGCGCATCATGCAGGGGCCGTACGTGTCGCGCTCGCCCAAATACAGGTTCATGAACTGGTAGCGGCGCTTCGGGATGAGCTCGAGCGAGCGCGCGGTGGCCGTGGGGTGGTAGCCCATCGGCAGCGCTTTCTCGCCGACGGGCTCGAGGATGGCGGCGAGGCGCTGCACGAACCCTTCGAAGGCGTCGGATGCGGTGGCGAGGTCGGCGAAGGGGCCGGCCGACAGCTCGATTTGCGCGGCGGGCTCGATGGTGACGGCCTCGCTCGGGCGGGAGACGCCCAGGAGGTCGCCGTGCTCGTCGGTGGTGGTGCGCGGGTAGTCCTGCTGCAGCTGGCGCAGCACCCACGCCACGCCGTGCTCGTCGCTGTACGACACGGGGCTCAAATCGTCGTGGACGATGATCTGCTCCAGCTCGATGCCCAGCTCACCGGGGCCTCCGAAGGGCTTGATGCCGCTTTCGAAGAAGCTGACGATGGCATCGATATTGCTTTCGCGAGCGGGCTGCGCCGCCGTCGGGGAAGACGGGGACGGCTGTCCGGTTGCGGCTGTTTTATTCATGTAGCAAGCTCCTGAACTTGATGTAATCTATGCAAGCGTACGATACTTTGTATACAATACCGCTTTGGTCGCCGACCATGTCGGAAAACCATATCGTTTCGCATTTCCATTCGAAGACGAGGCCCGGTTTGGACGCTCATATCACAAAAAGAACAGCGCTTCTGCTGCTGCTCGACATCGTAGCGACGTATGCCGCCTACTGGCTTGCATCCTTGCTCACCGATGTCGAGGGTGAGGTGTTCGTCAACAACGAAATCTACTTCATGCTGGGCATCCTCGCGCTCATCAACGTGGCCGTGCTCGGCCTGTTCCACCTGTACAACAACCTGTGGGAATACGCCAGCGTCGACGAGGCCATCCAAATCGTGCTGGCCGTGGTGCTGTCCACCCTGGTGGGCGCCGTGTTCCTCTGGATCATCGACGTGCGCCTGCCCATCCGCGTGTTCTTCGTCTCGTGCTTCCTGCTCATCTTCTTCATGGGCGGCATCCGCCTCGTATTCCGCGTCATGCGCCAGAAGAAGCGCGTGCTCGCCTCCACGCAACGCACCTGCGACCGCCCGCGCACCCTTGTGGTGGGCGCGGGGGAGACGGGCTCGCTGGCCATCGGCCGCATGGCGTCGAAGGACCCGCTCATGCCGGGCATCCCCATCGTAGCCACCGACGACGATCCCGCGAAGTGCGGCTCGCGCATCCACGGCGTGAAGGTGGCCGGTTCCACGAACGACATCGTCGAGCTCGTGGACCGCTACAACATCGACCAGATCGTCGTGGCCATCCCGTCCTCGACGCCCGAAGAGCGCAAGCGCATCTACGGCGAATGCACCAAGACCGACTGCAAGCTGCGCACGCTGCCGAACGTGCGCGAGCTGTCGCTCGACGAGATCGGCGACGTGCGCCTGCGCGACGTCGACGTGGCCGACCTGCTGGGCCGCGAGGAGATCATCCTCAACACGCGCGCCGTGTCGGGGCTACATCGCCGGCGAAACGGTGCTGGTCACGGGCGGCGGCGGCTCCATCGGCAGCGAGCTGTGCCGTCAGCTGTGCAAGGTGGCTCCGGCCCGCATCGTCATCTTCGACATGTACGAGAACGACGCCTACATGCTGCGCAACGAAGTGCTGGCCGAGTACGACGACATCGACGTGGTCATCGAAATCGGCAACGTGTGCGATGAAGCGCGCATCAACGAGGTGTTCGCGAAATACCGCCCCGGCGCCGTGTTCCACGCAGCGGCCCACAAGCACGTGCCCCTCATGGAGCAGTGCCCGCGCGAGGCGCTGCACAACAACGTGTTCGGCACGCTCAACGCGGTGCGCGCCGCCGATGCGTACGGCGCGGCCCGCTTCATATTCATCTCCACCGACAAGGCCGTGAACCCCACGAGCGTCATGGGCGCCACGAAGCGCATGGGCGAGATGGTGATGCAGTACTACGCCCGCACCTCGAAGACCATCTTCTCGGCCGTGCGGTTCGGCAACGTCCTGGGTTCGAACGGCAGCGTCATCCCCGTGTTCCAGCGCCAGATTGCCGCGGGCGGCCCGCTCACCGTCACGCATCCCGAGATCGAGCGCTTCTTCATGACCATCCCCGAGGCGTCGCGCCTCGTCATACAGGCTGGCGGCATGGCGAAGGGCGGCGAGATCTTCATCCTCGACATGGGCGAGCCTGTGAAGATCGTCGATTTGGCGAAGGGCCTCATCCAACTGCAGGGCCTCACGCCCGACGTGGACGTCAAGATCGTGTTCACCGGCCTGCGCGAGGGCGAGAAGATGTACGAAGAGCTGCTCATGGACGAAGAGAGCACCCAGCCCACGGACAACCATTCCATCCTCATTTCCACCGGTCAGGAGATCAGCTACGACGAGGTGGCGGCGAAGCTCGACGAGCTGGAAGCCGCGCTCATGCTCACCGACGAAGAAGCCGTGCGCGTGCTGGAGAAAACCGTGTGCACCTACCGCCACACCCCGAACACGCATAGGGCAGGCGGGCGACAACGCGTCTTGTCCTCGCATACCATTTTGCCTACGAATCTTGTCAAACGCGCCGTTCTTTCATAGGATGGTTCGCAGCACTGAAAACGCCTTATTTTTGTGCATTCGCACAAATCGAGGGGTACGCAACGGCTTGAGACGTCGCGTCCGCACGGCGGACGACGGAAGACGGAGGGGATCGACATGGCGATCACGACAGGCATCGTTGGAGCGGCCGGATTCGCCGGCATCGAGCTGACCAGGCTCGCGCTGCGCCATCCCGACCTCGACTTGCGCGTCGTTACCTCCAACGAACTGGCCGGAACCCCCGTTTCCACCGAGTACCCCGGCTTCGTCGGCATCACCGACCTGGCGTTCACCACCCACGACGACCCGGCGCTCGACGCATGCGACCTCGTGTTCCTCGCGGTGCCGCACACGGCGGCGCTCGCCATGGCGCCGAAGCTCGTCGAACGCGGGGTGGCGGTGATCGACCTCTCGGCCGACTTCCGCCTCAAGGACCCCGCCGTCTACGAGCGCTGGTACGCCACGCCGCATACGGCCACCGACCTCCTCGCACGCGCCGCCTTCGGCCTGCCCGAGCTGTTCCCCGACGACCTGGCGCGCGTTGCCGCCGCCCGCGCGGCGGGCGAGGGCGTGCTCGTGGCCTGCGCGGGCTGCTACCCCACGGCCACCTCGCTTGCGGGCGCGCCGGCCATCCGCTCCGGGCTCGTCTCGCCCGACGCCGCCGTGGTGGTGGACGCCATCTCGGGCGTGACGGGCGCGGGCAAGAAGGCGTCGGCCCGCACGCACTTCTGTTTCGCCGACGAGAACCTCGAGGCCTACGGCGTGGCCACGCATCGCCACACGCCCGAGATCGAGCAGATCCTCGGCATCGAAGGGCGGCTCGTGTTCACCCCGCACCTCGCGCCGCTCAATCGCGGCCTGCTGTCCACCGTGAACCTCCCGCTTGCATCCGATGCGCCCCGCGACACGGCGGCCATCGTCGAGCTCTACCAGGCGTTCTACGCCGACGACCCGTTCGTGCACGTGCTGCCTGCCCCCACCATGCCGAAGACCTCGTCGGTGGTGGGCACGAACTACGCGCACGTGGGCCTCGCCGTGAACGAGCGCGCGGGCATGCTCGTGGCCGTGGGCGCCATCGACAACCTGGGCAAGGGCGCGGCCAGCCAGGCCGTGCAGTGTGCGAACGCGGTGCTGGGGCTGCCTCAGACCCGCGGGCTCGAAGCAATGTCCGTTCCGGTGTGATCAGGTCGCCTTCAGGCTGCGACCAGAAAGAAGCTGCTATGACCGATCAGCAGAGTGCCGAGATGCGCCCCGTCGAGGGCGGCGTGACGGCGGCGCGCGGGTTCCGGGCATCCGGCGTGCACGCGGGCTTCCGCAAGGACCCCGAGCGCTTCGACCTCGCGCTCGTGGCCGCCGACGAGCCGTGCGCGTGCGCGGCGGTGTTCACCCAAAACGTGTTCTGCTCCGCGCCCGTCACCGTGTCGCGTGAGCATCTCGAAGGCGTCGGCTACGGCACGGCGCGCGCGGTGGTGGTGAACTCGGGCAACGCGAACGCGGCAACGGGCGAGCCGGGTCTCGAGGCCGCGCGCGAGACGGCCGTGATCGCCGGCGACGCGGTGGGCTGCCCCGCCTCCGAAGTGCTCGTGGCGTCCACCGGCGTCATCGGCGTGCACCTTCCCATGGCTCCCTTCGGCACCGGCCTGCCGGTCGCCACCGCGGCGCTTTCCGCCGAGGGCGGCGCCGACGCGGCGCGCGCCATCATGACCACCGACACGTACCCGAAGGAGGCCGCGGTGTCGTTCTCGGGCGACGGCGTCGGCTACGACGGCTGCACGTTCGCGGTGGGCGGCATGGCGAAGGGTTCGGGCATGATCATGCCGAACATGGCCACCATGATCTCCGTTATCACTACCGACGCGCCCGTTGCCGCGCCCGCGCTCCATGCGGCGCTCGTGCGCGCGGTGAACCGCAGCTTCAACAAGGTGACGGTGGATTCCGACACCTCCACGAACGACTCCTGCTTCCTGCTGGCAAGCGGCGAAGCCGCGCCCGCGGGCAGCGCGTCCTTCGACCCGGACGGCGCCGCGTTCGCGCGCTTCGAGGCCGCGCTCGTCGCGGTGTGCGAAACGCTCGCGCGCCTCATGGCCGCCGATGGGGAAGGGGCCTCGCGCCTCGTCACCGTGAAGGTGACCGGCGCCGCGAACGACGCCGACGCCGACCTCGCGGCCCGCGCCGTGGCGAACTCGCCGCTCGTCAAAACCGCCATCTGCGGCCACGACGCGAACTGGGGTCGCATCGCCATGGCCATCGGCAAGTCGGGCGCGGCGTTCCGCCAGGAAGACGCCGCCATCGACATCATGGGCCTGCCCGTGTGCCGCGGTGGGCTGACCGTCGCCTTCGACGAGGACGAGGCCCTTCGCCGCTTCGAGCAGCCCGAAATCGCCATCGACATCGACCTGGGCGCGGGCGACGCCGAAACCACGGTTTGGACGTGCGACTTCACGCACGAGTACATTACGATCAACGGAGACTATCGATCATGAAAATACGCGAAAGGACACGCGTCCGAAAAGGCGCATCGCACAAAAGCGGCGGAAAGTGCTCGTCGAGGCCCTGCCGTGGATCAAGAACATCACCGGCAAGACCGTCGTCATCAAAGTACGGCGGCTCCGCCATGGTGACGAGCAGCTGCGCGCCGACGTCATGGCCGACATCGTGCTCTTGAAGATCGTCGGCGTGAACCCCGTCATCGTGCACGGCGGCGGCAAGGCCATCACCGAGGCGATGGACTTCGTGCAGCTGCCCGTGGAGTTCCGCGACGGCCAGCGCGTCACCACGCCCGAGGCCATGGACCTCGTGCGCACCGTGCTCATGGGCAAGGTGAACCAGGAGCTCGTCGAAGCGCTCAACGAGCACGGCAACTTCGCCGTGGGCGTGTCGGGCGCCGATGCGGGCGTCATCGTGGCCGAGCAGGCCAGCCCCGACCTCGGCCGCGTCGGCCGCATCATGCGCATCAACAGCCCGCTCATCAACGACCTCGTGGCCGGCGACTACATCCCCGTCATCGCCTCGGTGGCGCTCGGCGAGGACGGCGGCTTCTACAACGTCAACGCCGACATGGTGGCGGGCCATATCGCGGCCGCCATCGGCGCGCACAAGGTGGTGTTCCTCACCGACGTGGACGGCCTGTACGAGAACTTCGAGAACAAAGACTCGCTCATCTCGAACCTCACGCTGTTCGAGGCGCAGTACATGGTGGAGAACAACATCGTGTCCACGGGCATGATCCCGAAGCTCAAGTCGTGCATCCATGCGCTCGACGCCGGCGTGTTCCGCGCGCACATCATCAACGGCATCACGCCGCATTCGCTGCTGCTCGAGCTTCTGACCAGCACCGGCGTTGGCACGACGATGCATTCGACCGAGGAGTCCTGCGCGTTCGACACCCATCCGCTGGGCAACTTCGCCTCGAAGCTGCTCGAGAACCGCCAGCACTCCATCGCCGCCGGCACGGGGCTGAACGGCAAGACTTTCTAACCGAAAGAAGGAAGACATGAGCTTCAACGAGGAACGGCTGCTCGAATCCGAATACGTCATGGGCACGTACGCGCGCAAGCCCGTCGAGCTCGTGCGCGGGCGCGGCATGGAAGTGGAGGACGCCGACGGCCGCACCTACCTCGACTTCGTCTCGGGCGTGGGCGCGGTGAGCCTGGGCCACTGTCACCCGGCGCTCGTCTCCGCGCTCGAGGAGCAGGCCCGCACGCTCGTCCACGTGAGCAACTACTACTACATCGAGCATCGCGGCGAGGTGGCGCGTCTCGTGTCGGACCTGCTCAACGCATGCGTCGCCGACGACGAGCGCATGCCGTGGCAGAGCTTCTTCTCCAACTCGGGCGCCGAGGCGAACGAGTGCGCGTTCAAGCTGGCGCGCCTGCACGCCAAGAAGCGCGCCGTCGCCGCCGCCGAGCGGGCCGGAGCCGACGAGGACGCCGTGCGCGCCGCCGCGGCGAACGCCCCGCGCCTCATCGTCACGCTCGACCGCAGCTTCCACGGCCGCACCCTGGCCACGTTGGCCGCCACGGCGCAGCCCGCCAAGCAGGAGGCGTTTCAGCCGCTGCCCGACGGGTTCATCCGCACGCCCTTGAACGACGTGGAAGTGCTCGAGCGGTTGTTCGCCAGCCAGGGTGACGCCATCTGCGCCGTCATGGTGGAGTGCGTGCAGGGCGAGAGCGGCGTGCATCCGTGCACGGCCGAATTCCTCCAGGCGGTGCGCCGTCTCACCGGCGAGCGCGGCGCGCTGTTCATGTGCGACGAAATCCAGTGCGGCATGTACCGCTGCGGCACGTACCCCTTCGGCTTCCAGCACTTCGGCGTGACGCCCGACGTGGTGACCATCGCGAAGGGCATCGCCTCGGGCTTCCCCATGGGCATGTGCGCCGCGCGCGCCGATGTGGCCGCCTCGTTCGACGCCGGCGATCACGGCTCCACGTTCGGCGGCAGCTGCCTGGCCGTCGCCGCCGCCGAGGCCACCGTGCGTACGCTTGCAGCCGAGGGCCTGGCCGAGAACGCCGAGCGCGTGGGCGCCTACCTGCGCGAGGCGCTCGCGCAGCTGCCGAACGTGGAGGAGGTGCGCGGCCTCGGGCTCATGGTGGCCGTCGATCTCGCCGAGGGCGTGAGCGCGCCCGACGTGGTGCTTGCGGGCCTCGACGCGGGCCTGCTGCTCAACTACACCGGCCCGCGCACGCTCCGCTTCCTGCCGCCGCTCGTGTGCTCGGAGGCGGACGTCGACGTGCTCGCTCAGAAGCTCGGGCGATTGCTCGGGGCGTAGCTTCGCCCGGAGCCGTGTACGGGAACGGTCGGTTTCGCACGAAACCCGGAACAGGCCGTTCCCCTCAAGAGGGTGTCGGGTCGTCGAAACTTTTCCGCACTTTTTGAAATTCTGGCGCCGGAAACCCGATTCATGAGGTACTATTTAATGCATATTTTCGCCAGGTATTCCGCAATTCTGCATACCTCGCGAAGGTGGATGTGATCGGAACCGTATGTGATCGTTCTCGGACGGGAACAGAGAGTATCGAGGGCATGAGGAAACGTCAACAACGGCACGACATCATTCGCGACATCATTCGCGAACATAATGTCAAGACGCAGCGCGATCTCGCCAATCAGCTGCAGGCCGCTGGCTACGAATGCACTCAGGCCACGATCTCTCGCGACATCATGGACATGGGCCTGGTGAAGTCCCGCGAAGGCTATTACGTCCTCCCCGAGGAAATGCGGCTCCAACGGATGGTTTCCGAATTGGTTGAAGAGGTGCACGTGGCAGGCAATATGGTCGTAGTGAAGACGTTCTCCGGCGGAGCTGCCGGCGTCTCTGCTGCGCTCGATAAGGCCAGCCTGCGCGGTGCATTGGGTACGGTGGCCGGCGACAACACGATCATGATCGCGGCGGAGAGCCCTGAGGCTGCCGTCGAAGTTGAGCGCGCCATCGACCGACTGCGACGACGCTAGTCGTCGACTATATTTCTTTGCGGGGACGCTTTTCTCCCTGCACTCACCCCACGCTTGTACCAAGCAGCAGCGTCCGAGCCGCCCGGCTCTGACGCATGTCACCACGAAAAGCCGTGGTGCGCACGATTGCAACCCCACGCAGACATCCGCGTTGGGCCCGCGCATATCCTGACCGCCTGGCGAAGGCAGGAGACGCGCCATCGGAGCCGCACCGTGACCGGGCAATCCAACCAAACGAAACCCAGGGAAGGACCCTATCATGGCTCAGCAGAAAGACAAGGCAGTACTGGCATACTCCGGCGGACTGGACACGTCCGTGTGCATCAAATGGCTTCAAGAAGAGAAGAACCTCGACGTCATCGCCGTGGTGGGCGATGTGGGGCAGGAGCACGAGGGTCTCGAGAAGATCAAGCAGAAGGCGCTGAAAACCGGCGCGGTGGAGTGCCTCGTCGTGGACATGCGCTCGACGTTCGCCGACGACTACCTGGCCAAGGCGCTTGCGGCGAACGCCATGTACGAGAACAAGTACCCGCTCGTGTCGGCGCTGTCGCGGCCGCTCATCTCCAAGCACCTCGTGGACGCCGCGCACAAGTTCGGCGCGAAGTACATCGCGCACGGCTGCACGGGCAAGGGCAACGACCAGGTGCGCTTCGAGGCGAGCATCCTCATGCTCGATCCGGACATCGAGATTATCGCCCCGGTGCGCGAATGGGACCTGCACACGCGTCCTGAGGAGATCGACTGGGCAATCGCCCACGGCATCGACGTGCCCGCCACGAAGAAGTCGCCGTACTCCATCGACGACAACCTGTGGGGCCGGGCCATCGAGTGCGGCGTGCTCGAAGATCCCTGGATGGAGCCGCCTTCGGACATCTACACGATGACCGCCGATCCCACCGAGGCTCCCGACGAGCCGCAGTACGTCGAGCTCGAGTTCGCGCGCGGCCTGCCCTACGCCATCGACGGCAACCAGAAGAGCTTCCTCGGCATCATCTATGCGCTCAACGAGATTGCCGGCAAGCACGGCTACGGCCGCATCGACATGATTGAGAACCGGCTCGTGGGCGTGAAGAGCCGCGAGTGCTACGAAGTGCCCGGCGCGCTGTCGCTCATCCAGGCGCACAAGGCGCTCGAGGACCTCGTGCTCGAGCGGGAAGTGCTGCACTTCAAGCTGGGCATGGAGCAGGAGTGGGCGAAGTGCGTGTACAACGGCCAGTGGTTCTCGCCGCTCAAGGAAGCGCTCGACGCCTTCCTCGCCTCCACGCAGCGCTGCCTGGCCGGTACGGTGAAGCTGAAGTTCTACAAGGGTTCCTGCACCGTGGTGGGCCGGAAGAGCGCCTACTCGCTGTACGACTACGCGCTGGCCACCTACGACAAGGACGACTCGTTCGACCACGCTGCGGCCAAGGGCTTCATCCAGCTGCAGACGCTGTCGGCGAAGACGTGGGCCTCGAATCGTCGTCAGGAAGGCGCGCCGGCCGAGCTGTTCGACGCTCAGAAGAAGGTCGGCCCGCTGACGAAGGGCAAGTACGAGGACGTCACGCCGGTCGGGACGTCGATCGTCGAAGAGGCGGAAGCGGCTCTGCAAGCCGTGTCCGAGAAGGCGTAAGGGGAGAGCACCATGGCTTTGTGGTCGGGTAGATTCACGGAGAACGTGAGCGAGTTCACGCAGCGCTTCGGCGCGTCGTTGCCGGTTGATAAGGCGCTGTACGCGCAGGATATCGCCGGGTCGCAGGCGCACGCGCGCATGCTGGGGTCGGCGGGCGTCATCGCCGCCGTCGACGCCGCGGCCATCGTGGGCGGCTTGGATCGCGTGAAGGCGCGCATCGAGGCGGGCGATTTCACGTTCGATATCAACGACGAGGACATCCACATGTCCGTGGAGCGCGCGCTTATCGCCGATATCGGGGACGCGGGGGCGCGCCTGCACACGGGACGCAGCCGCAACGATCAGGTGGCCACCGACACGCGCCTGTTCGCCAAGCAGCGCTGCGAGGACCTCATGGCGGCGAACGTCGCGCTGCGCCAGGCGCTCGTCGCGCAGGCCGAGGCGCACTTCGACGTCATCCTGCCCGGCTACACGCATATGCAGCACGCGCAGCCGGTGCTGTTCTCGCACCACCTGCTGGCCTACGTGTGGATGCTCACGCGCGACTTCGAGCGCTTGGCCGCCGCCCGCGCGGCGGCGGATGCGAGCCCGCTCGGCTCGGCGGCGCTCGCGGGCACCACGTACCCGCTCGACCGGCAGATGACGGCGGCGGAGCTCGGCTTCTCGAAGGTCATCCCGAACTCGCTCGACGCCGTGTCCGACCGCGACTTCCTGCTGGACTTGTCGTATGCGTGCAGCGTGTCGTGCATGCACCTGTCGCGCCTGTGCGAGGAGATCGTGCTGTGGTCGAGCTCCGAGTTCGCGTTCATCGAGCTGTCCGACGCGTTCTCCACGGGCTCGTCCATCATGCCGCAGAAGAAGAACCCGGACTTCGCCGAGCTCATCCGCGGCAAGACGGGCCGCGTCGTGGGCGATTTGGTGGCGCTGCTCGTCACCATGAAGGCGCTGCCGCTTGCCTACAACAAGGACTTGCAGGAGGACAAGGAGGGCGCCATCGACGCCGCCAAAACGCTCGAGGACTGCCTCGTGTGCGCTGCCGGCATGATCGAGACGATGCGCGTGGTGCCCGAGGCCATGCTCGAGCAGGCGAAGAAGGGCTACCTCGCCGCCACCGACGTGGCCGACTACCTGGCCAAGAAGGGCATGCCGTTCAGGCGCGCCCACGAGGTGGTGGGGCATCTCGTGCTCGTGTGCGAGCAGCGCGGCTGCGACCTCGACGATCTGACGCTGGCGGACTTCAAGGCCGAGAGCGACCTGTTCGAAGCCGACATCACCGCGTCGCTCGACCTGGAGAGCATCGTGGCGGCGCGCACGACGGAGGGCGGCACGGGGCATGCGGCCGTGCGGGCGCAGCTGGCGCTTGCGCAGGAGGCGCTCGCGACCGACGCGGCGGCGCTCGAGGGGTAGCAACCGCGCGTACGGAGGGGAGCGCGGGGGAGCGGGGTGCGGGCCGAACGGCGCGCACCCCGCTTGTTTCAACGGTGTTTTGAGCCTCCGACCGGGCATTTCTCGTTGTGACCTTTTTCCAACAAACTTGTGTTGTTTCATGGGGGACAACGTCCCGATGATACAATGAGCGAAGTTTTTTTGGAGGTGACACGTGGCTTCACGTTCGATAAAGAATCGGCCGGGGATCAAAAAAAAGCATCCGTCCATCGGCGTTCTCATGGTTATCACGGTCATTGTGGCCGTTATCGCAGCAGGCTGCGCGGGCGTCTACGCCCTCGGGCAGTCATGGATCGGCGACCTCGACGACTTCGACGTCTCCGATGCGGGGCAACTCAACTCGTCGCTGCCGTCGGTGGTATACGCCTCCGATGGAACGACGGTGCTCGCGCGCTTCCAGGTTGAGTACCGCGACCCCGTCGAACTCGACGAGATCAGCGACTACGTCAAGCAGGGCACCGTTGCCACCGAGGACGAGCGCTTCTACGAGCACGGCGGTTTCGACCTCGCCGGCATCGCGCGCGCCGTGTACGTGAACCTCACCGGTTCGGGCAAAGAGGGCGCGTCCACTATCACGCAGCAGTACGTGCGCAACACCATCCTCGCCGACGAGATGACCGATATCTCGTTCAAGCGCAAGGTGCGCGAGATGTACCTCTCCGTGAAGATGGAGGAGCAGTACTCCAAGGACGAGATCCTGCTCATGTACCTCAACACCATCAACTACGGCTCGGGTGCCTACGGCATCGAGGCCGCAGCGCAGCGCTACTTCTCGAAGAGCGCCTCCGAGCTCACGCTCGTCGAGGCCGCCACGCTCATCGGCATCCCGCAGTCGCCGACGTACAACAACCCCTTCTACAACAACGGCGAGAACTGCGTCGCGCGCCGCAACGTCGTGCTCGACCGCATGCTGTCGAACGGCGTCATCACCCAGGCGGAGCACGATGAGGCGCAGGCGGCCCCGCTCGAGACCAATCCGACCGAAACCACGGTCGACGGCATGGAGCAGTACCCGTACTTCGCCAGCTACGTGAAGACCATCCTCACGGACGAGAACGGCGACTACCGCTACTCCGAGGACGAAATCTTCAAGGGCGGTCTCACCATCAAGACGACGCTCGACGTGAGCACGCAGGAGGAGGCCGAAGCCGCCATTCGCGAGAAGCGCGATTCGCTCGATCCCGCCATCAACGGCTCGTTGGTTGCCATCGATCCCGAGACGGGCTTCATCCGCGCCATGGTGGGCGGCGACGACTGGGAGAACAACAAGCTCAACCTTGCGACCGGCGAGGTGGGCGTGGCGAATCCGGGTCGCCCGTGCGGTTCGTCCTTCAAGGTGTTCACGCTCGTCGCGGCGCTCGAGGCGGGTATCAACCCGCAGACGATGGTGGACTGCTCGTCGCCGTCGAACATTCCGAACACGGAATACACCGGCGCGAATGCGCTGCAGAACATCGACAACAACAACTACGGCACCATCAGCATCCAGCGTGCGTTCGCGAAGTCGTCGAACACGGGCTTCGTGCGGCTCGAGATGGCGCTCGGCATCGACAAGGTGATTGCCACCGCCAAGAAGATGGGCATCACCTCGACGCTTGAAGCGAACCCGTCGCTCACGCTCGGCCAATCGAACGTGACGATGCTCGACATGGCCAGCGCCTACGCGGTCATCGCGAACGGCGGCGTGCGCGTCACCCCCACGCCTATCGAGACGATCACGAACTCGAGGGGCGAGGTCGTGGTGGACAACAGCACGCCCGACACCGAGCTGTCGAAGACGAAGAGCGAGCAGGTCATCTCGCCCGAGGTTGCCTACGCGGCCACCGAGGTCATGAAGACCGTCGTGAACTCCGCCGACGGCACCGGCACGGAAGCCGCGCTGCCGAACGGCCAGGCGGTGGCCGCCAAGACGGGTACCTCCACCCTGTACAAAGACATCACGTTCTGCGGCATCACCCCGCAGATGTCGGTGGCAATTTGGCTGGGCGATCCCACCAATGCCGAAACGCTGCCTGCGCACGTGGGTGCGGGCGACGTGTTCCGCAACTTCATGACGGACGTATTGGAGGGACAGCCGACCGAGGACTTCCCGACGGCCTCCGATCCGGCGTACAAGACCTTCTCCGATTCCACGTACAAGATCGGCGGTTACTCCTCGAGCTCGACCGACAAGAACACGAACACGAAGGACGATGCCGACAAGGACGACGAGAAGAGCACCGACAACACCACCAAGAAGGACGAAGGCAAAACCGATCCCACTCCTTCGCCCACGCCCACGCCGACGCCCGATCCCACACCGACTCCGGATCCAAAACCGGATCCAGATCCCACGCCGACGCCCGATCCCAAGCCGGACCCTGACCCTGATCCGACCCCGACGCCGACGCCGACGCCCTCAGCCGCTTCCTTGTCGCTAGATTTGTGGACTAGGCAACCGTTTTGGTACACCCGCGGCACCTTTGCAGCATAAGGCCGCGCGCCGGTACTATACTTCTTCAACGAATATCAGATGCTAGAGAGCAGGTTAGGAATGAAACATACGAGATTCGTCAAGGCTGTGGTCGCGGTGTGCGCGGGCGTCTTGATGGTTGCCGCTTTGGGCGGGTGCGCGCAGCAGGACACGGCCGCGACGCAGCAGCAGTCCGAGAATCGCCAGTACATGACCCAGGTCAACCAGTCGATGGACGACCTGAAAACGCGTCTTGAGAGCTTCACCGACGCGGTGTCCCGCGGCGACGTGGTGGGCATGCGCACGCAGGCCGACAACGCCTTCAAGGCCATCGACGACCTGAACAATATCGACGTGCC
>ENA-OQIJ01000213-OQIJ01000213.1-human-gut-metagenome-genome-assembly--contig:-NODE-213-length-16653-cov-5.926601_pt1 | contig 16653 bp, 18 predicted proteins | sample MGYA00242582_ERZ504747 | MGnify/ENA primary metagenome ERZ504747 (study PRJEB26092, sample SAMD00036435) | human gut metagenome | host: Homo sapiens | study: EMG produced TPA metagenomics assembly of...
CAAAACAGCAGGTAACGCTGCAGGTAGAGGGCGAGCCGGTGGTAATCGAAGGTGTGCTCCCTGTGTTGGACGAAATGTTGTTCAATCTGTGTGATAACGCCATCAAATACAATAAGCCCGGCGGACATGTGTGGGTAAATGTGAAACGAACTCCGGATGGGCCCACCATTTCGGTAAAAGATGACGGAATTGGTATTCCTGCCGAGGATCATGACCGGGTGTTTGAACGGTTCTATCGGGTGGACAAAAGCCACTCCAAGGCAATCGGCGGTACCGGACTGGGGCTCTCGATTGTAAAGCACAGCGCCGCTTATCACAATGCGCGTATTGAATTGGAAAGCGCCCCCGGGAAAGGAACCTGCATTCGCCTGATCTTCCCACCTAGCCGGGAAATGCCTGCCCAAAGCGCAGAAAAATAAGCCCCGGTTGCAACCCGGAACCCTGTTACAAAAAGAACGCTCACTGCAATTTGCAGTGAGCGTTCTTTTGTCATGTCCGTTTTTCAGACGAATTTATTCCGCCTGTTCGTACTGTTCCTGTTCTTCCAGCAGTTTTTCCCATTCGTCAAACAGTTCCTGCTGGTGGAATCGGCTGTCTTCCAGCTCGTCGCATTTATCCCGCAAAAGCAGATGATCCCGCAGTACTTCCGGGCTTGCGATCTCATTTTCCAGCTCCACAATATGAGCACCCAGTGTCTCGATTTTCTCTTCCACTGCCTTAATCCGGGTACGCAGCTCTGCTCTGCGGCGGCGCTGCTCCTTTCCGTAGGCGGCTTTTCCGGCCGACGGCTTTTCCTTTTCTTCCCTGGGCACGGCTGCTACCGGGTCATTTCGGTGCATCATTCGCTCATAGCTGGGGTAAAGCGTTGCGTTTCCGTCTTCCACATACAGAATGGGGCATTCCAGACTGTTCATCAGATAACGGTCATGGGTGATGAGCAGCAGTGTGCCCTCGTAGGCCATCAGCGCCTGCGTCAGGCTCTCGCGGGTGTAAATGTCCAAATGGTTGGTGGGCTCGTCCAGGAACAGCAGATTGGGTCGTTCCAGAACAATTTCCGCAAATCGCAGACGGGCCAGCTCACCGCCGGACAGAGCACTGCAGCTCTTGAATACTTCTTCTCCCCGGAACCCGAACCGGGCCAGATGATTGCGCACTTCCAGTTCAGTGAAGCGGGGCCACTTATCCCAAATGGCATCTATCACACGGCCGCCCCGCCGCATCTGCTGCTGCTCAAAAATGCTGGCCTTTGCGCCGGCACCCAGCCGTACCATTCCGCCGGAAGGCTTGCGCTTGCCGTCCAGCACCTGCATCAGGGTGGATTTGCCTGCGCCGTTGGGGCCGGCAATAACCAGCCGTTCCCCCCGCAGTACCTGCAGATCAAAGGGATGCAGCAGCACCCGTTCCCCGATCTTCACACTCAGATTCTTGATGGTGAGCAGTTCTTTATAGGGAGTGACGTCAAATTCAAACTTGAAGTTCAGCTGCTGGGGCCCACTGCGGGGCTTTTCGGTGATTTCCATCTTCTCCAGCTGCTTGCGGCGGCTCTGTGCCATTTTGGTGGTGGAGGCACGCACAATGTTTCGGGCGATATAATCCTCCAGCTTCTGGGCCTTGGCAACATCGGCATCGTGCTGCTTTTGCTGCAGTGCTACCGCCGCTTCCTTCTGAGGCAGGTAAGCAGAATGTTTCCCTATAGCTGGTAAGCTGATGATCCTCACCTCCCAGATTCGGGTACAGACCGAATCCAGGAATAGCGGTCGTGGCTGACCACCAGAACCGCACCGGAATACCCCTTCAGATACTCTTCCAGCCATTCCATGGTGGCAAAGTCCAGATGGTTGGTGGGCTCGTCCAGAATCAACAGATCCGGCCGCTGCAGCAACAGCTTTGCCAGACGCAGTCGGGTGTGCTCGCCGCCGGAAAGCACCGAAACTCCCTTGGTATAGGTTTCCGGCCCAAACGCCATACCACTGAGCACCTTCTTGATCTGGATGTCCATGTGGTAACCGTCTGCTGCATCAATCACTGCCGAAAGCTCCGCATGCTTTGCCAGCAGCTGTGCATCCCCCGGATTTTTCTCCAGCTTGTTTTCCAGAACCTGCATCTGCTCCATGGCGCTGAGCACCGATGCAAAGGCACTGCGCATCTCGCCATAGACATCCAGAGTAGGGTCCAGCTTGCTGTTCTGTTCCAGATAACCCAGAGTGACTCCACGGCTGATCTGATATTCGCCCTCATCGGGCAGGTACTCGCCGCACAGTACCTTAAGCAGAGTGGTTTTTCCGGCGCCGTTTTCGCCCACGATGCCGATCCGCTCGCCCTTTTCCACGGTGGCATTGATGTCGTGAAGCACCACCGTGTCGCCAAAGCTTTTTCCTAAATTCTGTAATGATATAAGCATTATGATTCCTTACTGCTCGTGGTTATTCCGCCTGATCCAGGCGTTTTTCCGCCCATGCCAACAGATCCTCGTAAACCTGCTGGCGATTTGTTTCGTTCAGCATCTCATGCCGCCCGCCCGGATACAGTGTAAGGCGAACATCCTTTACACCCGCCTGACGCAGCATTTGTGCCACTTTTTTCACACCCTTGCCGTAATCGCCCACCGGATCCATGTCACCGGAAAAGAGCCAGATCGGCAGATCCCGCCGGATTTTCTGCGCCCATTGCAGGCTGCTCACCTGCTTCAACGTGCAAAACAGCTCATGAAATGCACTGACTGTAAATATAAAGGTACATTTGGGGTCTGCACTGTATACATCCACAATCTGCTCATCCCGGCTGATCCAGTCATAAGATGTACGGGGGTTGGGGATTTTTTTCAGATAGGTTCCGAAAGCCAGTTTGTTAACCAATTTCGATGTAAAGCTCTTCCCCTTAACAGAAGAAATCCAGTCGCTGAGATGGATTCCGACATTCACCAGCGGGTTCGGTCCACCGGTGCCGCTGATGATCAACGCATCCATTCCATCCGGATATTCTGCCGCAAACCAGCGGGCAAAGAAACTGCCCATGCTGTGGCCCAGAAGAATCAGAGGAAGCCCCGGATAGCGTTTGCGGGCAAGCAGATTCATGGTGTGCAGATCACGCAGTACATCAAACCGCCCATCCTTTTCACCAAAGTATCCGTCGATTCCCTCTTCCCCGCTGGTTTTTCCATGGCCCAGATGGTCGTTTCCGCACACCACGAAACCGTGCTGTGCCATAAACTGCGCGAACTCCCGATAACGTTCAATATGTTCACACATGCCATGACTGATCTGAAGGATCGCTTTTGGCGTGATTTCCGGCATGGTATAGAAGTATCCGGCAATCGTATCCTTGCCGTTGCTGGATTTAAAACTGATGTTTTCGGTTCTTAAGGCCGACATTTTGCAGCTCATCCTCCTCCATCACGATGGAATACAATTCCTGCCAGTTGTGAATGATGTGGGTGGGGCGCTCGCCTTCCTCCGGTTCAGGCTGCTGATGGAAATTACACCAGCAGGTGGCAAGGCCGGCATTCTGGCCGCCCTTGATATCCGCGCTGAGGCTGTCGCCTACCACCAGAACCCGATCCCGATGTTCGATGCCCAGAGCGCGCACCGCCTGATCAAAGAAACGACGATTCGGTTTTTCCACGCCCATCTTTTCGGAAACGAACACTTCATCCATGTAAGGCTCCAGACCGGAATCACGCAGCCGGCTGCCCTGTACGCGGGCCACGCCATTGGAGGCAATGGCCAGCGTTGCAACCTCGGAAAGTTCCCGCACGGCTTCCAGCGCGCCGGGAACAAGATCCGGGTGGCTGCCCAGCCGATCCAGATAATAGGTGCTCATTTCAGCAGCGGAACCTTTTCGATCCAGCTTTTTCAGAAGGCGGGCAAATCGCTCCACCACCAGCTTGTCCCGCTTGATCTGGCCTTTTTCCAATGCGGCCCAGAGCTCTTTGTTAATCTCCACATAAAGCATCTCAGTTTCGTGATCGCTGGGCAGCTCAAAATGCTCCAGTGTTTCCAGAATCGCCTTATGCTCCGCTGCCTCAAAATCCAGCAGCGTGCCATCCATATCCAATAACAAACAATAGTAATGTGCCATGGGTCATTTTCTCCCTTGATAATATTCTGCCTGCTGCCCTGCCGCACAAGGCGGGCTGCGGGTTTCCATTCATTTTATTATCCCTTATTCTGTCCGCTTCGTCAAGCGGGATACACACAAAAGGGCAGAGCGATGCTCTGCCCTTCTGGTGAATTCTCTTACAGCTGCACAATCGGATACGCTTCGGGCTCTTCCTCTTCGGTTTCATCCTCCTGGACATTGCCCGACGGCTGACAGCTTCTGCACGTATTCCGACAGTTGCATGGCGGATTTTCCTGCGGCGTATCAGTGCCGCTGCCCCATTCAAAGTCGTAGTCGTCCACGCTGCCGTTTGTCACGTTCTCATCACCGGTATTCCATGCGTCGATGATGCTGATGTCAAAACAACTGGCCATACTGAAAAGCACCTCCCCTTTTTTGCCATTGTATGCAGAAACGGGAGCTGCTGTGAGCAGTGAGACAAAATCAGTAGTCGAACTCGCCCTTTACTGTGCGCTGGAACAGGCGGGGCAGCGCATCCTTGGCACTGCAGCCTTCGTACAACATGCTGTAAATGGTCTGGCAAATGGGAAGATCCACCCCATATTCTTTGCCCAGCTTGACCAGGGCCTTTACCGTGGGGGCGCCTTCGGCCAGCTGATCAAAGTGTTCCCCTTTTACAAAGCTTTCGCCAAACTGGCGGTTATGGCTGTGGGCAGAAAAGAGAGTGGCTTCATAATCACCCAGATGGCACAAGCCATAAGCCGAAAGCTCATTGCCACCCATTGCACGAATCAGCCGGGCAATTTCCCGGGCGCCGCGGGCCATAAGAGCGCCTTTCAGGCTGGAATAGCCAATGCCGTCCAGCATACCGGCAGCGATACCGATCACATTCTTCGCGGCGGCACCCACCTCTGTGCCGATCAGATCCCGTCCCTTATACAGGCGGATCAGATCACTGCTCAGATTTTCCACCACATAGTCCGTGGTCTCCGGTTCATCCGAATCCACCACCATGCAGTTGGGAATACCGGCGGAGAAATCCTGCACATGGCCGGGGCCAACCCATACGGCCAAGCGTACCGGCTGGGTTACTTCTTCCCGGAATACCTGGGTCAGGCGTTTGCCGGTTTCCACCTCTATGCCCTTCATGCAGAGAATGAAGGTTTTTCCTGCCACCGGAAGGGCCTGAAGTTTTTTGGCCAGATCACGCAGCTGCTGGGCACTGATGGAGATGATCACCGCATCGGCAAATTCCAGCGCTTCGGTCAGATTCTCGGTGAGAAGAAGCGGCTCCGGTAATTCAATGTAGGAATTCTTTCTCTCGGCTTTCAACTGAGCCATTGCCCGGGAACCGGGGCGGCCCCAGAGCATTACTTCATTACGGGCGCTGTGATAACAGGCCAGGAAGGTGCCCCAGCGGCCGCAGCCCAATACAGTCAGTTTCATAACAGGCGTCCTTTCTTGTTGTTTGATTTTTTCAGGAAAAAGGACCCGCCCTGCCGGGCAGAGCGGGTCCTTTTAGCGTATCAGTAACAAAGAGTGATTTTGGCTCGTTTAGCCCTGTCCTTCGGGAGCTGTCGAGGCTGCGGGAGGAACCTCTGTGGGTGTCGGCACTTCCGTGGGCGCAGGCGTGGGCACTGCGGTGGGTTCCGGAGTAGGTGCCGGCGTGGGTGCCGCCGTCGGAGCCGGAGTAGGTGCGGCAGTGGGCGCAGGTGTGGGTGCGGCAGTGGGCGCTGCTGTGGGCTCCGGAGTGGGAGCCGCTTCCACAACCAGCTTGAAGGTAGCGGAAGAAAGCTTACCGTTAATGTTAATGGTGGCGGTAATGTCATAGGTTCCGGCCGACCAGCTGCTCTGACCGTAACTGTAACCGGTCTTGACCTTTTCGCCGTTTACCGTCCACTGCACATTATCATCGGTCACATCGCCGCCTACGGCGCTCACATGCAGGGTATAGCTGGTGCCTTCCTTGATGGTGGCAGAGCTGCCTTCCTTGAAGGAGATGCTCAGCTTGGCGCTGAACATGGCGGTCACATTCACATTCTGCTTGAAGCTCTTATCGGTGCGGGTGGGGCTGGTGTTGCCATCGCTCCACTTCACAAATTCATAGCCATCGGCGGGAACAGCTTTTACGGTAACGCTGTCGTCTTTGGTCAGATCCTCAAACTTCAGGCTGGTTTTACCGGAAATATCACCGCTGGTAAGCGTGCCGCCCACGTTTTTATCCACATTGTACTGGGCGGTGAAGGTCTCATTGGGATCCGGGGTTGCAGTTGCCTGCGTAGAGCCGCTGGAGGTACCGCCATTGCGCACGCGGGTGGGAATGTTATCGGTATCCGGACGACGATCTTCCGTGCCGGTCCAGGCGTGGGTGCGGGCATAGTCCATAATGCCGTTCAGGGCATCCTTCTTCAGGTGAATGTCACCCTGCTGGTAGTAACGGTCCTGGCCATAGCCATCTTCGCCCATCAGCAACTCGGAAATATTGAGGAATTTGTAGCCGTTCTTCTGGCACATTTTCACCAGGGCCAGATTGAATTCGTTGATGGTTTCCTGGCTCATGTTAGGATAATTGCTGTGGTCCTGCGGGATGGGCGGTACCGCTGCCACAATCACATCGCAATAGGGGTATGCGGTGACAATGGCGTTCAGTGCCGACTCATAACTGCTGGCGAAGCTGTCTGCACTCATGCTGCCGTCCGCATTGTTGGTACCCATCATTACGATGATCCGGCGGGGCTTCATTTTTGCAAGTGCCTCGGAGATAGAGTAAGCCGTGCTGTCGTTCTTGAAGTAGATGGATTTATCGGTGGTCAGCTGCTGAATGCCCAGGCCTTCCACAGCCATCACCTGATCCAGGGGCAGCAGGCCGTTCTGGTAATAGCGATAGGTGTTGGAATCACCCACAAAAATCGTTTCGTTGATATAGGATTCGCCTGCATCATCGGTTTCGCCCAGAACGGTGTCCCCATAGGCACTGGCATCAAAACCGGAATCCAGCACTGCCTGGGAAGAACTGGAAGAGGTGCTGGACGGATCCTTCGCGCCGTGAGATGTGTTTACAATGATCACCACAGCCACAATAGTTATGATCAATACCAGCGCACAAATGGCCAGCACAAGCGCGGCCTGCTTCTGCTTGGGGGTTAAGCTGAGATTAGAAGACTTTCTTCTTTTCTTAGCCATGGGTATGCCTCCTTTTTGGTTCTCAAGGTCGTTTTATTCCACATTCAATATGTAATCGGCCAACTGCTGGCAATTCTGTGCCATCAGAACCGGTGCGAAAGGCGCAACCTCCTGTTCGCTGCCGTAGCCGTACATCACTGCCACTGCAGGCACGCCGCAATCTGCTGCGCCCTGCATATCATCTTTTCGGTCGCCCACCATCAATACTCGGGCTCCCTGCAGTTCCGGGCGGTCCAGCACCATGCGCATGACTGCGGTTTTGGTGTCCACACTTTTATCCTCGCTGGCGCCGCCGATAAAATCAAAATAACCGGCCAGACCCTGCTCGCGCAGAATTGGAGTAACCACCACTGTGGGCTTGGATGTGGCGGTATACAACCGCACACCGGCCGCTTTCAGGCGTTCCAGCATGGGACGAACGCCATCAAACACCTGGCAGCGATGGCAGCCGTCCTGCTCGTAACGATCCCGGTAGATGCGCACCATTTTTTCCACAGTGGCCTCATCGGAGAAGTGTTCGCCAAAGCTGCGCCGCAGCGGCGGCCCCAGATAACGGGTCAGATCAATGCCTGCCGGATCAATTCCCATTTGCCGGAACGTGTATTCCATTGTCGCCAGAATTCCCGGGCTGGAATGGATCAGTGTGCCGTCCACATCAAACAATACTGCGTCATATCGTACCACGATCATACCATCCTTAAACACAATTTTATCTATTATACCACCAAAAAGCCTTATCTACAATCCACCCGCAGCCTTTTTGCCGGTTTTGTGTTCTGCATTGGTCAAATCAGCACATATTATTATGGCAAAAAGCAAAAAGGAGTACGGTATGGGGAATTTTATGGCAGAACATTTCACAGGCTGGCTGGGCTGGTGCAATTCCCTGCTCAGCCGGTTTTCCTGGGGGCCGGCCACTCTCCTTCTGCTGGCTGCCGCCGGACTGATTTTCAGTGTGGGAACGGGCTTTTTTCAACTTCGGCATCTGCCTTTGTGGTGGCGCTCCACGCTGGGTGCCTCGCTTTCCGGGCAGGAAAAAGGCAAGCAACCCGGAACCGGCGGAATTACCGGCTTCCAGTCCGCCTGTACAGCCCTGGCCGCAACGCTGGGTACCGGGAATATTGCCGGGGTCGCCACCGCCATTGCGGCCGGAGGGCCCGGCGCTGTGTTCTGGATGTGGATTTCAGCTTTTTTCGGCACCATGACCGGTTATGCGGAAAATCTGCTGGCCGGGCTTTACCGGGGGAAAAACGCCAAGGGTGAGCCCATTGGCGGAGCAATGTTTTATATTGAACAGGGGCTTGGCTGCCGCTGGCTGGCACTTCTGTTTTCATTTTTCTGTATTCTGGGCTCATTGGGTATGGGTGATATGGCTCAGGCAAATTCCATCGCCAGCGGTTTGCAGGATTCCTTTCACATTCCCCCTTTGTTCACCGGTCTGGTCGTTGCCGGAGCAGTGGGCTTTACCATGTTGGGTGGTATCCGGCGTGTGGGGCAGACCACAGAACGGCTGGTTCCCTTTATGGCAATTGGTTATACCGCAGCAGCTGTGTGCGTGATTCTTGTGAACTGGCAACGGATTCCCGAAGTGCTGCACAGTATTTTACAACAGGCTTTTTGCTGGAAGTCTGGCCTTGGCGGACTGACGGGATACAGCGTGAAACAGGCGCTGCAGGTTGGCGTTGCGCGAGGGGTGAGCAGCAACGAAGCCGGGCTCGGTTCTTCAGTGATGGCCAATTCCGCCGCCGGCAGCCCGCCAGTGGTTCAGGGAATGTGGGGAATTTTTGAGGTGGCTGTGGATACTCTTCTCATGTGCACCCTCACCGCACTGGCGATTCTGTGTTCTGGCGTATACGATCCCGTGGTGTATTCCGCTGCACTGGGCACCGAAACCTTTGCCGGCCTGCCCAATGGAGCTGCGCTGACCGCCGACGCTTTTCGCTCGGTGTTGGGACCGGGCGGCGGTATGCTGATTGCCATCAGTCTGGTGCTGTTTGCCTTTTCCACCCTGCTGGGCTGGAGCTATTACGGCGAACGGGCAGTGGAATATCTGTTTGGTTCCAGCGCAATCGTCCCCTACAAACTGCTGTATCTGGCTTGCATCGTGATTGGCTGTGTGACACGCCTGGATCTTGTATGGCAGATCAGCGATACCTTTAATGGGCTCATGGTTCTGCCCAATCTGCTGGCCGTACTCTGGCTTTCGCCGCAGATCTTTCGGGAAACACATCGGTTTTTCCATTCAAAACAGCGGCCTGACTGTACGCAAAGCAGCCCTGTGTGATAGAATAAGGAAAATAAAACAAAAAGGAGCGATCCCGTATGCCCCAGATTACCGTAAAAGGCTTCACCGATTCGCAGATGAAAACCGTAACCCCTGCTTTGAGCCAAAAGCTTTCCTCCGCCATTGGCTGCCCGGAGGACTGGCTGATTTTTGAGCTTGTTCCCACCACCTTTTACGCAGGTGGGCAGCAGACTGCCGGTTTCCCCATTATTGAGGTTTCCTGGTTCGACCGGGCAGACAATGTTCGGGAAGAGGTCGCCGGCATTTTGCGGGATACCGCCTTTGAACTGGGATATTCCCTGGTGCAGGTGATTTTCACCACACTCCAGCCGGACCGATTCTATGAATTTGAGGCCTGACAACTCAATACCCTTCAATTAAAAAACGAGCTCGGCTGTGAACCGGGCTCGTTTTTATTTTTGTCTGTTTACGCACCCGCAAAGGAGAACACAATGCCCAGCAAAGCGGACAGTGCAATCCAGATTACAGGGTGCAGTTTTTGGTTTGCGGAATCACCCGGGTAACCACAAGAAGCAGAACCGCAAGAAGAACCGCCTTCCACTGAACCCCCGCCAGAATTCCCGCAGGAACAGCCGTATAGAAGGTAATCACCGCCACTGACAGGCCGGAGGCTGCAATCAGACCGGTGGAAGCCGGCCGCAGACAACGGAATGCCGAGTCCACATAACGGTTGGAGCGGAATGCCTTCAGGAACGAGGCAATGATCAGAATGATGATGATCGACGGGGTGATCAGACCCAGCGTGGCGGCCAGAGCACCGGGAACGCCACTGGTGCTGAAGCCCACATAGGTGGCCATATTGATGCCGATGGGGCCCGGCGTGGATTCCGAAACCGCCACCATATCCATCAGCTGGCCCTGTGTGAACCAGCCGGTTTTATCTGCCATCTGAGAAAGAAACGGCAGGGTGGCCAGACCGCCGCCCACCGCAAACAGGCCGGTTTTAAAGAATTCCCAATACAGCTGCAGCAGGATCATGCTTCTCCCTCCTTTTTACGGCTCGACGGCTTGAACTGCTCCAGACCGATGCCCAGCGCAGTGGCCACAACCACAAAGAGGATGGGAGACAGATCGAGAAACAGCGACCCCAGCGTGACTACCACAAAAATCACAAGCGCCAGCCTGCTTTTCACCGAACCCTTCCACAGCTTGCACACTGCATTGAAAATCAGCACGCAGACGCACACCCGGATTCCGGCAAAAGCGTTTTTCACCACTGCCAGTTCCGCAAAGGTATTGATGAACCCGGTCAGAATCGAAATGATCACCAGCGAAGGGGCAACAACCCCCAGAGTGGCCACAATACCACCCAGAATCCCCGCCTGCTTCTGACCAACAAACGTGGCAGTGTTTACAGCAATGATACCGGGTGTGCATTGCCCCACCGCAAAATAATCGGTGAGCTCCTCGTCTGTTGCCCAGCCGCGTTTCTCCACCACCTCTCTTTGCAGAATGGGCAGCATGGCATACCCTCCGCCGAAGGTCAGGCCGCCTACCTGCATGAAGGTGAAAAACAGATCCCAGAGAATCCGTGCTTTCTTCATGGAAAAATCCCCCTTGTTTGATTTCACGCTACTATGATAGCACATTATTTAAAATATTGAAAACATTTTATTTGTGTGATATTTATATGTTATCCATATAAATGTTGAGGTGTTTGACATGGAACTGCGTCAGCTTACCTATTTTACAGCCATCGCGCAGGCAGGAACGATCACTGCCGCAGCACAAAAGCTGCATATGTCGCAACCACCGGTCAGCCTGCAGCTTCAAAAGCTGGAGGATGAACTGGGGTGCCCGCTCTTTGAACGGGATACCCGTCATCTTCACTTGACTCCGGCGGGGGAACTCTTTTATGAGCGGGCACAGGCCATTTTACAGCAATGTGCCGACCTGAAACGGGAAATGGCCGATTTGCAGGCCGGCGGTCGAGGACTGCTCCGAATCGGGGTGGTCTCCTCACTGAGCACCAGCCTTTTGCCCCGATGGGTAGCCCGGTTTCATGAACAGTATCCTCAGGTACGGTTGGAACTGACCGAACGGGATTCTTTCCGACTGCTGGAGCTGGTGCGCAGCCAGCGGATTGATCTGGCACTGGTTCGCCGTCCCTTTTCCGGGCAGGGGCTGAACATTCACCCCATCTGCAGCGAACCCATGTGTGCTGTGGGGCGGCATCATTTTTTTGACGGAGCGGAGGGCTCCATTTCTCCCATGGCTCTGGCGAACCTGCCGCTGCTATTGTATCGCCGGTGGGAACCTGTGCTGATGCGCTTTTTCGCAGAATCCGGATTTGAACCGCAGGTACTCTGCTGCAGTGAAGATTCTCATACCGTGCTCCGCCTGGCCCGGGAAGGGCTTGGCGTGGCATGCACGCCCTTTTCCGCAACCTGTGAGCTCCAGCCCGGCACCGAGATTCATCCTCTTCAGGCAAAAGAGCTGTACAGCGAGATCTGTGCGGTCACACTTCAGGGGCACTACACCGGGGCAGCCGCCCGGAATTTCATCCGTTTCACCCAGGAGGAGCAGTAATGCCGGAAAACCTTTACAAATCTTAAGGTACACTTAAAGGCATACTGAAGATTTGTGCGGTATCCTTTTTGCGTAACACAAACAACCAGCGCAAAAAGGAGTCGAAAATTATGTCGATCAAAATATTCTCCCCTGTTTTGAAGCATAAACGTGCAGCAGCCGCAATTTTGCTGGCCGGCATTCTGGCTGTGGGCGGTACCCTTACCATTCGCGCCCGGATAAGCGCTTCCAAAAGCACTGCATCCGAGGAACTGGCCTATGCCCGCACCGTATTTCTGAAAAAAGAAGATCTGAACGAATCGGTGAACGTTTCCGGCATTGTTCAAAGCGCACAGGTCTCTTCGGTCACCACTGCCCTGAACAACAAAGTTACCAGCCTGAATGTGAAGGTGGGCGACCATGTGAACAAAGGCGATGTGATCTGCACACTGGATGATACCGACATCCGCCGCGCCATTCAGGATAAGGAAAAGGAAATGGGCGAGGAAAAGCAGCGCTTGCAGGATTCCTACAACAAGGCGGCCACGCAGGTGGACGAAGCCCGCCGCGCCAAGGATAATGAGCGGAAAAACCAGGATACTCTGGTGGAAGCTGCCCGCAGTGCCCGCGACAAGGCCTCCAGTGCACTGAGTGCCGTAACGCCTGCCTACGACACCGCCAAGGCCAATTATGAAGTAATGGAAAAGGCGGTATCCGCTGCACAGCAGGAGGCAGACGTCGCCGCGGATGCCCGACAGAAAGCCTATGATGCCTGGATTGCTGCCGGCGGCGCCACGGAGGGCGATGCTTATCTGGCCTATCAGAATGCAGACACTGCTTTGAACGAAAAGAATGCTGCACTGGAAAGCGCCCGAACTCTTTACAGCTACGAAAGCTACACCCAGGCCTACAACACTGCCAAACAGGCTTATGATGCAGCTGCAGCAGAGCGTGATACTGCTGAAAGCGCATACAAGCAGGCCGATGCAGCCCGTATGCAGGCGCTGGATGCCTGTGACACCACCATCAACAACGCCGTTTCCGCTTTGCAGGAGGCCGACAAGCAGCTGAAAAAAGGTGTGGACAGCAAGGCGCTGGATGATCTGAAAAAGAGTCTGGACGACACGGTGCTGAAGGCCGAGACCAGCGGCAAGATCACCGATCTCAAGGTAAATGTGGGCAGCATCTGCAAGGGTGATGTGGCCACCATTCAGTCCACCGATCAGCTGATTCTTTCGGTGAGCATTCCGGAATACGCCATCAATAAGGTGCAGTTGGGTATGCCCGCCACCATCACCAGCGATGCTGCAAGCGGCGCGCTGCGCGGCACGGTATCCCGCATTTCTCCCACCGCCGGAAGTGGCGAGGGCGAAGGCAGCGCCTCCGGCTTTGCGGCAGACATTTCCATTGATACCCCGGAAAACATCTTCATCGGCAGCAAAGCCAAGGCCGAGATCATTCTGGCTTCCAAGAGCAACGTGTATTCCGTTCCTCTGGATGCGGTGGCCCCCGGCGACAATGGCCAGGATGTGATCTATGCCCGTCAGGGTGAAGGCGAATTCCAGCCGGTAAACGTGACCACTGGTATGAAGAATGACTACGCAATCGAGGTCAGCGGTGCTTCCCTGCAGGACGGCATGGAGATTCTGGCCGACGCATCCCAGATGCCGGACACTGGCGCTTCCCTGCCCGCGGATGACACCTCCGCTCCTGCTGCCGACGGCTCTGCCAGCTCCTCCACCGGGGAGGTGGCGGAATGAACCAGGTGTTCCAGACCCCACTGATCGAGATGCGGGGCATCGTGAAAACCTATAACGTGGGCAAGGAAAACGAGCTGGAGATCCTGCACGGCATCGACCTGACCGTGTATCCCGGTGAGTTTGTTGCCATCGTGGGCGAATCCGGCAGCGGCAAATCCACCCTGATGAACATCATCGGCGTACTGGATCAGCCCACGGCAGGCACCTACCGGCTGGACGGCGTGGACGTTCAAAGTGCAAGCCGGGATGAGATGAGTGAGGTTCGCAACAAAAAAATCGGGTTTGTATTCCAGAATTTCAATCTGATCGGGCGCACCACTGCCCAGCGCAATGTGGAACTGCCCATGCTGTATGCGGGGGTCGGAGCTCGCCAGCGGGAACAGCGTGCCCGAGAGCTGCTGACCATGGTTGGCATGGAACAGCGGCGGTTTCATCAGCCCAACGAGCTTTCCGGCGGCCAGAAACAGCGCGTGGCCATCGCCCGCAGTCTGGTAAACGACCCGTCCATTCTACTGGCGGACGAGCCCACCGGCGCACTGGACTCCGAAACCAGCCGCCATGTGATGGACATCTTCCATGATCTGCACCGCCAGCAGGGCAAGACCATCGTGCTCATCACCCACAGTCAGGAGCTTGCCTCCGAATGCCCCCGGGTGATTACCCTGAAGGATGGCAATATCATTTCCGACCGGAGAAAGGAGGCCCCCGACCATGCCGATTTTTGAGAACGTGCGGCTGGCACTGACCAGCCTGCGAGCCAATAAACTGCGGGCTCTTCTGACCATGCTGGGCATCATCATCGGTATCAGCGCGGTGATTGCCATTATCACGGTGGGCGATTCCCTGTCCGGCTCGCTGGCTCAGGAAATGTCCAGCTTCGGCGCCCGGGACGTGACACTGTCCGTGGTACAGAAGGACGACCCGTTTGCATCCGGCTCCTTCGATACTCTTGGAGACAGCGAAGAGCTGGATAAATTGCTTGAATCCTTCGAATATAAAGAGCCCTCCGCCAGCGACCGTATCAGCGATGCCATGCTGCAGGAATACCAGAAAAAGTTCGCCGATCAGCTGCAGGCAGTGGCGGTAAGCGAGAACTTTGGCAACATCCGCGTGGTTTCCGGCCGCTACAAGGCCTCCGGTCAGCTGATGGGCGTATCCCCCGGCCAACAGACTCTGGACAAGATGAAACTGCTGGCCGGCCGGTTCATCACCGACGCGGACAGCACTTCCCATCGGGCGGTGGCGGTGGTCAGCGACCGGTTTGTCTCCCAGTACTTCGGCAGTAAGGCAACGCCGGAAAGCGCTCTGGGAAAGAGCTTTAAAACCGATGTGGGCAATATTCCCCTTCGGCTTTATATCATTGGGGTGTATGAATACAAGGCGGCAAAGGGTCAGACCATTACCCGAAATCTGGACACCAACGTTTATATTCCTGTGGGCAGCGGGTTCCAGCTGCTTCAGCGGGACGGCGGATATCAGACCGTAACCCTCCAGTCCCGCGAGGACGTGAACAATCAGATCTTTATGGATCGCACCAGAGAGTTCTTCAACAGCTTTTACAGCCACAACCCCAATTTCAACGTTTCGGTTTCCAGCCTGGACGAGGTGGTAAAATCCATGAACAAGATGACCCAGAGCGTAAAGCTGGGCATCAGCGCCATCGCTGCCATCAGTCTGCTGGTGGGTGGCATCGGCGTTATGAACATCATGATGGTATCGGTGACCGAGCGCACCCGGGAAATCGGTATCCGCATGGCGCTTGGCGCGAAAGGCCGGGTAATTCTGTTCCAGTTCATTGTGGAGGCAATCATTATCTGCCTGATCGGCGGGCTCATCGGCGTACTGCTGGGCGTAGGTCTTGGCAGCGCCGGTGCGATGCTCATGCATTATCCGGTCAAGCCATCGCTCGCTGCCGCGCTGATCGCGGTTCTGTTCTCCATGGCCATCGGCGTATTCTTCGGCTACTACCCCGCCAAGCGTGCCGCCCGGCTGGATCCTATTGAAGCACTGCGCTACGAATAAATTTTTCTTTTCACAGGCAGTTGCATGCTGTACAATAAAAGCAACGGGCCGGAGCTTAAGGCTCCGGCCTGATTTTTTAAACGGAGGTCACAAGTTATGCCGCACACCATTTTGATCGCGGAAGACGACCAGGACATCACCACTCTGGTCAAGCTGTATCTGGAAAGCAGCGGTTACCGGGTGCTCTGTGCCCCGGACGGCGCCACCGCTTTGGATCTGGCACGCACCGAATCCATCGACATGGCGGTGCTGGATATCATGATGCCCCGCATGAACGGCTACGAACTCACCCGTGAGCTGCGCGCCATCAGCAATATGCCCATTCTGATTCTCTCGGCCAAAAACACCGACAACGACAAAATTCTGGGGCTGGAATTGGGAGCGGACGATTACCTGACCAAACCCTTCAACCCGCTGGAGATCATTGCCCGGGTAAAAGCCAATCTACGGCGGTTTTACCAGCTGAACCCCACTCCCCTGTTCTGCCCGGAAGCAACGTTCTTCTGCTGGGGCCGCTGCGGCTGGATCTGGGCGCCATGAGCCTGACCAAAAACGGCGCCCCCATTTCCCTTACCCCCACGGAGTACAAAATTCTCAGCTGTCTGATGCGCGCACCGGGACGCATTTTCACCAAGGTTCAGCTTTACGAGGCAGTGAGTGGAACCTACTTTGAAAGCGATGAAAACACCATGATGGTGCACATTTCCAAACTGCGGGACAAGATCGAGGATGACCCGCGGCATCCGTGCTTCATCAAAACTGTGAGAGGATTGGGATATAAAATTGAAGCGGTGGAAACGAACTAAATCCAGTTAT
>ENA-OQIJ01000214-OQIJ01000214.1-human-gut-metagenome-genome-assembly--contig:-NODE-214-length-16573-cov-2.874012_pt1 | contig 16573 bp, 19 predicted proteins | sample MGYA00242582_ERZ504747 | MGnify/ENA primary metagenome ERZ504747 (study PRJEB26092, sample SAMD00036435) | human gut metagenome | host: Homo sapiens | study: EMG produced TPA metagenomics assembly of...
CGCACAGGCCGTGGCCGCGCTGGCCTACGGCACCCAGAGCGATCCCGGACGGTGGACAAGATCGTCGGCCCGGGCAATATCTATGTCGCACTGCCAAGAGAAGGTCTTGGCAAGTGGGCATCGACATGATAGCAGGCCCCAGCGAGGATCCTGGTTCTGGCCGACGGCGGCTGTGACCCGCCTGGGTGCCGCGACCTGCTGAGTCAGGCCGAGCACGACAGGTTGGCAAGCCCCGTCCTCGTCACGGACAGCGCTGAGCTGGCCAAGGCCGTACAGGCAGAGCTGGAAGTGCAGATCCCCCAGCTGCCCCGCGCCGCCATCGCCCGCGCCAGCGTGGACGACAACGGCAAGATCATCGTCTGCTCTGATTTACGCAAGGCCATCGAAGCCTGCAACATCATCGCACCCGAACATCTGGAAGTCTGTGTGGACGACCCCTTCAGCGTGCTGAATGAAATCAAAAATGCAGGCAGCATCTTCCTCGGTCGGAATGTCCCCGAAGCACTGGGCGATTACTTCGCCGGCCCCAACCACACCCTGCCCACCAGCGGCACGGCACGCTTCTCCAGCCCTCTGGGCGTGGACGACTTCGTGAAGAAGTCCAGCTTCATCTACTACACCCGGGAGGCGCTGGAAAAGGCTGCGCCCCGCATCGCCGACTTTGCCGAGCGGGAGGGCCTGCACGCCCACGCCCGCAGTGTGACCATAAGATATGAGTAAACCTCTCAGGCGCTTCGCGCCAGCTCCCCTAATAGGGGAGCCTTTGGCAGAGAGGTCAAGTTGCAATAAAACGGAGGCTGGCAAACATGAGCCGTTTTCTTTCTCCCACGCTGGAAGCTGTCACTCCCTACACCCCGGGGGAACAGCCGCAGGACCAGCAGTACATCAAGCTGAACACCAACGAAAGCCCTTATCTCCCCTCTCCGGCTGTGGTGGGGGCGGTGAGCGAGGCCGAGGTGGAAAAGCTCCGCCTCTACTCCGACCCTGCGTGTGCCGAGCTGCTGCGGGCAGCGGCGGCACATTTCGACTTACAGCCTGACCAGATCATGCCCGGCAACGGCAGCGACGAGAACCTGTTCTTCGCCCTGCGGGCCTTCTGCGACGAGAACCACCCGCTGGCCTATGCAGACATCACCTATGGCTGCTACGGCGTCTGGTGCGGGCTGATGCACATTCCCAGCCACATCATCCCGCTGAAAGAAGATTTCACCCTCGACCCGGCAGACTATTATGGCCTGAACGAGACCATCGTCATCGCCAACCCCAACGCCCCCACCGGTCTGGCCCTGCCCCGCAGCGCCATCGAGGAGATTCTGAAGGCGAACCCCAACCATGTGGTCATCGTGGACGAGGCCTATGTGGACTTCGGCGGCGAGAGCTGTGTGCCGCTCATCGACAACTACGAAAATCTGCTGGTCGTCCAGACCTTCTCGAAGTCCCGTCAGCTGGCCGGTGCGCGGCTGGGCCTGGCTATGGGCAATGCGAAGCTCATCGCCGACCTCAACCGGGTCAAATTCAGCCTCAACCCCTACAACATCAATCGGCTGACCCTGAAGGCGGGCAAGGCCGCGCTGGAAGATACGGACTACTTCGACAAGACCCGCGCCGCTATCGTGGAGACGCGGGGCTGGACAAAGCAGCAGCTGGAAGCGCGGGGCTTTGCCGTGCTGGACAGCCGCTCCAATTTCCTGTTTGCTTCCACCGACAAAAAGAGCGGCGGCGAACTTTATCGGAAGCTGAAAGAAAAAGGCGTGCTGGTGCGCCACTTCGACGCACCCCGTATTTCGAACTGGCTGCGCATCACCATCGGCACGCCGGACGACATGACCGCCCTTCTGCGGGCGCTGGATGAAATTTTGGAGGGCTGAGCCATGCGGGAAGTGACCATCGAGCGGAACACCAACGAGACCCAGATCGAGCTGACCCTGAACCTCGACGGCGCAGGCCGGTATCAGGTGGACACCGGCTGCGGCTTTCTGAACCATATGCTGGAGCTGTTTGCGCGGCACGGGCGCTTTGATCTGGTGCTTACCTGCCACGGCGACGTGGAGGTGGATTATCACCACACCACCGAGGATGTGGGCATCGCGCTGGGGCAGGCGTTCGCCCGGGCGCTGGGCGATATGCGGGGCATCCACCGGTACGGCAGCTTCTATCTGCCCATGGACGAAGCCCTCATCCTCTGCGCCGTGGACATCTCGGGCCGCTGCACCCTGAACTGGGACATCCATTGCAGCACCGAAAAAGTCGGCGACTTCGACGTGGAGTGCGCCAAGGAGTTCTGGCTGGGCTTTGCCCGCAGCGTGCCGGCCACCGTCCACTTCGTCCAGTTCGCGGGCGAGAACAGCCACCACATCCTTGAGGCCGCGTTCAAGGGCGCTGGCCGTGCGCTGGCCGATGCTGTCCGCATCGACGCGGCCCATCGGGACGAAATTCCTTCCACGAAAGGACTGCTGGTATGATATGCATCATCAACTACGGCGTGGGCAACCTGTTCAGCCTGAAATCGAGTCTGGCCCATCTGGGGCTGGAATCGAAGGTCAGCGCGGACGCCGCCGACATCCGCGCCGCTGACCGGCTCATCCTGCCGGGCGTGGGCGCCTTCGGGGACGCGATGGCAAAGCTCGAGGCCACCGGCCTTGTACCGGTCATCCGGGAAGAAGCGGCGCAGAAGCCCCTCCTCGGCATCTGCCTCGGGATGCAGCTGCTGTTTGAAAAAAGCTGCGAGTACGGCGAGCACGACGGCCTTGGCTTCGTGCCGGGGCAGGTCTGCCCGCTGGCTCCCGACCTCGGCGACAAGAGCCTGAAAGTGCCGCAGATCGGCTGGAACGCCGTCCGCATCCTGCGGGACGACCCGCTGTTCAAGTACGTCAGGGACGGCGAGTATTTCTACTACGTCCACAGCTATTACGGCAAAAACTGTGCCGCCAACACACTGGCCGTCAGCGACTATTCCCTGCCCGTCACCGGCGTGGTGAAGGCGGGCAAGGTGTACGGCACCCAGTTCCACCCGGAGAAAAGCGGTGACGCAGGCCTGCGGCTGCTGAAAGCGTTTACGGAATTATAAGGAGAAACGAAAATGCAGCTATTCCCAGCCATTGACCTGCGGGGCGGCAAAGTCGTGCGCCTGACGCAGGGCGATTACGACCGGATGACCGTCTACGGCGAAGACCCCTGCGCCCAGGCGCGGGCTTTTCTCGAAGCCGGGGCAAAAAACCTCCACGTCGTCGATCTGGACGGCGCAAAGGACGGAACCCTTTCCAATTACGACACCATCGCCGCGCTGGCAAAGCAGGGCGGCCTGTATATCGAAGCAGGCGGCGGCATCCGCACCGAAGAGCGGATTGAAAAATATCTCTCTTTGGGTGTGGGCCGGTGCATCCTCGGCAGTGTGGCCGTGACGGACTTTGACTTCACGGCCCGGATGCTGAAAAAGTACGGCGAAAAAATTGCCGTGGGCGTGGACGCCAGGGACGGCTATGTGGCGATCCACGGCTGGAAGGACGTCAGCGCTGAGCCGGGCGTGGCCTTCTGTCAGCGTCTGGCTGAGGCTGGATGCAAGGCCATCATCTACACCGACATTGCCTGCGACGGCGCGATGAAAGGCACCAACCTCGCCCTCTACCGCCAGCTTGCAAAAGAAGTGCCGGGCGTGGCCATCACGGCCAGCGGTGGTATTTCCTCGGAAAAGGAGCTGCTGGAACTGGAAGAGATGGGGACTGCCGCCGCCATCCTCGGCAAGAGCCTGTACACCGGTGCGCTGGACCTTGGGCGCTGCGTCGCGCTGGTGCAGAAGTAAGGAGCAAGACCATGATAACAAAACGCATCATCCCCTGTCTGGACGTCCGGAACGGACGGGTCGTCAAGGGAACGAACTTCGAGGGCATCAAGGATGTGGCCGACCCGGTGGAGATGGCCCGGATGTACAACGCGGCGGGCGCGGACGAGCTGGTGTTCTACGACATCACGGCCAGCGCCGAGGGCCGCGCCCTCTTCACCGACATCCTCACCCGGGTGGCCGGCGAGATCTTCATCCCCCTCACGGTGGGCGGCGGCGTCAATACGCTGGACGATTTCGATCGGGTGCTCAAGTGCGGTGCCGATAAAGTCAGCGTCAACTCGGGCGCATTGAGAGACCCCGGCCTCATCCCGGCGGCGGCCAAGCGGTACGGCGACCAGTGCGTGGTCCTCTCCGCCGACATCAAGCGGGTGGACGGCCAGTTCCGCGTCTTTGCCAAGGGCGGGCGCGAAGACACTGGCCGGGACGCGCTGGAATGGATCAAATGGTGCGTGGACAACGGTGCAGGCGAAGTGTGCCTCAACAGCATCGACACCGACGGCGTCCGGAACGGCTTCGACCTCGAGATGCTGGACGCCGTGGCGGCCCGGGTGAACGTCCCCATCATCGCCAGCGGCGGTGCGGGCAAAAAGGAAGACTTCCTCGAGCTGTTCCATCATAAAGGCATCGACGCGGGCCTTGCGGCGGGCATCTTCCACCAGAAGCTGCTCACCATCCGGGAGCTAAAGGAATACTTAAACGAAAATGGCGTGGAAATGCGGCTCTGAGCCCTTGCGTTTGCCCGCCGAATACGCTAAACTATAGCTGTCCCCCTGCGGGGAAGGAGAAACATTATGGATCTGAAATTTGACGAAAAGGGCCTCATCCCTGCCATCGTGCAGGACCACTACACCAAAGAGGTGCTGACCCTCGCCTACATGAACGCCGAGACGCTGGCTCTGACCATCGCGGAGGGCCGGACGGTGTTCTGGAGCCGCAGCCGTCAGGAGATCTGGCGCAAGGGCGAGACCAGCGGCAACGTCCAGCGTGTGGTGTCCATCACCGCCGACTGCGACGCCGACGCGCTGGTGGTGGAGGTCGTCAAGAGCGGCCCCGCCTGCCACACCGGTGCCGAGAGCTGCTTTTTCAACGAAGTGTATGTTTCCCCGGAGCTGAAGCAGTTCAGCTGGCAGGGGCTGTATGACCTCATCAAGGGCCGCAAGACCAGCCCCAAAGAGGGCAGCTACACCACCTACCTCTTCGAGAAGGGCAAAGAAAAGATCCTCAAGAAGGTGGGCGAGGAGTGTACTGAGGTCATCATCGCGGGCGAAAAGGAAGACAAGGCCGAGACGGTCTACGAGATCAGCGATCTGGCATACCATGTGCTGGTGCTGATGGTGCAGGCCGGCATCACGGTGGAGGACATCACCCGCGAGCTGGAAAAACGACACGTTATCGACCACAAGGTCAAACAGGAAAGGATGCAGTGATTCACTATGGCAGATTATAAGAAGTCCAGTGTCCATTGTCACTCGACGATGTGCGACGGCAAAAACACCTTGCAGGAGATGGCCTCCGCTGCGTGTGCGAAGGGGCTGACCACACTGGGCTTCACAGGCCATAGCTATACCCAGCGCGACCGTGAATACTGCATGAGCCCCAGCCGCACGGCCCAGTACAAGGCCACCATCGCCAAGCTCAAGACCGAGTACAAGGGCAAGGTGGACATCCTCTGCGGCATCGAGTGGGACCTGCTGAGCGAGGACAAGCGCACCGGCTACGACTACTGGATCGGCTCTGCGCACCACCTCTACGGCAAGAACACCGGCAAATACTACGAGATCGATTTCCGTCCTCAGGATCTCCACGACTGCATCTACGACGACTTCGACGGCGACCCGCTGGCCGCTGTGGAGGCATACTTCGCCGAGGTGGAGAAGGTGGCGGCCATGGGCCCCGACATCCTCGCCCACATCGACCTCATCAAGAAGCTGAACGCTGCCGGTGAGTTCTTCGACGAGGAGTCGCCCCGCTATAAGGCCGCAGCCCTCAAGGCGCTGAATGCTGCCAAAGAGCACGGCTGCCTGCTGGAAGTGAACACCGGCGGCGTCTACCGCGGCTACCGCAAGGACTTCTACCCCGGCGCATGGCTGCTGGGCGAGTGGCAGAAGATGGGCGGCAAGGTCATCATTACCTCCGACGCCCACGATGTGGACAGCCTGACCTTCGGCTTCGACGAGGCTGCTGCCGCCGTCAAGGCCGCAGGCTTCAAGAGCGTGGAAGTGCTGACCATCAACGGCTTCGAGACGCAGGAGCTGTAACGATCTGAAACTATTGAAAAGGGCTGTTGTACAGCGGAATCAACCTCTCCGTCAGCGCTGACGGAGAGGTCGTACCTGTACAGCAGCTCCTTTTTGTGACGATGGAGGAACGCTTATGACCCAGTCCCCTGCGAAAAAATCATTCTTCAACCGGAACGTCGATTTGATGAACGGCCCCATCTTCAAGAGCCTGCTCGTCTTTATGCTGCCCATTCTGGTGTCGTGCCTCTTCCAGCAGCTCTATAATACCGTGGACACCATGATCGTCGGCAATGTGCTGGGCGATACCGCCCTTGCCGCCATTGGCGCCTGCGGGGCTATCTACGAGCTTCTGGTCGGATTCGGCATCGGTATCGGCAACGGCCTCGCCATCGTCGCAGCGCGCGCCTACGGGGCCGGAGACGAGGACCAGCTCAAACAGACCGTGGCGGGTTCCATCGTCATCGGCATCATCGCGTCGGCGGTCATCACGCTGGCGGGTGCGGCGGGCCTGCATCCGCTGCTGGAACTGCTGGACACCCCGGCGGAAATTTTAGAGGACGCCTACGGCTATATCATCATCATCGACCTCGGCGTCATCGTCATGTTTGCCTACAACCTCTGCGCCGGCCTGCTGCGGGCCATCGGCAACAGCTTTATGCCGCTGGTCTTCCTCGTCCTCTCGTCGGTGCTCAACGTCATCCTCGACCTCTGGTTCATCGCCGTGCTGGGCATGGGCGTGGCCGGTGCCGGTGTGGCGACGGTCATCTCTCAGGGCGTGTCGGTGGCGTTCTGCATCCTGTATGTCTTCCGCAGCGCCCGGCTGCTCCTGCCCGGGGAAAAGCACTTCCATGTGGAGAGCCGCCTCTATTGGGAGCTGTTCAGCCAGAGCATCTCCATGGGCCTCATGAGCAGCATCGTCTCGGCGGGCTCTGTCGTTTTGCAGTACGGCATCAACGGCCTCGGTACGCTGGTCATCGCGGGCCACACCGCGGCCCGAAAGCTCTTCGCGTTCACGGATATGCCCCTGTCGGCGATGGCCTCTGCCAGCTCGACCTACGTCTCCCAGAACTACGGCGCGAACCATCCCGACCGCGTCCGCCGCGGAATGCGGGAGATCTATCTCTACAGTGTCGTGGTGGCTGTGGCTGCTGTCCTGCTCATGGCGGCAGGTGCAGAGTGGATGGTAAAGCTGGTGTCCGGCTCTTCGGAGCCGGTGGTGCTGAAAAACGGCGCACGGTATCTGGTCTGGAACGCACCCTTCTACGCCGTGCTGGGAATGCTGCTCTCCACCCGCTACGCTCTGCAGAGCATGGGCGAGAAGGTGCTGCCCCTGCTGTCCAGCGTCATCGAGTTTCTGGGCAAGATCGTCTTCGTCCTGCTCTTCATCCCCCGCTTTGAGTATAACGCGGTCATCCTCTGCGAGCCGGTCATCTGGTGCTTCATGACCATAGAGCTGCTGATAGCATACCGGCATAATTCCTTCGTGTTTCCGAAGAAAAAGTGAAGATAAGCAAAAGGCTCTGCCCGAAAAAGGGGCAGAGCCTTTTATAGTTCGTGCTTGTGAGCACGCTTTTCGGCGATTTTGTAAACGGCATCGTCGGCCCGGGCGCCGATCACGATGACCAGCATGGACGTTTCGGTACGGACGAGCTTGTAGACGATGCGCAGCCCGGCATCACGAAGCTTGATCTTCAGCAGGCCGGAGAGGTCGGTGCCGCTTTTGCTGCCAAGCGGTTTGCCGTAACCGCCCTCGTAGATGGAAACGGGATTTTGCACGACCTTGTCCAGAGCTTTTGCGACCAGAAGCTTCTGATTTCCGGCGAGCTGTTCGAAGTCCTTTTGGGCCTCCGGCAGGAATTTCAGAGTCCAATTCATTCAAATTCGACCTCATCCATGCTGTCAAGCGCAGCTTTGGCAATGCCGTTCTGCCGATAGACCTCCTCGGCGGAAATGGCATTTGCGGGGTCGAAGCCCTGCATCCGCTGGGCGGCAAGGGCAGCAAGCTTTGCGTCGTTTACTTCGTCGATGAGGCGGAGATATTCTTCCGGCGAGAGAAGGACGCACTCAGGGGAATTGTTCTTCATGACGACCTTCGCGCCCTGACGGCGGACATCTTCAAAGACCTTTCCGGCCATGCCGCGGTTGAACAGAGAGATGGGGATGGTGCTGCGCAGCGCGCTCGAAATGTCTGCCATAATACATGCCTCCAATCTTTTTTCATCTTTAGTATATGCAAAGGCAGCGAAAATGTCAGAAAAATATCAGTGGATTTACTGCGATATAAAATAGAACTCCCCGCCATGCAGCTGCACAGCGGGGAGAAAGAGGGAGGAAAATTTCAGATTCAGAGGGCCGAATAGCCGAAGCTGTTCACCAGCGCGTCGATGTGCTGGCCGGCCTTGCACATGGGGCAGTCGCGGCTGTCGAAGCTGGCGTAGTCGGGCAGGCTGGAGGGGTCGAAGATGGAGGTGACCGGGATGCCCAGACACTCGTGGGTGGTGGCGAAGATGGCCGACAGGCCCGCCACGGTGCCGCCGTAGTAGTTGACCGCCTCGATGGCCGCCTGCACGGTGTAGCCGGTGGTGATGGAGGCCGACAGGATGAGGACGTGCTTGCCCTTGACCATCGGGGCGAGATTGTCGCGGAGGATGATCTGGCTGCCGCTGGTGTACTCGGGGGTGATGACGTAGATGGTCTGGTGGGCGTTCATGTTGGCAAAGCCGTCTTTGGTCAGCTCGTTGGCCAGACAGGTGCCGATGACCTGTGTACCGTCCAGACAGAGCACGGTGTCCACGATGGTGCTGTGCTGATAGGCAGCCACCAGCTCCTTGGCGACAGCCTTCGCCTCCGAGAGGCGGGCTTTCTGGGTGGTGACGTCGATGTAGTAGTTGATGTGGCTGTGGCTGGTGGCGAAGTGGCCCTTTGCCACACGCAGGAACAGACTGCTCTTATTGGTGGGAAGCTTTACCATATTGATCATAACTGCACACTCCTGTTCTTGTGAAATCAGGCAGGACGCCCATCCCTCAAAAGGAAACAGCGCGGCGGCACATCTAGTCCGGCCGCTGCGCTCCCCGGTTGGTATGCTCTTATTGTAGCAGGAAAAGCACCTTATGCACAAGACATAAAACCACTAAAAATCCTTAGCTTGTGTTTTAGGCAGAATGACGGAGAGGGGCAAATAAAAACGCCCAAGGCGTAAGCCTTGGGCGGAGTGTGCGGAGTGAAACTTACTGGAACTTGATGCCACCAGAGCCATTATCCGTGGCGGTCATCTTCCAAGTGCAGAAAGCGCGGGTGTAGCCGCTGTTGCCGCTGCTGGCCTGAATGCGGGGGAAGTAGATGAACTCGACCTTGTCGTCGGCAACGATATTAAGAGGATGATCTGCGGTGCCCTTGACGGTAATGGTGAAATCCTGTTCGCCGTCGTCCTCGGTCAGCTTAAAGTTGGGCCTATCGACCGTGACAAAACCCGAGTCGGCATAATTCTCTTTATGGCCGTTGTGGATGACAGTGAGCTGGAAGCAGCCGTCATTCACGCAGAGAGGAACCTTTTTGGTGGTACACTTGATGCTCAGGTTGAACACAGCGCTGCCGTAAGTGGCGGGGGTGACGCCACTGCCGGAAGGAGCGGTGTATGTGGGAGCTTTAGTGTCACCGTACATCGTGAAGGTGCCCATCAGCTTCAGGGTGCTGCCGATTTTACCGGTCTTCTGATACTCATCCTCACCACAGCCAGTCAGCAGGCTGGAACCAGCCACAGCCACGGCAGCGGCGGCGCTGTACTTCAGGAAAGAGCGGCGGTTGAATTCTAAGGACATGATCGTTCCTCCTTTATGTAGAAACAGATAAATTCATTGTACTGCCCCGAAGGGCGTCGTGCCTATACAATAGGCGAAAAATGAGCAGATGTCAATGCTTTTCACAAAAATTTTGTGGGGAAGCTCTGCCCTTTATGACGGAATTTCGTCTCGGAAAAATGCCTCAGACCTGCGTCAGGTCAGAAGAGTTCAGAGAGAAGGTGAGGCTCTTGTTTGCCACGAAGGTCGGGGTGAAGGTGACGCTCAGCTTCTGCCAGCCGATGGGGACGCAGCAGATCAGCTGGATGTAGCCTGCGCCCTGCGGAGGCAGATTGGTGGACTCGGAGAAGCTCTGAGCGGCGGCATCATAGAGCTGGATGTAAGCGCCGACCTCGGCCTCAGCGCCGTCGCAGACAGCGGTGAAATCGGTGGTGGAGGCGGCCAGAGCGTGGAAGTACTGACGGGCGACATCGAGCTTGGTAGCCTCATCGTTCAGCGGATAGGCGGCATCCAGTTCGGCGAGGTTCTGTGCGCCGATGTTGAAGGTAGTCGCGCCGGAGCGGTTCACAGCGGTGACGAGCACAGCGATATACTCGTGGTCGGGCAGGTCGGGGGTGTTGGCCATGGTAAAGACGCTGGTGAGCTGGACGCCCAGATTGTTCCAGTTGCTGACCTTGTCGCCGACCTTGACTTCGATGGCGTTGCTGGTGCTGGAGCCGCAGCCGCCCAGCATGGCAGCAGCGCCCAGAGCTGCTGCGGAGGCACCGGTACACTTGAGGAAGGTGCGGCGGGAAATTTTATTGGACATGGATGTGTCCCTCCTTAAATTCGCTTTATTATGAAGTACGATGAAAATGTTCTGTCTTGTTTATAACATCTTTTGCACGCAGATGCAAGCAAAAAACGGCATAATTTACACTAGTTTCACAGAGACTTAAGTGCGGTCCTCTCCGGTCAGCTCCCGGGCGCGGGTCTCGCTGGTCTTGACCAGATTGAGCAGGCTGGGAGTATACAGCGGGTATTCCCGGGTCAGGCTCTCGGTAGTCATGGCGAGGCAGGACGGGTCGGCCACGCCCTCGCCGCCGGGCAGCGCTTCGCCGGCCAGCAGGGCCTCCACATTGGCCTGGGCCGAGTGCATCACAGCGTCGGAGTAGCCGGGCCAGCGCCGGGCGTCCACGCTGAACATGCTGGGGGCGTTATGGGGTTCGGCGGAATAGAGCAGACGGAACATCTTGGCCACGGCGGTCATCAGGTAGGCGCTCACCTCGGTGGTCAGGGCCTTGCTGTGGCACTCGCCTATCTTGGCGTAGAGCACGTTCAGGCTGTTGGAGATGAGCTTTTTGTTCATCGTGGGCAGGACGCTGCCGTGGTAGATGTTGTCCTTCATCTTGTCGGGGTTGGGGATGTCCTCTGCCGAGAGCATCATGCCGTTGCGCTCTGCCGAACGGCCCAGCAGATAGTCGCAGGAAACATTATAGTAGTCTGCCACCCGTACCACAAAATCCAGGCCGCACTCCCGGATGCCTTTTTCGTAGTGGGAAAGCAGGGCCTGCGAAACGCCCAGATCTTCTGCCGCCTGTTTCTGGGTGATGCCGCGCTCCTTGCGCAGCAGTTTGATGATACGATTGAACTCCATGATGTTTGGCTCCTCAGATAAAAATGGACTTCCTTGATTTTTGGTTTACAGCAAGTTGATTATACACAATGGAAAACGACTTGTAAAGCGAAAAAGTGACGGTTTTTCCGCCGGAATTTCGGTGTTTTTGTCAAAGGGGTTGCTCTTTCTACCATATCTATGTTAAAATAAACCTTACCGGCATATATTTAGTGTCTGATGGTGCCGGAAAAATCAGCAGAAAAGCAAGATTTGTGCGAATCAGCACAGGAATAGATAGCTCATAAGAGGTGTTTTTGCATGAAAACCTTTAAGCTCCATCTCATCCGCCACGGTCTGACTTCCGGCAACTTACAGGGCCTTTACATCGGCAGCGGCACAGACATCCCCCTGTGTGACGAGGGCCGCGCCCAGCTGGCCGAGCTGAAAGAGCGGTTCGAGTATCCGCAGGTGGATACCGTCTTCTCTTCCCCGCTCATGCGCGCCGTGGAGACGGCCAACATCCTGTTCCCCAATGCGACCCACCAGTTCTCGGTGCATGACCTGCGGGAGGCCGGTTTCGGCGTCTTTGAGAACCACCCCGTCAAGGAGCTGGTGAAGAACGAGGACTTCAAGAAGTGGATCACCCCGGGCTCCGGCTTCGTGCCGGAGGGCGCAGAGCCCACGGAGCAGTTCCACGCCCGCTGCTCGGAGACACTGCTCAAGCTGTTCGAGTATATGATCCGGATGGATGTCACCGAGGCCGCCTGCGTGACCCATGGCGGCGTTATCATGAGTATGCTGAGCCAGCGCGCTCTCCCCTCCCGCCACCCCGAGCAGTGGATGGCTGACCCCGGCTGCGGCTACACCGTCCAGACCGACGTTCAGCTCTGGATGCGCGACCGTCTGGTGGAGGCCATCGACATCGTCCCCTTCGGCTATGCCGACACCCTGCGGGGTCAGGCGGAAGCCGAGGAGAATGAGGCGTTCGAATAAGAATGTGTTCATTGCCGTCCGGTGCGATTTTTGCCGCCGGGCGGCATTTTTGTACTCTTTTGGTACAAAATCAGCAAAGAAAACGCAAAACCTGCGGCAGAACGCTTCCAAACCCTTGACAGGGGGCAAAGAAACCGATACTCTATAAAGTGAATGATTTTTCTCGCTGCAAGGAGGAGTCCCCGATGTCTCAGTCTCTTTCCCGCCGGTCGTTCCTGAAATGCGCCGGTTCGGGCGCGGTCAGTCTGGCTGCTGCCCTGCTCACAGGCGTTTCGGCGGCTGCGGCACAGCCCCGTGTGATGGGCCAGCCTGCCCTGCTGGACGGCAAGGCGGCGGTGGAGCTGCTGGGCTATGCGCCTGCACCCGGGCTGGGCGGCGTGTTGGTCTACCTCTCGGTGGAGAACCTCTCGGCCCGCACCCTGCCGGTGGGCGCAAGCTACCTCCACAGCCGGGATGTCTCGACCCTGAAGGAGCTTTACAGTCTGGACAGCGGCGTGACCGCCCGCTGCGGGGGTCAGAGCGTCCCCTGCGGCAGCTTTGCGGCACCGCTCTACGCGGAGAACGCCGCCGATGCTTCGGCCTTTACGCTCAACCTCGCCGCCGGGCGCGGCGCGATGCTCCATTGCTTCTGCGCTGTCCCAGAGGATTGGGAGGCGCTGGAGCTGAGCTATCGCCCCGCCTTTGCCGCCGGTCAGCCGGTGGAGTTCGTGGTGCGCCGGGACGCCGACGCTGTCCGCCTCGGACCGGTGCCGGCGACGCCGGCGGAAGTCGGAAGCGTTGTGGATTTATAAACGGCTTCGCGCGCCGGTGGCGCGGGGTAAGAGCGCTTTTACGCTGGGCTAAGTTCTCTTTTGCGCACCAAAAGAGAACCAGAAAAGTGCCCGCTACTTTCGAGGCGCGGGAGGCACGAACTAGGGGCTACTCGCCCCTAGTAACCCCAAAGAAGTTGTCGAGGTGCAAAAATGCTAGCCGCTTCGCTAAACGCATTTTTTTGCACCTCTCCGATTTGCTGCTTCGCAGCAGACTTTACGCCTTTGCTGGACGCAACGTCCAGTAGAAACGTAAAATCATCGGCGAAGCCGTAAAACGGAGAAACGAGAAAAAAGCGTTAAGCGAAGCGGCTAGCTTTTTTCCGTTTCGACTTCTCCGTTGGGGTCTGAAAGGGGCGAGTAGCCCCTTTCTCGTGGATCCAGCGCGTCGAAATCGCTGGTGGTTTTCTGGTTCTCTTTTGACATCAAAAGAGAACAATCAGCCTTAATGAAAGAGCGCTCTGGCCCGCGCGGAGCGCAAAGCCATTTGACCGAAAGAAAAACATCCCCCGCGCCACCAGCGCGCGAACCAGCTTAAAGAAAAAACCGGCTCTGCCTCTGGCCTTCGCGGAGCGCATAGCCCTTTGACCGAAAAAGAAAACCTGCCCCGCGCACAGGCGCGCGCCGCAGCGTGGAAATAAAAAAGACTTCTGCATTTCGTCGTGCAGAAGTCTTTTTGCTTATCCAAGAATCTCTTCTCCGCTGGAATTTGTGACCGTCAGCTCCTGTCCGGTCAGACTGGTGACAAGGGCGATATAGCTCGTCCCGGCCTCGATGTTCATGGTGCGGCCATCGGCGTCGTAAAGCAGCAGCGTGTTGTCCCGGCCCTGCGTCCAGGTGATGGTCCACAGATGCCCGCCGTTGAGCCAGACGCCGCCGCCCATGCTCAAATCGTAGTCGTAGGTCTTGCCGTCGTCCCGCAGCTCGGAGGCGCTGAACAGCACCAGCAGATTGTCGAACCCGGCCTGCTGGCCGTTGTTGGCGTCCAGCTGGGGCGTGCCGTCGGCGTGGAGCATCCGGTAAAGCCCGCTGTCAGCGTCGTAGGAAAAGCCGGTGGCGTTGTCGTCGTCAAAGCAGACCCGGACATTCACCGCGTCCGGCGCGGTGGCGTCCGGCAGTTTGCCGTCTGCTTCCTGCGGAAGAAGTGCAGGGAGGGACAGCACTGCGTCGGCCCCGGAGGACGCACTGTCCGCCGCAGCGGATACGACGCTCGTCACTCGGGATTCCGTCAGAACAGAGGAGATGCTCAGTTCGTCCAGCACCTTAGAGATGGCCTTGCCGCTGGTGTACCACAGCGGTGCGTTGCTCCACTCACTGCCGCAGTCGAAGGCGGTGCGCCCGGCTTCCAGAGCATCCACGGCCCGGATGGAATAGTAATCGAGGAAGTTCTGGTCGAACTGTCCCCCGCCCGCTGTACCGGAATGGGCTGCTGGCCCACCAGAAGCCGCCAGTAGATGTCCTGACCGGCGGCCACCGGCCGACCCTCGGGTCGCGGCCAGCGCCGGATAGACGAGGCAGAGCTCAGTGGATGTACCCACCTCGGTGAGGGCTTCCAGCACCACCGACGCCGAGGAAAGGCCCCACTGAGTAGTGGAGGCAGTGCTGTTCTCAATGGCCACGGCCACCGGACGCTGGCCCTGCCACTCGAGGGCAAGGCCGGTGAGCGGGTCGGTGGGGGCGGGCGTTTCCGGCTCACTGTCGCTGGGCAGAAAGGCGCAGCCTGCCAGCAGCGCGGCGGCCAAAATGAGGCAGAGCGCAGTTCGAATGCGCTTCATCGTCATGTTTTTCATGGGCTTACTGGTAACTGAAATTGCTCAGCTCGTCGTTGTCCACCAGTGCAAAGTAGGTCTTGCCCCGGTTGAGGGTCATCTCCTCGCCGGACTTGGTGTAAAGCTTGAGGGGGTTGGTGGGATAGGTCTTTTCCCAGCGGCCCACCTGCACGCCGCCGCGGGTGAAGAGGTAGGCGTCGCCGCCCTTGATGTACTGCACCTCCTGCACGTCGTGGGAGTCACCTGCGTAGGCGTCCATCTCGGCGAAGCAGACCACGACGTTCTCGAAGGTGAGCTGCTCACCGGTCAGCTCATCGACGGTGTTCTCGGTGGCCTTCTTGGAGGAGTTGTACATCTGCATCGCGTAGGTGTGGCTGAGTGCGGAGTAGCTGAACGAGGTGCGGTAGCTCTCCGAATGTACGATGGCGATTTTTTTGGCCGAGGGCTCACCCTTGAGCTTGTTGACCTCGTCGGTGCGGTAGTCGGCGAAGTGGAAGAACGTCCCCTGCTGGGAGCGTAGAGGCTGATGCCGGCATCAGAAGCGGCTTTGCAGATCTCCTTGCCGGAGGTGAACTCGGTGTGCTCGTAGGCCACATCGCGGCCGCGGTTATTGCGGTGGAGACGATGGGGTGACCGGAGTCTTGAAATAATTCTTGCCGCCGATGTTCAGCCCGGAGTAGCCGTAGACGCTGACGAACTGGGTGCAGAAGATGCTCTCGCCGTCGTGGTAGTAGAGGATGTTCCAGGGCATGAGCAGCTGCAGGAACTGGTCGCGGCCTGAGCGGAGGGGACCGACCTCGGGGATGCTGTCGGCGTCGCTGAACACGGCGCACAGGCGGGTGATGCCGCCCTCGACCTTGGCCTCGATGAGCAGGTCGGCGCTGCCGATGCCCCGCTGGGGGCGGGCATTCTGGCGCTGGGAGTTGGCGATGTTGTTCACCATCACAGCCACCGGGCGGCTGTTGGTGCTGCGCTCGGCGCCGGTGAGGATGTCGGCGTCGTACTCGGGCAAGGCCGGGACGAGCGGTTCGCCCTCGGGCGGCGGGGTGACGACCGCGTCGCTGGCAGCTTCCGACGAAGCAGCGGTCTCCCCTTTTTTTGCCAGACCCTTGAGCAGGCCGGGCAGCTTGCCGCCCAGCGCGGCGCTTCCAGCCGCAGAGCAGCCGGTCAGGGCCAGCGCTGCCGCTGCCAGCCCGGAAATATGAAGGACAGACCGACGAGAGATTTTCATGATAAAACAGCCTCCTATCAAAAAGCCCCGCGCATACGGCGGACAGTTCGTTCTGCTTTGATTGTACTGTTTCGCGTCCCATTTGTAAAGAGGAAGTTGCCGCCAGAATATCCGCGCCCCAGAGAGGCGACAGTAAAACTGGCTTTTATAAAGGACAGTGCTCTCCGGCGGGGTCTGTGTGCTGCGGAAAGGCACTTTTTTGCGCTTTCCTCTTGCTTTTTTGGCGTCGGGTGTGGTAATGTATTCGGCAGTATCTGTAAATCTGAAAATATGCGCTCGTAGCTCAGCCGGTG
>ENA-OQIJ01000217-OQIJ01000217.1-human-gut-metagenome-genome-assembly--contig:-NODE-217-length-16511-cov-3.537415_pt1 | contig 16511 bp, 15 predicted proteins | sample MGYA00242582_ERZ504747 | MGnify/ENA primary metagenome ERZ504747 (study PRJEB26092, sample SAMD00036435) | human gut metagenome | host: Homo sapiens | study: EMG produced TPA metagenomics assembly of...
ACCACCAGCGCCACGGCCACGTTCGTCTGCGGCAGGCCGAGCGCCAGGGTGCTCGCGTACGAGGAAAGGTAGATGGCCATGTGGCCCAGCGACAGCAGCCACGCCATGATGGAGAGCTCGGCGCGGATGGGGCGGAAATACTGCGCCACGCGGCCGTCGCGCGCGAACACCCCGATGTACATCACGACGGCGAACAGCGCCGTGGCCAGGGTGCATTTGTGGAGCAGCAGAAACAGCACGTCGTACAGCATCGCCGGCAAGCCCATGAACGAGCCCCACCACGAACAGCACGTCGAGCACCACGGCCAGCGCGTAGAACGCCATCGGGCACGCTTTGATCGGCCGCTTGCACGCGAACGCGAACACCACGGTTCCCACCAGCACCAGCACCAACGTCATGACCGCTCCCCCATCGTCGCCAACCCCAACGCGGCGAACGCTGCGTACGGGGTTCCCTCGGCAAGCTCCTGCGTGCGCCGCATGAACGTCGGCAGCCACATCGAAACATGCTCCTCCTCGAACGCGCCGATGCGCCGCGCCCAGGCGGCGGCACGTTCGCCATCATTGCAGTGTAGCGCTTCGGCGCGCTTCGCGTGCAGGTACGACAAGAATTCGAACTCCTCGAACACGCCGTCGCACGGCTCCTTGCGTCCGTTCTTTGCAGCGACGCCCGCTTCGCGCATATGCCGTTCGACGTCGAGCGTCACCGCTGTGCGGAATAGGGCCGGGATGCCCGGCAGCCCGCGCTCTACGTGGAGAAACGCGCTTTCGTACGGGAAGATGGGCGTGTGGCCGCCCGGTGCCAGGTACAGGCGCGAATAGGTTTTGCGCATGACGGACAGCGTCTCTTCGACGGAAGCGCCCTGCCACACGCGCAAGCGCTCCGCCGCGGCGCTGGCCCCGTTGGCCGCAACGCCCGCATCGCTCAGGCACGCCCGCGCGTCATCGGCCAGCGCGCCGTCCACCAGCCCCTGCGCCAATCGCTCGTCGGGATACGCGAACGCATACGACAACAACTCGCACGCGTCGGCCAACCCCACTGCTTGCTTCAGATCCTCATCTTGCCCCATACGTCCCCCTCGCTCGTCAACAAGCAGGGGCAGCGGTCGCTGCAAAACCGCCGCCCCGCGTCTGCGTTATTGCAGGTAGTACACGCTCGGCTTCGTGCCGCCCTCTTCGTGCAGGAACATGGTCTCACGTCCCGCGATGGCCTTCGACACATCCGATTCGGGATCGTCGAGATCGCCCCAGTAGCGCGCGCGGCCCGGGCACAGCTGCATGCACGCCGGCACCTCGCCGCGGTCGATGAGATTCTTGCAGAACGTGCACTTCTCCACCGTGCCGCCCTTGTGCGGCGGCGCGTCGTACTCGCCCACCACCACGTCGAGGTAGTACTCGGGGCTCTTGATCAGCGTGCGCACGCCCTCGTACGGACACGCCTTGATGCACGACTCGCACCCGATGCACAGCTCGCTGTCCACCGAAACAATGCCCGTCTCCTCATCCTTCGAGGTAGCCCCCGTAGGACAGACGTCCAAGCAAGCCGGGTTCTCACAGTGCTGGCATTGGACCGGGAGGAAGCTCATGGTGTTCGCAGCGTACTTCCCCCGCCGCCGTGTCCATGCTTTCCCCGCAACCGTGTTCACGTGATTGTAGTGCACATCCTTCGGCAGGTTATTCGCCATCTTGCAGGCAATCGCGCACGTGTGGCATCCAATGCAGCGCTTCAGATCGATAGCCATTCCATAGTGTGTCATAGTTCCCCCTACAGCTTCTCGATGGCGACGGTGCAGTCAAAGTACGCCTGATTCGAGCAGAACGGATTGCCTTCCTTGGTAAACAACTCGGTGAAACTGCCTTCGATGAATTCGGCGCTCTCCCAACCCTTCGGGCAGGTAGCCATTCCCTCCGGCAACCCGGGATTGATCTGAGCGGTAAGAACGACCGATCCCAATTCGTTGTACGCCCTCACCCGATCGCCTGTAGCAACACCGTATTTTTCTGCGTCAACAGGACTGAGCTTGATGAACGGCTCCGTGTCGATTTCCTTGAGCATGCTCGCCTCGAACCACTGAGTATGCGTACGGAACCGGCTATGCTCCGAAAGCAGTTGTATCGGGTAGGTTTCGCGGCGGGCGTCGTCACCTACCTGCAACGCGGGCTCCCAGTAAGCGAGATGCTCCTTGGCCAAATCCCAACCGTCGGTATAGGGGTTGCTCCCCACCGGATTCTCAACGTAAAGCTCGGCCAGTTTACTCGTCGTGGCGAATACGCCTCCATCCGCATACACATAGGCTTCGCCCTCTTTGCCCGCCTGGCGCACGGCCTTCTTTTCGCGCAAGGTTGCCAGATCGGCTCCCAGGGCTTGTGCCTGCTTCGTCTGGAACACCTGCTCAAGATACTCTTCGGTAGTGATCTTGAAGATGTCTCCGCATCCCACGCGTTCGGCCAGGTCATTGAAGATATCGATATCGGCGCGACTTTCGAACGCGGGCTCGATAGCCTTCTCCTGATACAGCGCGAAAGGATGCGTTGCATAGGAGATGAACACGTCTTCCTTCTCGAACCAGTGCGCAACGGGAAGCACGATGTCGCAGTATCGCATGGTGTCGGTCATGAGCATGTCGGCACCGACCAAGAACTCGCAACGGCTCATCCAGCTCAGCGTGTCGTTTCGATCGGCCATATTGGTAACGGCATTCGTGTGGCTGAACATGGCCATCTTAAGATTGAAGAGCTGACCCGCGTACTCGCCTTCATCGAACGCTTTTGTGAGGAAGGGCGCGTTGTACTTCGCGCTTTGGCCGGGAGCGCCTTCGGGGGTTGCGAGAACCGCATTGCCCAAACCGGAACCGAGGCATTCTTGGAAGCCGCAGAAAGCGCCTGCCTTGCCCACGTTGCCCGTCAGGATTGCGAGCGTCCCCAGGCAGCCCTGGCTCCAGTGGCCGTTCCAATAGTGGTCGATGCCGAAGAACGTGTAGATGCTTGCAGGGGTATTGCGCGCATATTGCTCGGCTACGTCCTTGATCATATCTTCGGAAAGCCCGGTAATTTCGGCAGCTTTGCTCACCGGATACTCGGCGATGCGCTCAAGCAGAAGCGAGTAAGCCGTGGTCACCTTGATGCCGCCAACCTCGAACGAGCCCTCAAGCTCGGGGTCGCTCACCGTTCCGACAACGCCGGGAGTTCCGTCTTTGCCCATGACGAGGGCGGTCGCGGCGTTCTTTGCATCGTCGGCAGACGGTTCGGAGCCATCAACATCAGCTTGACGTAAGAACTTGCCATCGGACTCTTTCACCAAGCAGGGTGCCACGCTGTGCTCGCGCAGGAAATCCAGATCCTGCCAGCCCTGCTCGACGATATAGTTCATCATGCCAAGTGCCAGTGCGCCGTCAGTGCCCGCCTTCACGGGAACCCACTCGTCGGCGCGCGCAGCCGTTTGGCTGAGCATGGGATCGATGGCGATGAGCTTTGTTCCGTTGTCGCGCGCCTCCATCAGAAAATGCATGTTCTGAATCTGGCTGATAGCCGGATTCGCGCCCCAGATGAGAATGGTGCGGGCGTTCATCATGTCGGCAGGCTCATTGCCCGTGGAGTAATAGCCCATGCCCAAAAGTCGTCCCGTTGCGAAGTTCGCAGCCGCATCGACAGTCTGATTGAGGTACGCGATTCCGGAAGCAGCGAGGAAGCGGCTGGTCACACCGCCAACTGACATGCCGTTCACCAAGCCGTAGTTGCCCGATCCGGTGAACAAACCAACTGAAGTGGGGCCGAATTCCTTCACATAGCCGTTCCACTTCTCGGCTATCTCGTCCATAGCCTCATCCCAGCTGATACGCTCCCAATCGTCAGCTCCGCGCTCTCCAACGCGGCGAAGCGGGTACTTGAGCCGTTCGTCGCTGTAGATGCGATACGGATGGCTCAAGCCCTTCATGCAAATGCGGTTGTACTTCGGGTCGGGCATTTCGCGCATCGACGTGCGCACAACCTGCCCGTCGCACACATGCACGTTCAGGAAGCAGCCGCCCGCGCAGTTTCCGCGGCAGACGCCGGAATAGATCTGCGTCTCGGGAGCTTCCTTCTTTGCGTCGGTTTCTTCCAGGTTTTCGGTCTTTGGGCTACAACCTGCTAAAGCGCCGGCGGCTGTTAGGGCTGCGGCACCTTTGATGAAGCTCCTGCGGGTGAAACCGTGCGTCGTTTGTTCAGCCATGCGTTCTCCTCTCTTCGCCACTCCATCGGCCAGCTTGGCCGTTCGGTGCTCGCCCTTCGCGGAAGGAGGGAGGGAAGGTCTTACGCGAAGGACGAGCTGAAAAGCCGTGATCCCCCTGGCCTTTCATGAGTTTCACTTTACGGAGCTCCGAGGAATATTGCGATAAACCGAAAATAAGTTTTGGGTTAAAAAGTTGTTAACCGGATATTAACGATGCAGGTCATCGGCCATTTTATAGCCCACGCGCTGCACGGTGAGCAGGTACTTGGGCTCGGAGGGGTTCTCCTCGATCTTCTCGCGAATCTTCCGCACGAACACGGTGATGTTGTTCGTGGGCTTGCATTCGGCGTCGGACTCGCCCCAGATGTACTCCTGAATCTGGCTGCGCGTGAACACCTTGCCGGGATGCGCCGCCAGAAACGCCACGATCTCGAACTCCTTCGTGGTCAGCGCAACGGGGCGGCCCTTCACGCGCACCTCGTATTCGCCGAAGCGCACCTCCAAATCGCCGATGCAGGCCACGCCCTCGCGGTTGCGGCACCGGGCGAAGTCGATGGTGTCCTTATGGCGGCGGATGTTCGCCTCGATGCGCAGCAGCAGCTCCGTCGAATCGAAGGGCTTGGTAACGTAGTCGTCGCCGCCCGAGCGGAAGCCGATGCTCTTGTCCACGATGTCGCACTTCGCCGAGAGGAAGATCACCGGGATGCGGCGGCCCTGCTCGCGGATGCGCGCGCAGAGGTCGAAGCCGTTCGTGCCGGGCAGCATCACGTCGAGCAGCAGCAGGTCGGGATGCTCGGACGCCAGCAGGTCCAGCCCGCTTTCCGCATCCTTCGCGCCGCAGAACGCGTAGCCGTTCGACACGAGCAGCTGCTCGATGGCCTGCTGCAGGTTGTCCTCGTCGTCGATGAGCATGACCTTATACATCGTCTTCCCCCACAATCGCGTCGGCAGGTATCGTGATGACGAACGTGCTTCCCACGCCCAGCTCGCTCTCAACCGTCACGGCGAATCCCTGCATCTCCCCGTACTCGCGCACAAGCGCCAGTCCCAGCCCGCTGCCGTTGTACTTGCGCGTCGACGTGCTGTCCACCTGCACGAATCGTTCGAAAATGCGCTCCTGATCCTCGGGCGCAATGCCGATGCCGTCGTCAGCCATCGACAGCGTGACCACGTGCGTGGCCTCGTCGACCGCCACGCGCAGCTCGATGGAGCCGCCGTCGGGCGTGAACTTGATGGCGTTGCTGGCCAGGTTCTCCAGCATGCGCGTCGTCTTCTCGTAGTCGCCGTTCACCAGCGGCACGTTCGGCGCCACCTTCGTCCGGAACGACACCTCGTACTTGCGCGCGAGCGGCGCCATCGTGCTCTTCACCGACGCCACCACGTCGCCGAGGTCCATCGGCTCGCAGGTTGCGCGCACGCTGCCCGCGTCGGAGCGCGCGATATCCAGCATGTTGTTGATCATGTTGAGCAGAATCTGGCTGTTCTTCTCGATTTCCTCCCACGAGCGACGATCGGCCGCATTCGACGGGTCACACGCCTCGCGCGAGATCTGTGCGAAGGTGATGATGGACGTGAGCGGCGTGCGCAGCTCGTGGTTCACCATGCTGAGCAGGTCGGACTTGAACTGCGTCTCCTGCGCGAGGTCGGCGTTGAGCTGCTCGAGCTTGTCGCGCTGATGCTCCAGCAGCGCGTTCGCCTCGCTCAGGTCGATGGTGCGCGCTTCCACCTGCGATTCCAAATGCTCGTACATGTCGCGCAGTTCGCCGGCCATGTCGTTGAAGCCCGCCATGAGGCGCTGCACTTCCTTCGCGGCGTACTGCTCGCTGAGCGACGCTTCCAGCCGTCCCTCGCGCAGCTCGCCGAACGCCCGGTGCATGCCGCCGAGCGGGCGCAGCACGAATACGGTGGTCACCACGTAGATGATGGCACCGATGAACACGGTGATCATGAGGAAGTACGCCACGTCGCGTATCACGTTGTCGCGCATGGCCGCCTGCTGCTGATCGAGGGGGATCACGATGCTGATGGCCCCGCCCACCGACTCGAGCGTCCAGCCTTCCTTCGCGTGGCCGGTGATATCGATTTCCCCAGCGGGCTCGCCGTGGCATTCGAGGCAGCTGTTGTCCACTTCGAGCGCCTGCAGGTAGCGGAAGCGGTCCTCGCCGTCGAACGACGCCACGCCGTAGTATTCCTTCACCGAGCGGTCGGCGTAGAAAGCATCGAGCGCCTTCGTCTCGAAGTCGTCCGGGATATCCTGCTCGCTGCGGGGATTGAAGTTCGTGTAGCGAATGGCGTAGTCGCTGCCCGCCGAGAACAGCCGACCGACGCTCTTGCCCACCACGGAACAATGGAGGCCCTTGAATTCGTAGGAGCCGTCGGACGAGGTGTTTATCACATTTTGCTGGTTGTCCATGAACTGCCACACGGCGTCCATCTCGCGCGCGAACGTGCGCGCCTCCTCGAGCATGGCCTGCTCGGTCTGCTTCTGCTGCGAGTAGAAATCGAAGGCGGCGAAGGCGAAAAACGACACGGCGAACGCCACCGTCAATGCGACGATGTAAATGGTCTTCAAGCTGAATGCGCGTTTCCCCATGTGCGTCCCCCACGTTGTCGCTCAGCGCTCATCCGCAACGCGGCACAACCGTAACACAACAACCCGAACGACGCAAAATGCGCCTCATCTGGGAATACCCGCCCCTTTTAAGAGCGCATCAGGCTAAATGGATGACGAACGTCATACTTACGTCGCCGAATTTTTTCTCGACGAAGCGTTCTTAGCGCTCGCCGTACAGCTGACGATCGCCCTCGATCGCCTCTTGCAAGCACTGCTTCGTCCAGGCGACGGCACCTTCGACATCGCCCGCCTTGATGTAGTCGAAACGCTTCACGCAGTGATCCTTGAGCAGCTGTATGCCGTAGCGCCGCCCGTACTCCGTCCACAGCGACACGATGGGCTTTTTGAACGAGTGGCTCAGCAGCGGCAACACGGTGTTGCCGCTCAGACAGTCAAGCTCGTGGCCGAAGGCGAACCGCCCCTCCGCGGCTTCGGCCGGAGTCGCGGCATCCATCAGGTTGTCCAACCGCCGCTGCAAGACAGCCAACCCGTCGGCGGTCATCGCAGGAACAGCTTCGTGCAGGCACAGCACCTCAAGCGCCATGCGCAGCTCGAGCAGCGATTTGATCTCGCGCCGCGGCAGCAGCCCGCCGTTGAAATCCATGATGGACACGAGCGTCGATAGCGAGCCCGTGCGCCGATAGTCGGCAACGAACACGCCCTTGCGCGGACGGATTTCCAAAAACCCTTTCGACGCCATGTCGGCAATGCCGGCGTTGATCACCGTACGGCTCACGCCCATCTGCTCAGCAAGATCGCGCTCGGCCGGTATCTGATCGCCCACCGCAAGCTCTCCGGACAAGATCATGCGCTCGAGTTGCTGCACGAACAGATCTTTCAAGCTCGGTGACGCAATGCGCTCGAATTGCACGATACCGCCTCCACTCCGTCTTTGTTTTCTTCAATCCACACCACTTCTGGTATTTGGTAATACCACAGAATTAGTCGTTATACACCAAGTGTACGGGGAGAACGCGTTGTTCCAGTGGGGCGGCCTTATCGCCGTACTGCTGGTTCTCATGCTTCTCAATTGGTATTCCATCAAGAGCAAACGGGGTGCGCTCATCATGCTCATCGCCATCCCGGCCATCGTCACGGTATACTGCGTCGCCGTGGCCGTCGGCGCGGGCGCGGGAGCCGAGTGGGCCTTGCAAAACCCGACGAACCTCTACATGAACGGCTGGTTCCACTACGCGAAACTGTACGCAGCTCTGCTGTCGTGCATCAGCTTCCTGCTCATCCGCTTCCAATGGGGCATCGGCAAAAGAAATGGTTCATCTACACCGTGCCCGGCATCCTCATCCTCAACATCCTCATTGCCGTGGTCAGCGATTTCGAACACGCCATCGGCGCGTGGTACACGTGGGAGCTCTCAAGCGAAGGCGTGTGGCTGTATGGCGGCTGGCACAACGTGATGAACGCCCTCGCCGGCATCCTGTGCATCGTGGGGCTCACCGCCGTCATGCACATCTACGTGAGCAAGCCGCTTGGCAAAGACGGCGGCCGCGACGTCATCTGGGCTGACATGACCTGGATTTGGATCATCCCCTACGACCTGTGGAACTTCGCCTACACCTACAACAACCTGCCGACGCACTCCTGGTACTGCGGCGTCGCCCTGCTGCTGGCGCCAACCATCCTCGCATTCGTGTGGAACCGCGGATCGTGGCTGATCAACCGCGGGCACACCCTGACCTTCTGGTGCATGTTCGCGCAGGTGTTCCCCCTGTTCATGGAGCAAGCTCCGTTCAGCGTGCTGCCCGCCATGTACGCCGACGGCATCATGACGAACGGCGCCGTGAACACCCTGCCCATGACCGTCGTATCGGCCCTGGCACTCGTGGCGAACATCGCGCTTGTGTGCGCCGCCGTCTACCGCTCGCGCAAGCTCAAGAAGAACTGGTGGAAGAACGAGATGTTCACCAACACGAAGGACTACCGCGAGGCGCTCGAGCGCGCGGAGTTCCATGTAGGCTATGAGAACGGCTTGCCGGTGACCGAAGCGGAACGCGAAGCGGCGAACTCCTAGCTCGGCGTCACGCACACAGCACCGCATTCCCCATCCCCATGAAGAACGCCGCCCTCACAGGCGGCGTTCTCGTTCGTCAGTGCTTTTTGTGCGATCCGCCTTTGCGGGCTGGGGCTTTCGAGCGGTCGGAGGCTTTTTCGCCGCGCATGCGGCGGGCCTCCTCGCGCCGTACCCGCAGGTCCTTCGTCTCACGGCGCAGCGCCTGGTACGAGGCGAAGCGCTCGGGACTGATGTCGCCGGCTTCGACGGCGGCGCGCACGGCGCACCCCGGCTCGTCCTCGTGACGGCAATCGCGGAAGCGGCACTGCTCGGCCACCTCCTCGACGTCGGAGAACGCGGCGCCGATGCCGGTGTCGGCTTCCCACAATCCCAAGCCGCGCACGCCGGGCATGTCCATGATGAATCCGCCGCCCGGAATGGCCACCATCTCGCGGCTCACCGTGGTGTGGCGGCCCTTGCCGTCACGGTCGCGCACGGGGGTCGTTTCCTGCATCTCGCACCCCACGAGCATGTTCACCAGGCTCGACTTGCCCACGCCGCTCTTGCCAATGAGCACGGCCGTCGTGTTCGGCGGCACGAGGGTACGCACGGCCTCCACGCTTGCAGGGTCGTCGGCCGACACGATGATGGTTTGCACGTCGGGCCCGGCAAGCGCGCACACGCGATCGCGCACGGCAGCCACTTCGGCATCGCTCTCGGCAAGGTCGGCCTTCGTCAGCACCACGGTCACCGCCGCGCCCGTTTCGTACGCCAGCACCAGTTCGCGCTCGAGACGGCGCACGTTCACGTCGGACAGGGGCTGCGCAACGAACACGCGGTCGAAGTTCGCGGCCAGCACCTGCGGCAATGCGCGCTCGGTGGGGTCCTTGCGCACGAAGGCGCGCGAGCGCGGCAGGATGCGCTCGATGATGCCTTTGTCGTGCCCCTCGGGCACCGACACCTCAACGAAGTCGCCGATCACGGCGCGCACTTCCTCGCCTTTCACCAAAGCGGTGGCGTGCTCGCATCGCACGAACGCACCCTCGTCGGTGCGCACGAGCGGATACCCGCGATCAAGCTTAACGACCTGGCCTCTTTGCAAAAGCACTCCTTCGTTTCCGCGGACGCGCCGTGCGCTTACCGCTGCCGTTCCCTCATCCAGTAGAACACGCCCAACAGCACGAACCCGATGACCACCGCCACGATGCCGGGGATGAACGCGTTGAAATCGAACGCGTCGGGGGTGCTCTTGCCCGGCTCGAGCACGGTCACCGCTTCCGCATGGAGATCGCTCAGGCCTTCGTGGTCGGCGCACACGAGATGGAATGTGCCGCGCACCTGCAGGATGGTCCCCACAGTATCGTATCCACCGTACGTGTCGATCTTCGCCGCCGCTTCGTTGCTCATGTACACCGCGATCGTTGCAGAATCGCCCGGTGTGGAAAGCGTGATCCAGCGATGGCGCCCGGACATGCCGGCGCGGATGCTGTCGCCCACCACTTCGCCCACTACCTGCACGGTCTGGCCGTCGTAGTAGGAGTCGGCCTGGCTGAGCGCGCCGATGGACGTGTCGTAGATGAACGAGCTGTCGGACGGCTGCTGCGTGTTCACCGCGTTGTCGCCCTCGGCCGGCTCGTCCGCGTACGCCGGCACAGCCGCGAGCATGATCGCCACGGCAAGCGCGAGACACCACGCTGTCGCCCGGCGCGCAAGCATCGTCATGTTTCGGCTCTGCACCCTCATGACTTCAGCACCCGCCTCTTCGGATTGAGCGACACGATGATTTCCGCGACGAGAGCCAACAGCGTGACGAACTCGAGACGGCCCGCCCACATCTGCACGATGTAGAACATTTCAAGCGTCACCGGCATGCCCGGCCCCGCAAGGCCCGACGACACGCCGCCGTTGCTGGCCATCGATACCGATTCGAAAATGGCCTGCGTCGCCTCGAACCCGTGCGCGATGCCCACCAGCGCGCCCACGGCGTACGTGACGATGTACAGCACGAACACCGTCATGGCTTCCTTGACGATTTCCGGCGACAGAATGCGGCGGCCCACATGGTTGTAGGCGACCACCACGCGCGCGGTGTCGGGAGCGAGCGCTTCCTTGATGGTGGCGATGAGCGACTTCATGATGACGCCCATGCGGCTGAACTTCAAACCGCCCGACGTCGACCCGCCGCTGCCGCCAACCGCCATGAGGATGGCGAGCACGAGGAAGGCACCCGACGAGAGCGCCGTGTACAGCTGGTTGGTGGTGATGTTCTGGAAGCCCGTCGTGGAGAACGCGGAGATCACCATGAACAGGCCGCGCCGCAGCATGGCCGGCAAGCTGGAGAATTCGGGGCTCGCGCTGAGCGAGGCGGCGAACACGCAGGTCATCACCGCAAGCCACAGCACCATCGTGCGGATCTCAAGGTCGCGGAAGAACACTTCCACGTGGCCCTTCCACACTTCGGAGTGCAGTACGAAGTTGATGGAGCCCAGCAGCATGAGCAGCATGAGCACCACTTCGAGCGGGAACGAGTGGTAGTACATCACACTTTGGCTCATGGGTGCGAAGCCGCCGGTGGTGAAGCCCGAGATGGAAAGCCAGAGCGATTGCAGCACGGCGCGCAGCGGCTCCATGCCGATGAACAGGCAGATGCCCGTGAGCAGCACCGTGGCGATGAGGATCATGCCCATGCCGATTTTCGCGATGAACTGCGTGGTTTGCACGACGTTCGGCACCACGTGCTCGCTGCGGCCTTCGGACATGTACAGGCTCGCGCCGGCGCGCTTGCCGAACAGGCCGAACGACAGCGCCACCACGATGAGGCCGAAGCCGCCCAGCAGGTGCGTCATGAAGCGCCACATGTTGTCGGCGTTCGACAGGTGGTCGAGGTCGACGATGGCGCTCGCGCCGGTGGTGGTGAGGCCGGACACGCTGTCGAACAGCGCGTCGAGGTAGGTGAGATAATGTCCCGACAGGAACAGCGGGATGGACGCCACGAACGCGAGCACGATCCACGCGAAACCGGTGACCGCGAGCGCCTGCTGTCGGTTCAACCGACCCGGATCGATGCGCAGGTAGCGCAGCGCCGAGCCGATGATCAGCGCGATGCCGATGGTGAGCAGGTAATGCGTGGCCGGAACCCATTCGCCGCACGCGATGGCGGTGACGAACGGCACGAGCAGCGCCAGGCAGGAGAACAATACGAGCACGCCGAGGTAGTGGCCAATGACCCGTACGTCATACAGTGTGAATCGTTGCCACATATCAGCCCAGCACGATCCTCACGATGATGATAAGCGTCCACAGCATGAGCAGGAAGCACGACAACGACAACAGCACCACGCCGAAACCCAGCAGCGGTGTCTCAATCATCTGTCGCATGTCAACGTTTCTTTTGCGCATGCGGGTATTCTAGTACAAATGAACGCTTTGCGATACGGAGCGATCCCCAACAGACACAATGACGATGACTTGGACTGGCCCCCGGCGTCGCCGCCCCCCAGGATCCCCTGCCCCTACACCCCGGCCTCCCCCTATTGCGCCCGCGCAAACATTTGCGGAACCAAAACCCCAACGCGGGCGCAATAGGGGGGGGGACGCGGGACATAGTAGAAAAGGCGCGGGCGCAACGGGGGAGTATCTCTGCCGTTTGACGCTTCACGTGATAAAGTTTGCGCGCGTCGCTTTGTTGCACGTACGAGCACGGTATAATCCCAGCATCTTTTTGATCGGCCGATCAAAAAACACGGGTGGACGAGAAAGGAACATCATGGCTCCCGAAAACGACATCGATTATTCGCTGTCGCGCGTTCCTGATGAAGCGAAGCAGCCGTTCTGGCGGATTCTTTTCATCAGGATCGGCGCGATCTGCTGCGTATCGCAGCTCATGCTGGGCGCGGCGCTCGGCTACGGCCTCACCTTCTGGGACGCGCTGCTGGCAACGCTGCTCGGCTCGGTTTTGCTGCAAGTGGTCAGCTGGGCCCTCGGCACGGCGGCCGCGCGCGAAGGCCTATCCACCAGCTTGCTGTCCCGCTGGACCGGCTTCGGCAAAATTGGGTCGGCGCTGTTCGGCGGCGTCGTGGCCATCTCCATGGTGGGCTGGTTCGGCGTGCAGAACGCGGTGTTCGGCCAGGGTATGGCCGAAATCATCCCGTTCACGGACTTCCTCGGCACGCAGGAAATCATGCCCGGCATCATGCCTGGCATCACGCCCGAGTACATCCTGTGGGCGGTCATCACGGGCCTCGGCATCACGCTGCTCGTGGTGTTCGGCATCAAGGCAATCGCGAACTTCGCCACCGTGTTCGTGCCGCTGTTCGTGATCGTGGTCATCGTGGCCGCGGCCATCATCCTGCAAGACCACACCATTACCGAGCTGCTGACCACGGCCCCTCCGGGACCGGCGCTGTCGCTGGGCGCGGCAACCACCATGGTGGCGGGCGGCTTCATCGCGGGCGCCATCTGCACCCCCGACTACGCGCGCTTCCTTAAGAACGGCACGCAGGTGTTCTGGATGACGCTCATCGGCACGTTCGTGGGCGAGCTGGGCATGAACCTGCTGGCCGTGCTGCTGGCGCACGCCATGGGCACCGAGAACATCGTCGACATCATGATGGGCACCTCGGGCATCCTCGGCGTGATCATCGTGGTGGCTTCCACGGTGAAGCTCAACGACATCAACCTGTACTCGTCGAGCCTCGGCTTGGCCACCATGATCAACGCCCTGTTCAACAAGAAGATCAGCCGCAACGGCCTCGTGTGGGCGCTCGGCATCGTGGGCACGCTGCTGTCGGTCATCGGCATCATCAACTACTTCACCAACTTCCTGACGTTGCTCGGCGTGGCCATCCCGCCCGTCGCCGGCATCATGGTGGTGGACTACTTCATCCTCAAGCGCAGCCGCGCCACGCTCGACGAGTCGCGCGTGAAGGGCGAGCTGCCGGCCAAGGTGGAGAAGTGGAACCCCATCGCCATCGCCAGCTGGGTCGCCGGCTTCGCCGTGGGCGAGATCACCAGCCTGATGAACATCGGCATCCCCGGCCTCAACTCGCTCGTGTTGGCCGGCGTGCTGTACTGGGTTGCGATGAAGGCGTACGCGTCGGCGAAGAAGGTTGACACCGTCACGTTCGCCGAGACGGATCAGGTGCTGTAGGGCGATCGCCCCGCAACCTCCTCGCAAAGCGAAGGCCCCGATGTTTCACATGAAACATCGGGGCCTTTTTCGTCGATGGGAGAAGCGCCGGCGCTACGGCATCAACACGAGGTCGTAGAGGTCGGCGCGGCGATCGCGCAGGTACGGGCTGCGCTGGCGATGCTCCACCACGTCGTTGAGGTCGAGTTCCACGTGCAGCACGCCCTCGGCTTCCTCGGCCAACTCGGCAACCACGTGGCCGCGCGGGTTGCACACCTTCGTGTGGCCCGGCATAACCAGCGCGTCCTCCACGCCGTAGCGGTTCACGGCCGCCACGAACGCCGTGTTCTCAAGCGCGCGAGCGGGCACGTTCACGTCCCACACGTCCATGTCCTCCTCGCACCAGGCCGAGGGGCACAGGATGAGGTCGGCACCCTGCAGCGCCAACATGCGCGCCACCTCGGGGAAGCCCATGTCGTAGCAGATCATCACGCCGACGCGCCCGAAGTCGGTGTCGAACACGGGGCAATCGAAGCCCGCGCGGAAGTAGAAGCGCTCGAGCGCCCACAGGTGCTGCTTGTCGTAGGTCCCTTGCAGCTCGCCGTCGCGGTCGATGAACACCGCGCTGTTGTAGGCCACGCCCGCCATCTCGTGCGTCAGCGCGAGCCCCGCAACCACGTAGCAGCCGCCGGCGCGGGCTGCGTCCTGCAGCGCGCGCACGGTGGGGCCGTCAACCGGCTCGGCCAGCTCGGGCACGTGCGGGCCCACGATGTTCAGCTCGTAGCCCGTCGAGAACAGCTCGGGCAGCACCACGAGGTCGGCCCCCTGCGCCGCCGCCTCGGCAATCATGCGGCAAGCCTTCTCCGTGTTGGCCTCAGGGTTGCAAAGCGAGCTCTCGAACTGGATAAGCGCCAGGTGAACCGACCGCGTTTCGTTTGGCATGATGCCTCCTTCCTAAAGTTTGAGGTCTCCACTGCCTTCACCCTGATGCAGAGCGCGTCGCCCAGGTAGGCCATGGGGATGTCCTCGACGTCGACCACTTCCACGGTGCTCGGGTCGGCGCCGGCGGCGATGGCCTCGTCGCAGGCACGTTGCTTCGACTCGGCGAGCGCCTGCTCACGCGGCGTCTCGGACAGCGAGAACACCTTCGCAATCTGGCCCGACACCTGCGCGATAGCGGAACCCACAGCGTTCGCCACGCCGAAGTTCTCCGGGCGCAGCACGTTGTCGGAACCCTCAAGATGGTCGGGGGCCAAAATGGAGCCGCCGCCCACGAGGATCACGGTCACGTCGCCAGCCGACGTCTTCATGGCATCCACCGCATCTTCGATAATGCGTGTGATCTCGGCATACGCCGCGTCCACGAGCGCCGGATCGAGGTCGGCCACCAGCGCGGGATCGCCCACGCCTTCGGCCAAGCCCTTCGCCACCACGATGTCAGTAGCCGTCAGCGTGTCGCCGCCGAAGCTGAGCGCCTTCTTCGTCACGAGGTAGCCCACGCTGTCGGGGCCCACGGTCACGCGGCCATCGTCAAGCTGCCGCACGAGCGAACCGCCGCCCAAGCCCACGGACACGAGGTCGGGCATGCGGAAGTTCGTGCGCACGTCGCCGATTTCCACCGCCACCATGCTCTCGCGCGGGAAGCCGTGCGCCAGCACGCCCACGTCGGTGGTGGTGCCGCCGATGTCCACGACCACGGCATCCAGCTCCCGCGTCAGGAACGACGCGCCGCGGATGGAGTTGGTGGGCCCCGCAGGCGATGGTGAAGATGGGGGTAGCGCTTCGCGTAGTCCACGGACATGAGCGTGCCGTCGTTCTGCCCCAGGTACACCGCGACATCGGTGAGGCCCTCGGACGCGAGCGCGGCCTCGAAGCTGTCGGCCGTCGTGCGCGCCACGTCGTAGAGCGCCGCGTTCAGAATGGAGGCGTTTTCGCGCTCGAGGAAACCGAGCGAACCGATTTCCGAGGACAGCGTGACGGGGAAATCCTCGCCCAGCTCGTCGCGCAGCACCGCGGCCGCGCGCTTCTCGTGCGCGTCGGACACCGGCGAAAACACGCTGGTCACCGCCACGGACTCGAAGCCCTCGTCGCGCACGACGCGCGCCACCTCGCGGATCTCGTCCTCGGACAGCGCGCTGATCTCGCGACCGTCGAACTCGTTGCCGCCGTGCACGAGGAAGTCGCGCACGCGCATGGCGTCCTTCAGCTCGTCGGGCCAGTCGGCCATGCAGCTGATGGCCGTCGTGGCCGGCGCGCCCACGCGCAGCGCGGCCACCTTGTTGAGGCGCTTGCGCTCGACGATGGCGTTCGTGCAGTGCGTGGTACCCAGCATGGCGAAGCCGATATTCTTGGCCGCCTCCGCACCGATCTGCGTGATCACCTCGTGCATGGCGGCCACGATGCCGCCCATGACGTCCTCGGTGTGGGGCTCTTCGTGGCGGCGCCAGGTTGAGGTCGCCGTCGATGATCACGGCATCGGTGTTCGTGCGCCCACGTCGATGCCCAAACGCCAGATGCGCTTCTGCTCCTGATCGGCCATTACGCCTGCACC
>ENA-OQIJ01000218-OQIJ01000218.1-human-gut-metagenome-genome-assembly--contig:-NODE-218-length-16448-cov-2.285215_pt1 | contig 16448 bp, 28 predicted proteins | sample MGYA00242582_ERZ504747 | MGnify/ENA primary metagenome ERZ504747 (study PRJEB26092, sample SAMD00036435) | human gut metagenome | host: Homo sapiens | study: EMG produced TPA metagenomics assembly of...
GCTCGGCTAGATCCCAGACCTCTGTGCAGCCTCGTGCGCGCGGCTCCAGAGCGTCCAGGGAGGAACTGCTCGATTTCCCACTTGTCGCCCGGTTCTCATGCTTTTTCTTATATCGCAGGCCGCCCAGCGGTTATAGAAGCTGTAGGTCATACAATGACCGACTCGTGGCCCAGGGTGTGAACTCATCCGCTATAGTCTCGAATTTCCACGGGTCCAGCGCGATCGCGCGCCGGTCAAGCGATGGAATGAAAATCGAGAAGGACTTGGCGAAGGGCATGGTGTACCAATCTACATCAATCCCCTGATCCACGGCATAATCATAGAGCTCATAAAGATTCATTCCTGATCTTTCTTTTTCCTCCACTGTTCGGCCTTGAACCTGGCGTATTCGTACACATCATCCCACAGGGCGTCTCTCTCCTCGGGGCTCATATCCATGTCCCCGCCAATGAATGCCGCCATGATGGCGTCACGATCCAGCTCGTCCCCATTCTTCGGAGCGGGGGCGGGCTCTTTTTTTTCTCCAGTCAAAATATATTCAACTGGCATATCAATTACTTTTGCAATCTGAGGTAAATATTTTGTGTAGGACTTTGAGCGGCCTGTTTTCCAGGCGCTTACCGTTTTATCGGTTGTCCCCAGGGCTTGAGCAAATGCTTTTTGTTCAAGCCCCATTTCTTTAAGCCGATAAAAAATGCGCTCAAGATCTGGACTCACATGCACCCACCGTCCTTTTTGCTAAATCTTAGATATTTAGATTATGCGCTTTGCACAATCTTGAGTATTCTCGTAAAATAAGATTGACAATCTCGAAAAACGAGATTATGATTTAACCACAGGTAAACCAGAGGGCGCGGCAACGCCCGGGGCAATTCAGAAAAGGGGGTGAGAAAATGCTGACGACCCTGCTAGGAGCAGCTCAGTTGTATGTGCGATCGGTTGGCTGAAAAACCGGCTGGCTCTGTTGAGCATCCTATACTACATCATGTGGGCGGAACTTCCAGAGCCCAGCGACGAAGAGATCAAATACTGCGCGAAAAAAGTAGCGCAAAAGGTTCTGCACGTTAAAGACCGAAGTGAACTTTAATTGGCACTGTGCATTACACCAGTGGTTAAGCCTATCATACCACATCGAACAGTCTCGAACAACACCAAATTTAGAGGGGGTGAAGTGGTGAGAATCTGCGAGCTGATGGAGCAGAGGGGCATCCAGCGCATCCAACTGGCCGACGCCATGGGAGTATCGCCTTCCTGCATCACCAAATGGGTGCAGGGGACGGCGCTGCCAAGCGCCGACAAGCTGCCCCGGCTGGCCGCCGTCCTGCAATGCAGCATCGACGCCCTCTACGGCTCCGAGCCGCCTGGGGGCGGAACCGGGGCCGCAAGCTGAGAAAGGAGTTACTTATGTTTTGCACACCGGAGCAGCGGCAGATTGGCCGCTGGATTGAGAACCATTATGACATTGACAAGGTGCAGTGCGCCGAGATAGTCACCAAGAACGCGGTGCGCTTGACCCTCCGGGGTCACGAACCCACCATCCTGATCCTCCGCCAGAATGGGCGGGTGGACCAGATTCCCGAGGCGGCGCTTTTCGAGGCGGCCAGCTGACCTCATGCCAATATTCTACCCCCAGGGAGGAGTGATTACCATGCCGGAGGAATACCGGAATATCTACAAAATCTGTCGAAAGTCTGCCGGTTTTACCCAGGAAGCGGCAGCGGAGCGGCTGGGTATCAGCGTGGAGAGCCTGCGGGCCTATGAGACCGGCCAGCGGGTACCGCCTGACGAGGTAGTGGAGACAATGTCCGACCTGTACAATGCCTTACATCTGATTGTGCGGCATGTGCGCGAACGAAATGCCATGTACAGCCGGGTAGTACCGGAGGTGCCTCAGTGCTCCGTGCTGGAGGCGTCGGCTAAACTGACCAACCGGATCTATGCCTTCGCTGACAGCCACGCCGACCGGCGGCTCATGCAGATGGCAGAGGACAATGTGATTGACGCGGCGGAGCGCCCCGAGTTTGATGCCATCATGGAGGATCTGCAGGGCATCGTGGAGGCCGCCATGGCCGTGCGCTACGCCAAGCAAGGACATCTTGAGGAGGAAGAAAAGTGAAAAAGGCAACCAAGCGGCCGCTCACGGACGAGAAGATCATGGCGTATGACAACGTGCCGATTGATGTGGCGGCCCGATACATAGGCTGGTCGTCCCCCACCATCTACCGAGCCCTGCGGGAAGAGCGGGCCCCCTTCGGTTTTGCCGTTTGCAGTGAGGAGACAGGGACGTGGACGTACAACATCAGTCCCGGCCTACTGGTGAAGTACAAGAGGGGAGACCTGCCTACCTACCGCCTCCGGGAGCTGGAGGAGGTCATGGTGCGCCACGTCCAGGAGGCGCTGGATCTGCGGCTGGCCGGAGTGTCGGCGCTCATGGGAAAGGTGCTGAGCGCATGAGCATGATACGGCTGGAGCTCAGCAATCGGGACTATAACACCATCGCGGAGGCCCTGCTGGAAAGCGCCCTGGACTGGGAGCACGCCGCGGACGAGCTGGGGCGTCTGCACCAGTTTTGCGCCCGGACAGGGGACCCGGCCTACGGGGCCAAGCTGGCCCGGTTGGACCGGGAACAGTACCGCCATAGGCGTCTCGCCCGGCGCAGGCGGGCCGTGCTGGAACGCCTGCAAAGACAGAAGGAGGCAGCATCATGCTGATGGAGCGTTGGAGACCGCTGGACCTGCGGCGGCGGGGCGAGCTGGGCCCGTATGATGGGGAGCTGATTGCCCTGCACATGGTCCCCAAGACCTCGGCCCGCAGTGAGAGGTATGTCGTCGGGCGGCTGGAGGTAGTGGCCGGGCGCACCTGGATGTACGGGGGAGGCCATACCTTGTCGCCGGCAAAAATGCGCAAGCACTATGACCTCCTATGGGTCCGCTTGCCGGAGGACGGGGATAAAAAAGAAGGCCCCAGCCACTTGGACACAGTGACTAGAGCCTAACGTGAAGACATCTGTATTATAGCACACAATTTTGATTTGCACAAGGGGGTGGTGCGCCGAATGAACCAGGGAAACGAACAGCCGGGGTTTTGGGCTCTGATCCCCGCCTCAGTGCGGTACGACAAGGAGCTGCCGCCAAACGCCAAGCTGCTGTATGGCGAGGTGACTGCCCTGTCGGATAAACTGGGGTACTGCTACGCCCAAAACAGCTACTTTTCCGACCTCTTCGGGCTATCCGAGCGCAGCGTGACCCGCCTGCTGTCCACGCTGGTGGACCGCGGCTATCTGCGGGTTGACGTGGTACGGGACACGGCCACGCAGGAGGTCCTGGAGCGGCGGATTTATGCCATCTACAACACTGAGGGGCGGGGGCACCCCTCCGACAAAAATGTCGGGACCCTCCTGACAAAATTGTCACACCCTCCTGACAAAAATGTCGGAGAGATCAATACAAGATCTGATCATATACCCCCTATAGTCCCCCAAGGGGGACCGCCCAAAAAGAAAAAGGCAAAGAGCGTCCCTGCCTGGAAGCCGGAGCGGTTTGAAAAGTTCTGGGCGTACTACCCCCGGCATGAAGACCGGGTGAGTGCCGTCCGAGAATGGGACAGGCTCAAGCCAGGGGACGAGCTGATCGACGCCATTGCCCGGGCGCTGCTGTGGCAGACCAAGGACCCGGACTGGCCGGTACCCTACGCCTGCCGTTACCTGCGCAACCAGCGGTGGACGGACGAGCCACCCAGACCCAGGGCACAGGGCCGGCCGGCGGCCCAGCAGATGACGGGCTGGCACATGGCGATCGTCGACGGAGAGGAGGTACTGGTGCCAGATGAATCCGGCTGATCTGACCTGGGACCCGGCGGCGGAGCAGAGTGTGCTGGGTTCCATCCTGCTGTCCCCCGCCTGCCTGCCCACAGTAGAGCGGTCACTGCGGCCCGCCGACTTCCGCTTGGCCTCTGACCGGGCCGTCTATGAAGCCGTGCTGTCCCTGGAGCGGGCGGGCGGCTCTGTCGACCCAGTAACTGTCTTTGATCAGACTGCCAAGATGGGCGCGCCAGTATCCCGGGAGTATCTCTTCGGCTTGATGGAGCTGGCTGCCACGGCGGCCAACGTGGAGGAGCACGTCCGCATCGTCCAGGAAGATGTTCTCCGCTCCGGCCTGATGGAGCTGGCCGAGACCGTACATAGCCGGGTGACCAACCGGACGCCGGTAGCGGAGGCGCTGGCCCAGGCCCGCCAGACGCTGGACAAGCTGGAGCGTCAGGGCAGCGCTGGGAGGCTGGCCACCCCGACAGACATCCTGACCGCCTTCTACCGGCAGCGGGAGGCAGTGGAGAGCGGGGACGGCAAGGCATACGTCTGCACCGGCTACATGGCCCTGGACAGCCTGCTGGGCGGCGGGCTGATCAACAGCGGGCTCTATCTGCTGGCCGCGCGCCCAGGTATGGGGAAGACCACCCTGGCGCTGAACATCGCCGACCGCGTGGCCAAGGCCGACCCGGTGCTCTTTATCTCGCTGGAGATGGACAGCGATCAGTTAGCTGCCAAGCGCATCTCCCGACTGACCGGCATCCCGTCCGAGCGGCTGCTTATGCAGCCGTTGACCGATGCGGAGGCCGCCCAAACGGCACAGGCGGCCAGCCAGCTCTCCACACTCTCCCTGTACTCAAACGAGGCCCCCACCATGACGGTGGACGATATCGGCACGCTGGCCCGGAGCATCGGCGGCCTGCGGCTGGTGGTGGTGGACTATTTCGGCAAGATCGCGCCGCCAGGGGAGCTTCGGCGGGCGGATCGGTACGAGTACACCACGGAGATCTCCGGGGCTCTAAAAAATCTGGCCCGGGCCTTGAAAATCCCGGTATTGGTGCTGTGCCAGCTCAACCGTGAGGTGGAAAAACGTATGGACAAGCACCCCCAGCTCTCCGACCTGCGTGACACCGGATCGCTGGAGCAGGACGCCGACGGGGTAATCTTCCTCTACCGGGAGGACTACTATGCCGACCCGGGCACGGTAGATCCAAACGTACCCTCCATGCTGGAGGTCAACCTGGCCAAGAACCGGCACGGTTCTGTGGGCCGGTGCAATATGGCTTTTTCCATGGCATCCAGCCGGGTTACTGCGCTCGCCAACCGGCCGACAAAGGCCCAGGAAGGGCCGGAACAAATGACTTTGCGGAAATGGAGGCAGCCCTATGGGAAGCGGACGGCGGCTGGAGCTGATTGAGGCGGAGTGCCGCCGGCATGCCGCCCTGGCCCAGGTGGACGCGGCCCACCGGGCCGAGCATGAGGAGGTGGCGGAGGCCCTGGCGTGGGCGCTTCGCTGTCTCGGGAAGGAGGAGCCCATATGCGTATCGGTGAGGCTTACACCTTTGTCCCCGCCGCCTTCGGCGCGGAAATTGGGGGCAAGGACACAAAAACCATCCCCCGGCGGGTGACCGGGCATATTGAGTACATCAACCGGGCCCACCGCTACTTCACCGTCCGGGTGGACACCGGGCGGGGAATCCTGCGGGAGAGCTTCAAATTTTAAACTGGAAGGACGATAAACGTGAAGACAATCGCCATTGTAAACCTGAAGGGCGGCGTCGGAAAGACCGTCACCGCCGTCAATGTGGCCGCCATCCTAGCCACCGAGTACGGCCAGCGGGTGCTGCTCATTGACGCAGACCCCCAGGCCAACGCCACCCAGTCCCTGCTCCCGCCGGGGGAATATAACACCCTGGCCGGGCTGCTGACCATCCCGGATGTCTACTACGACGACCTGCTGTATCACAGCAGCATCCGGGGCCTGGACGTATTGCCGGCCGACGACGAGCTGCGCAACCTGGACGTGGATCTGCTCCAGGGGGAGCGGCCCAACCTGCGGGCCATCCGTGACCTGCGGGACGCGGTGGCGGAGGATGACGCCTACGACTGCATCGTGATTGACTGCCCACCCGCGCTGTCCCCAGCCTGCGCGGCGGCCATCGCCGCCTCTACCGACGTGGTCATCCCCATCAAAGTAGACGCTTACTCGGTCCGAGGCATGAATGAGCTGACAGCCCAGATTGACCGCCTGCGGAGCATCTACCCGGACGTGCATGTGGCGGGCTGCCTGCCCACCATGTGGTACCGCTCGGACACGGTGGAGCAGGGGGAGCGGCTGCTCCAGGAGCAGGCCCCGGTACATGCTTTGCCAGCCACATCCGGCGCAGCCCCAAGGTGGACGAGTCCACCTGGACGGGGAGCCGGTGGTGAGTTGGTCGCCCCGCTCCGCGGCGGCCCAGGATTACCGGGCCTTCGTGGCAGAGTTCCTGGAAGAGGGGCGGCAAAGTAATGGCCAAGTTTGATATCACGGCCGCCTTTCAGGCCGCCGTGGGTACCGCCGGAAATGTGTCCAAGTTGGACACATCGCGGGAGGCCATCGAGTACATCAGCCTGGACAAGCTGGAGGCTGACCCGGGCAATTTTTACCGGCTGACCGGTCTGGAGGATTTAGCCGCAAATATTGAGTTGTGTGGCCTCCAGCAGCCTGTCCGGGTGCGGCCGACGGAGGGCGGGCGATATATGATCGTCTCCGGGCACCGGAGACGGGCGGCCCTGGCACTGCTGGCCAAAAGAGGATCCGGAGCGGTGGGCGGCGGTGCCCTGCCGTTGTGGAGCGGGACGAGGTGTCCCCGGAGCTCCGGGAGCTGCGGCTGATCCTGGCCAACAGCTCACCCGGGTGCTCTCCCCGGCGGAGGTGTCCAAGCAGGCACAGCGGGTGGAGACGCTGCTGTACCAGCTCAAGGAGCAAGGCTATGCGTTTCCCGGCCGGATGCGGGATCAGGTGGCGGCGGCCTGTAAAGTATCCGCTCCCAAGCTGGCCCGGCTCAAGGTTATCCGGGAGCACCTGATCCCGATTTATTTGGAGCACTTCGACCGAAATGTGCTCTCAGAACAAACTGCTTACGCTTTGGCACGGATGGAGACTGCTCTCCAGGAGCGGCTGGCGAACATGCTGCCGAACCTGCCCACCGGGAGCCGGGCGGAAGAACTGCTGGAGTTGGCCAAGGCCGGTACAAACTGGCGGCCTACCTTCTCCTGCCCCGACGGTAGTCCGTGTAAACGGGGAGACGCATTCCTACGGCATGACCTGGACTGTGGCTACGGTGAGCTGTGCAAGGGTGAGACCTGCTGTCTGGATTGTGCACGGGCTAAGGTTAGTTGCTACGCTTGTGAACGCATGTGCTCCAAGGCCAAGGCAGCCCGAAAGGCGCAGAGGGATGAGGAGGCGGCCAAAGAGGCCGAACGCGACGCAAAAATCCAAGAGAACATCCAAAAGAATGTGCAGCTCCGGGCCAAGAGGCTGGCCGCGGCCGCAGATGCCGCTGGGCTGGAAAATGAGGCATCCATCCTCATCTCAGAGTATGGACGGGGCCTGACAGTCGGGAAACTGCGGGATTGGGCCGCAGGCCACTTTGACCAGGATGATAGGCTGTATCCCAGTACCCTTAACGCTAGGGACTTCAGTGACCCGGTCCGGCTGGCCAAGGATCTGGGGTGCTCTACGGACTACCTGCTGGGTGTTACGGACGAGCTGACCGGCCCGCCGGCGGCCTCTACATCCGCAGCGAAGCAGGCCCGGGAAACTGCGCCGGACAGCGGCGATGACGACGGCCCCTGGCATTGGTGGCCAGAGCAGCCGCAGAAGAGCGGCCTGTACTGGTGCATCACGGGCCCTATGTCCCAAGGTGGGAGTCTCTACTGGTGGAGTGCTGAGAAGGAGAGATGGGAGCACGCGGCCATGGCCTTCCCGCTATCGCCGACCGTGACGATCTGGATGCGATGCCCGCAGCTCCCTGAGAGTATGGACTGGGAAAGGCAGGAGGACCCAAATGGCGAAGAATAAGAAAACACACCACCGCCCCAGACCGGGTAAGCCCCGGGGCGCGACCTATGCCCAGGTGCTGGCCCACAAGGCGGCCGTCCGGAAGGGGCTGGAGCAGGCCGCCCGGGACGCCACGGTGCAGGTACAGGCGGATACCCATACCCAGCGGGCCATGTGGCTGATGGTGTGCTCCATCGCCGACGCCTACGGCTTCGGCCCCAAGCAACTGCAAAAGTTTTTCACCGCGCTCCAGGACAACACGGACGAGCTGGAGCGGATGCGGACAGACGTGGACGAGGAATATGCCTTTGAAAAGCTCCGCCAGAAGGCGCAGGCGGTCACCGGCATGGAGGTGCATTACCTCTACGAGCAGGAGGCTCTGCTGGCTGAGATGCAGGCGGCCAAGGAGGGGGTGTCAGCCCATGAGTAAGCGGATAATCCAAACCACACCCAGCGGCGAATGGATGCCGCTGCCAAAAATGCCGGTGGCGTGAGGCCGGGAGCCTATGTCGTTGGACGGTTATGGGCCGGAGACGATAGCCTAGGCCACCGGATACAGCATATCGACCACCGCGATGTACATGAAAGAATTTTTTAAGGCTGGACCATGTGAACGATGCTCATCCAAGAGCATTTGTGATGCGACCGGCGGGACGTGCAGAAGAAAAGAGCGGTGGAAAACTTGCAAGGAGGAACCTAACGATGGACGATAAGACGCGCGCCCTTCTGGGCGACCACGAGGCGACGAAACTGGCGCATTTCTCCCTCTTCTCTGGCATCGGGGGACTTGACCTTGCCGCCGAGTGGGCCGGATTTACCACCGTCGGACAGTGCGAGTGGGCGGACTACCCGACAAAGGTTCTGGAAAAACACTGGCCGGACGTGCCGCGCTGGCGGGACATCCGCACGCTGACGAAGGAGAGTTTCTATGAAAAGACAGGACTGCGAACAGTTGACATTATTTCGGGCGGATTCCCCTGTCAGCCGTTTTCCGTTGCCGGGAAGCGACGAGGCAAGGAGGATGACCGTTACCTCTGGCCTGAAATGCTTAGAGTTATCTCGGATCTCCGGCCCGCTTGGGTTGTTGGCGAGAACGTTGCTGGGATCGTCAATATGGCGCTCGACCAGGTGTGCGCTGACCTGGAAAGCGAGGATTACTCCGTCCAAGCGTTTATTATTCCGGCTTGTGCCGTCGACGCCCCGCACAGGCGCGACAGATGCGCGATTATCGGGTGTAGAGCGCTGGAAAGAAAACATAACGGGAGAGGATGGAGACCCAATTCTCTGGAAAACTCCGATTGCGTCAGATTCGGCAAACAGGGAATTTTATCACAACAGCCGAGGCGAACCAAATTTGAGCGGGATGGTAAAGATGTGGCCAACGCCGATTGCAACGGACTGGAAGAACAGGGGATGCAAGGATTACCGGAAAAACAGGAAGCATCAGTTGCAAACGGAGGTTGGTGGCCAGCTGAACCCGACGTGGGTAGAATATCTTATGGGGTTCCCTCTCGGGTGGACCGACTTAAATGCCTCGGAAACGCCGTAGTGCCCCAGCAGTTTTATCCGATCTTTCGGGCCATAGCGGACATAGAGAGGGGAATTATACATGGATGATATCAAATTAGCCCTTCTAGGCAATAAAGAGGCGGCCAAGCGGCTGACGGATGCGGGGGTGCTACTGCCATGCCCGGGTTGCAGGGGTGAAGACACAAAGCACAGGGCTGTAATGGCATGCGTAATGATTGAATGCCTGTGTGGGTTTATGGCGGCGGGCTACGACTTGGAAGAAGCACGGCAGATATGGAACACCCGCGCGCCGATTCTGAGCGCGGAGGAGATGCTGGAGGGGATGGAATGAACACGCTGATTTTGTACGCTATGGGGATTGCATCGCTGGTAGTCATTATTGCCGGGGCATTTACCGTGGTGGTCATGATTGTGTACTATATCCAAGTCATGTGGTCAAAGATTTCTGCCTGCGCAAAGAACACAATGGAGTATTTGCAAAACAAGCAAGATTTTGAGGTTTACAAAGCCGACGTGCTCCACTGGGATATGGTAAAGCGAGAGAAGGCGCTGAGGTGCCGGGAGTGCGCATATCGGAAAAAGTACATGGACGAGGAGGCCCAGCCATGACGCGGGAAGAAGCGATCAAGTCATTGCAAAACATAATCGAATACTGGACATATAAGCCGACTGAGGTTGAAGCCGCTAAGATGGCAATTGCCGCCCTCCGCCCCGTCAGCCGGGAGCAGGTAGAGCGGGTGTGGCCGGGGTGCGAAGCTTGCAAAGACGCAGGTTTAGCAATTGGAGAGGTTCAGTTTTATGGACCTTTTGAAGGGCCTATTGATGTATCTGGAAATATGCACTACTGCCCCAATTGTGGTCGCCCTATAACCCCAGTGGCGAAGGACAGACAGGGGAAGAGATTGGAGACGCTGAAAGATGAAAAGAGCGATCTATGATGGTGTGCTCCTGCTGGACGAGTCTCTGCCCTATGAGGTGGTCGAGCTGCCTCTGCCGCGTGACTCCCCGGTAGAGCTCCTAGAGCCGGAATCCGGGCCACCCAAGGAGCCCCACGGCCGGAACGCAGCGGAGAAGCGGGAGATCCTGGACCGCCTCTATGCCTACCGCAAAAGCGCGGGGCTGGGCTGCTTTGAGCCACTGGCTGAGGCTTGCGGCAAAGGGATTACACCGGATCTGCTCCGCCGCCTCTACAGCGGGGACGAGGTGGTGCCCATCCAGGTGTGGCGTCAGGTCGGCGTCGGCCTGGGCAAGCTGGGTGTGTCCAAGTTGGACACAAATGGGGGATAAGCATGGGAGACTGCGTCCGTATCGAGGAGTACCGGCGCACCTGTGCTAATTGCTACTGGCACAATGACGCCATGGGGGCGTGTAGGCACCCGGGAGGCTGGTGGTGGGATAAGCGGTATCATCACTGCGCCACCTTCCGGTGGCGGGACGGCCCACCGGGGAGAAAGAAAGGAGAAACTCAGCATGAAAATAGAACCTGCGGAGATTGCGCTGTCTGGTGACGGCGCAGACCAGGGGCAATCTAGAGCGGCTGGCCCAGATGGACGGGTGCGGCGACGTGGGCCGCATGGTAGACAAGTTGACCCGGGACAAGATGCTGGCCCTCCGCCAGTCTGTCGTCGGGCCATGGGCGGCCCACCATGTGGCCCGGGCTAAGAGGGTGGATTGATGGCAAAGCGGCTCAAGACCATCACGGCGGGGCGCCTGGTGGTCGTTGGGTGCTACACCATCCCAACACCCCGCAGCACAGAGCGGGAAAGAAAAGCACTGCGTGAGATCTCCAGCGCAGCCCAGATGACGATTAACGCCAACCGCTCCTGGCAACGGCTGGAGCTGCTGCTGGCCGCCAACTTCGGGCGGAGAGACCTCCACGTGGTGCTCACCTATGACGACGAGCACCTTCCGGCCAACCGGCAGGCGGCGGTGAAGCGGGTGCGCAAGATGCTGCCCCAACTCCGGGCCGTGCGGAAGTCCAGAGGGCAGGAACTCAAGTACATATATGTGACGGAGCAACTCAGCTCCGAGGGCGGGCGGCTCCACCACCACTTGATAATCAACGGAACCGGGGCGGATCTGGATGTGCTCCGCTCCCTTTGGCCTTATGGTGAGGTGGAGCTGGAGCCCCTGGACACATGGCAGGGCTACGAGGCCCTGGCCAAGTACCTGACCAAGGAGCCCAGGGAGCTGGGCAAGCCGGAGGTGGGGGCGCGGAACTGGGCGGCCTCCCTTGGGCTGAAAAAGCCGAAGGTGGAGAGTGAAATCGTCAAGGATAACCTGACGGTGGCCGCGCCGCCCGGAGCAGTCATCCTCAGCGCACCGCCACCCGTGCGAAACGAGTTTGGCGAGTTTGTCGTGCTGAAATACTATTTACCAATAAGGAAGAAGGAGGAGAAGAAAGGAACCAGGCCACCGCGCAGGCGGAAAAGAAAATAGCCCTCGCGTCTTTATTCGGTCTGGAAACCAGTGGTAACAAGTCCGTGAGGAGGTAGAAAATGCATGGAAAAGTTGCAAAACAGAGGCGAGTGTGGTAAACTAATCGTGAAGGACGGATGGCTGAAATGTCCGTCCTGCCGCAAGCGGCTGCTCCGAGTGGAGCGCGACACTGCGGCGCACAATCTCATTGTCTACTGCCGAAACTGCAAGCGCAGTGTAACGGTAGACATCGACAGAGGCCAGTGCTTTGAGAGCCAGAGCCCGACATGATCCCAGCGTGGGATGTGGTCGGGCTCTGGCTTTTTGTTTTGCCCGGAGGTGATAGCCCGTGGCCATGAAGCCGCTCCGACCATGCCGGCACCCAGGATGCCCGGAGCTCACCCGAGAGGGATACTGCCCCAGGCATAAGCCCAAGCGGGCGGGGCGCCGGGTGTCCGCCCTGTGGCACGGCTGGTACAGTCTGCCCGTCTGGACAGACGATCTGCGGCCCAATCAGCTCATGCGGGAACCATGGTGCCGGGAGTGCGCCCGACGGGGCATACGGACCAGGGCCACGGTGGTGGATCACATCCAGCCCCACCGGGGTAACTGGGCCCGCTTTATCGACCGGGACAATTTGCAGAGCCTGTGCAAGTCCTGCCACGATCGCAAAACTGCCCTCGAAATGGCGGCGGAAAAACGGCAAAACCGGGGGCGTTTTTAGCGCCCGGAATCGGCAAGACCGGCGGGATGCTTGGGCGTGCGCAACGGATCTGCCCGCGCACGGCAAGCCGAAGGCTTGCCAGACCCTCCCCCGGCCTGGAAAAGTTTGGGGGAATTGAAGCAAGACCGCACGGGCCCCCTCGGTGAGAGATAGGGGAAGGTCTCCGACAGAGAGGTGAGGGTGTTGATGTCGATGGCGTGGTAGAAGCTGTCGGTGTCGCTGACCCATCCGGCGAAGCACACCTGCCGCTCACCCCCAGCTCAGCGGCGAGCCCCTTGAGCATGGACATCTGCTCACCGTCGCCGGCGATGAGCAGCCGCAGGCTGGGGCACTCCCGATGGGCCTTGGCAAAGCCCCGGACCAGGGTGGCGATGTCCTTGACCGGGTTGAGCCGGGCGGCGATACCGACCACTACACTGTCCCCATCGGCCTCCAGCCCCACGGAGCGGAAGTATTCCTCACGGCTCAGGGCAGGGGTGCGGGGGGTGAAGTCGATGCCGTTGTAGATGGTGAACAGCCTGTCGGGATCAAAGCCCCGCTTGATGAGCAGGTCGGTCATGGCGTCGGACACGCCGATGCGGTAGTCCAGCCGGCGCAGGGCGATGGTGTTGATGGTGCCGTAGGTGAGGCGGGAGAGGGGGCGGCCCAGGTAGTCCAGTCGGTAGTCGGAGTGGACGGTGGTCACCACCGGCAGGCCGGTGGAGCGGCGCAGCAGGGCGCCCATCATGTTGCCGCGTGCGCCGTGGCAGTGGATAAGCTGATAGCCCCCCTCCCGGATCATCCGTTTGAGGGTGCGGTATGTGCGCAGCAGATTGCGGCCGGAGAGCACCACTGTAGGGATGCCCAGTTCCCGGGCCTCCTGGGCAAAGGGGCCCTCCAGAAAGCAGACCATGGGTCACCTCGATGGTGCGGGAGAGGTTTTGCAGCAGGGAGTGGACGTGAGTCTTGGCTCCGCCGCTGTCGCGCCGGAAATCAGAGTGATGACTTTCATATATGAAAACCTCCGGACAAAGAAAAGACTTGTTTCAGGGTAGGGAAGTATGGTACAATATGCAAGTATCATTGTACCAAGTATTATGTCAATTTACAACCTCGGAGGTTACAAAAGATGATAGACGAAAAGGGAAGATTGTTTGGCAAGCTCAACATTGTGGATCTGCTGGTGATTCTGGTGGTCCTTGTGGCCGTAGTGGTGCTGGGCGTGAAGTTCCTGGGCAAGGACGGGGGCGGCGGCATCAATCCCGGCAAGACCCAGGTGACCTATACCGTGCTGGTCAAGGGTGTGGAGCAGGAGGTCTACGACAATATCCAGAAATACATCCCCGGCCAGTTGATGGCCTCCGGCGAGATGCTGGATGGCCAGGTGGTTTCTGTGGAGCCGAGGGCCCACGAGCAGACCGTGACGGTGGATACCACTGACGGCACCCTGGAAATTCCGGTGGATGAGGGCACCATAGACCTGCTCTTCACCATCGAGTGCAACGTGGTCAACCCCATTACCACAGAGATCGGCACCCAGGAGGTGCGTGTGGGTAAGACCCATACGGTAAAGACCGACAAGTTTGAGCTGATGAATGGCGTCATTCTGGACTGCGAGTGGGGGACGGCGCGGCTGCGGCCGATGCTCAGTAAGCCAAAGAACACAGAGGGCGGCGGCAGCCATGTCGCCGCCCCTCTCCTATATGGAGGAAACAATATGCCCGAATGGTTTCTGAATCTGGACGGAGGCATCCTGCTCTGGCTCCAGGAGGCGGTGCGCAACGCCGTCCTGACACCCCTGTTTACGCTCTACACCCATCTGGGTGACAGCGGACTGATGTGGATTGCCCTGTCCGTCCTTCTGCTCTGCTTCAAAAAGACCCGGAAGGCGGGAGCAGCTGGCCTGATGGCCCTGCTGCTGAGCCTGATGTTCACCAACGGGATTCTCAAGCACCTGGTGGAGCGCCCCCGGCCCTGGCTGACGGTGGAGGGGCTGACGCCTCTGATCGCGGAGCACGACCCCAACTCCTTCCCTTCAGGACACACTAGCGCCTCCTTTGCCGCAGCGTCGGCCTGGTGCCGCACTCTGCCCCGCCGGTGGATGGGGGTGACGGCGGTGGTGCTGGCCGCCCTGATGGGCTTCTCACGGCTGTATGTAGGGGTCCACTTCCCCAGTGATGTGCTGGCCGGGGTGCTGGTGGGCCTGTTCTGCGGCTGGCTGGCCTGCCTGCTCTGGCAACGCTTTGCCGCTTGGAGGGGACTGGAGGCGTAACACGAAAAAAGAGCTGTATCCCAGACGGGATACAGCTCTTTTTGGTAAGCGAGTGAAAAAGCTTACTTCAGCTCGACCTTGGCGCCGACCTCTTCCAGCTTCTTCTTCAGCTCCTCGGCCTCGTCCTTGGAGACGCCCTCCTTGATGGCCTTGGGGGCAGCCTCAACGGCAGCCTTGGCCTCGGCCAGGCCCAGACCGGTGATCTCACGGACAGCCTTAATGACCTTGATCTTCTCGGCGCCGACCTCGGCCAGCACCACGTCGAACTCGGTCTTCTCTTCAGCAGCGGGAGCGGCAGCACCGCCGGCGGCGGGAGCAGCCATAGCGGCGGCGGAGACGCCGAACTCCTCCTCCAGAGCGTGGACGAGCTCGGAGAGCTCCAGAACAGTCAGACCCTTAACCTCTTCGATGAGGGCATTGATTTTCTCAGAAGCCATGATAGGTAACCTCCTAAATAAATGTTTGTAAAAATGTGTGTCGAGTTACTCGACAGCCTCGGCGGCCTCGACAGAGCCGCCCTTCTGCTCGCAGATGGCCTTGATGACGATGGCCAGGCTGGTGATGGGGGCCAGCATGGTGCCCAGAACCTGAGCCTGCAGAACCTCCTTGGAGGGCAGCTCGGCCAGAGCCTTGATCTCGTCCAGGGACAGGACCTTGCCGTCCATGAAACCGGCCTTGATGGTGAACTTCTCACCGTTGAACTGCTTGGCGAACTTGTTGATGACGCGCATGGGAGCGATGGGATCGCCGTGGGACAGGGCCAGGGAAGTGGTGCCGTTCAGGACGGAATCCATCTCCTCCAGACCCACATTGTTGATGGCGAAACGCACCAGGGTGTTCTTCACGACGGCGTAGTCCAGCTCGTTCTTGCGGCACTCGGCGCGCAGAGCGGTGTCCTGAGCCACAGTGATTCCCTTGTAGTCCACAAGCACGCCGCTGCTGGCGGTCTTGAGCTTCTCGGTCAGCTCGGCCACGATGGCCTGCTTCTCGCTGAGAACCTTTGCGTTAGGCATTTGGAATTCACCTCCGTTGAGATTGAGTCCAACTTTTCCGATGCAGACGCAACAAAAAAGCTGTTTTCGCATTCAAAGCAGGCGAAAACAGCACAAAGAATTTTATCCCGTTGTGGCTGCATTCTCGGCAGGATTTCCGGCTTGCGCCCACCTGCTGTCTTTGAACACGGTTAATAGTATATCATCCCGGACAGGCTGTGTCAAGCACAACCTGTCCGAAAATGACATTTTTTGCGGGGCCTGTCGGCCCGTATCCGCCGCTACGGCGAACTCGTCCCGCTTCCGTTGCTCTCTCACCCTCGAGGCCCCCACGCGAACCCAGCGAAGCGGTTCGCGTGGGGAAAAGGAGCCGCAGCGGAAGGAGTGAGCTTTGCCGCCTGCGGCGAAGCGAAGGATCTGGAGCTTGCGGCGACGCTGTCACGCTGCGGGTTGGGCGCATGACCGGGTCGCTAAGCGGCCATTCCGCGAAAAATGCCGCTGGGCTTCGCCCAGCCTGTTTTTTCGCCTCCATGGCCTCTTAGCTCCCCTATGCGCCTACCCTACGCGCTTCTTGTCACGCTGCGGCGGCTGCGCGACACCACACTGCTTACCCCTCCGCGAAAAACACCTTGCGCCTGCGGCGCAACTGCTTTTTCGTCTGCGGGGTGCGCTGTACGGCTGCTCCA
>ENA-OQIJ01000219-OQIJ01000219.1-human-gut-metagenome-genome-assembly--contig:-NODE-219-length-16432-cov-4.165961_pt1 | contig 16432 bp, 10 predicted proteins | sample MGYA00242582_ERZ504747 | MGnify/ENA primary metagenome ERZ504747 (study PRJEB26092, sample SAMD00036435) | human gut metagenome | host: Homo sapiens | study: EMG produced TPA metagenomics assembly of...
GACGCGTCGGAGCGCAGCTCCACGATGAACGACGTGAAGTCGCCCTTGTTCGGGCCCGACGCGCTGAAGTACTTCATGATGATGGCCTTCTGCGTGGGCGTCACGCCCTTGCTGTCAAGCAGCTGCGACAGCCCCGCCTCGCCCTGACCGCCGAGGATGTTGCCGATGTTGAGCGCGCTCGAGCCGTCGCCCGTGGGCACGTTGCCGTACCCGATGTACACCACGCGGTTCTCCCACACGCCGATGGTGGGCGTGGAAGCGAAGCGCACCTCGCTTGCGAACTGCTCCTGCGTGATACCGTCGGACGATCCCTTGTCCACCAGGGCGAACAGGTCGGTGATGGGATAGGCCGCGTACTGCTCGGTTTGCGCCTCGCCCGCATCCGTCGTTGCCGCAATGGGCATGTACACCACCACGTCGCCCGACGTGATGGCCTGACCGCCCTGCAGCTCGTCGGTGAGCAGGAGATTACGCTGCTGCGGCGACGGATCAGAGCCGCCGGCCGCATAGTTCGCGTACGCGTTCACGATGTTGTCCAGGTTCACGCCCATGGTCCACACGATCTGGTTCTGACCGGCCACCTGCGAGCCGTACTTGAGCAGCGGCGTGCCCGGCAGCGGCCCCGTCGTCGGCGGGTCCACGTTGATGGAGGGCAAAGCGGTGCCGTTGACGGTGAACACGATATCGTCGCCCACGCCGTTCACGTAGCCTTCGAGCGAGAAGAACCCGCTGTGCAGCGACGGGAATTCCGCGCCTTCGGCCGAGATGGTGGTGACAATGGTGATATCTTGACCGGGAATCATCGAGCCGTTCGCGTCGCGGTTGCCGTTGACCACGTACGATCCGATCACCTTCGACGTGGCCGGATCAACCAAATCCACGGGGCCGAAGTTGCTGGCGAGGAAGTGATCCTCGCCGTCGATGGTGAACGTGAAGGTGTCGCCCGCGTTCACATCGGTCATGTCGGGAATGCTCCAGTCGATGTAGATGCGCACGTATGCGCCGCTGGTCAACGTGGTGCCGGCAGGAATGTCCTGCCAGGTGTTGCCCGTTTTCTTCTGCAACTTGATGCCGTCGACGGACACCTTGTCAGTCACGTCCATGGCCGCACGGGGCGTGGGCGCGTCGTCGACCGCATCCGTGGCGGCATCTTCGGCAAACGCCGGCGCGCGAAACGCCAGCACGCACAGGGCCACGATGCCCATCAGCACGAAGAATGCTCGTACGCGATGGAGTCGGGAAGAAGCGGAGCAGGTGGAACCAACCGGCTGGGGAGCCATGCTAAACCTCCTTATAGGGGGATATCTCTGCACTGACTTTTCAAGGTACGCGAACGTCGCGCCGACCCCTGCCTCATCACCGCGTCGGTTCCCCTCCCGTATCGCCCCCGTCATGCGGCCGTTGTCGACTTTGATCATCCGTTGATTTCGCAAATGTCAAACAACGGGTTAACAACAGATGGGTTCCTTGCTACAATACCTTTCAATTTCATAGCGTCACCCCGTTGATACGTCCTGGATCGAACGAAACAGGGCGCGGAAGGGGCCTCTGGAGAATCCCATGCATGGGTGCCGAAGGGGCAAGGCGCATCGCCGCAGGCGATGCCGCTGAAACTCTCAGGCAAAAGGACAGAGCAAAGCTACCAGCTTGTCGCGGACTCGCATGTTTTGCGCTCCCCCTCTATCCTCATGATCCTCCTGCAGACCCGTCCTTTGGCGAGGCGCCTTTGAATGCACGTATCGATCCAAAGGAGGAAGTGTTGGAAGCGTTCTTTAGCACCGTCAACGACTTATTGGTAGCCGTTGACGACTTTATCTGGGGCATCCCGCTCATGGTGCTCATCCTGTTCGGAGGCATCATGCTGACGGTGCGCCTGCGCGGCGTGCAATTCCGTCATCTGGGACGCGCCCTTCGCTATATGGTTAAGAACGAGAAAGACGGCACCGGAGAAGTGACCAGTTTCGGCGCGCTGTGCACCGCGCTGTCAGCCACCATCGGTACCGGTAACATCGTCGGCGTGGCCACGGCCATCGTCGCCGGTGGTCCGGGCGCGCTGTTCTGGATGTGGCTGGCTGCACTGTTCGGCATGGCGACGAAGTTCTCCGAGGGCCTGCTTGCCGTGAAGTACCGCAACATCGACAAGAAGACCGGCCATGTGCTGGGCGGTCCCTTCTACTACATCGAGCGCGGCATGGGCATGAAGTGGCGCTGGCTGGCGAAGGTGTTCGCATTCTTCGGCATGTGCGTGGGCCTGTTCGGCATCGGTACGTTCACGCAGGTGAACTCCATTTCCGGAGCCATTACCGGGTTCTTCGACCCCGAGAAGGCCATGACCGTGAACATCCTGGGCATGGACTACTCCATTGCCACCGTCATCGGCTCGCTCGTGCTGGCCGTGCTCGTGGGCCTCGTGGTCATCGGCGGCCTCAAGCGCATCGCGAAGGTGTCGGAGCGCGTCATCCCCGCCATGGTGGTGCTGTACGTGGGCTTCTCGCTCGTGCTGATCTTCGCGAACCTCGACAAGGTTCCCGGCGCGTTCGCCACCATCTTCCAGAGCGCGTTCGGCTTGCAGGCTGCGGCCGGCGGCGCCCTCGGCGCCATCATCGTGGCCATGCAGAAGGGCATCGCGCGCGGTATCTTCTCGAACGAGGCCGGCCTGGGTTCCGCCCCCATCGCCGCTGCCGCCGCGCAGACGAAGGAGCCGGTGCGCCAGGGCCTCGTGTCCATGACCGGCACGTTCCTCGACACCATCGTGGTGTGCACGATGACCGGCCTTGCGCTGGTCATGACGGGCGCCTACCAGCTGCCCGGCATCGAGGGCGCCGCCATTACCACGGCCGCGTTCCAGGCGGGCCTGCCGTTCATCCCGGCCGACATCGTGGCGTTCGTGCTGATGGCGTGCCTGGTGCTGTTCGGCTTCACCACCATCCTGGGCTGGGACTACTACGGCGAGCGCTGCCTTGAGTACTTCAGCAACGGCAACATGAAAAGCGTGCAGGTGTATCGCTGGCTGTACATCGCCGCCGTGTTCATCGGCCCGTACATGACCGTGGCCGCCGTGTGGACCATCGCCGACATCTTCAACGGCCTGATGGCGCTGCCGAACATGATTGCCCTCATCGCACTGTCCGGCGTGGTGGTGAAGGAGACGCGCGATTACTTCGAGCGCCTCAAAGCCGCCGGCAACGAGGACGAGATGGAGCCGCATCTGCCCGGCGACAACTGGGACATTCCGCCCATCGACCCGCTGGACGATCGTCTGGGCGTGGCCAACTAACGACCCCTCCCGCGCGTCAAGCGCGCAACAGCAGAGAATGCGCCCTCGGCATCACCGCGCCGAGGGCGCATTCTTGCGTTTGGGGGAGTTTGGGGACGGGGCGTCATCCCGTACGGCACCAGCCCATGCGCCTCCGCACCTACGCGGTTAGTCCTTCTTCGTCGTCTACCGTGGCGGCGGGGCGGCGGGTCTTGCGCACGGGCTTCTCCACGTCGTCGAGCAACTCGAACAGCTCGGTCTTGCTGTGGATGTCGAACTTGCGGTAGATATGGTTGATGTGCGCCTTCACGGTGCCCTGCGACACGTACAGCACCTCTTCGATTTCCGCTACGGTGTTGCGCTGCGCGATGAGCTGCAGCACCTCTTCCTCGCGCGGGCTGAGGTTGAAGGCGCGCGACAGGTCGGACACGCGGATGGCAAGGCGCCCCTCGGACGACGCGTTCTCCAGCCCGTCGTCCTTGAGCACGATGCCCCACTTCGCCGACAGGCCGCGCTCGGTAAAGAAGATCACGAGGAACGTCAGCACCACGGCCACCGCCACGATGCCGTACAGCATGGACGTCAGCTCGTCGCCCAGATTCGCCGACGCGCCCGCGAACACGAGCCATCCCAGCAGCTCAACCACGTAGCGGATGCCGCGCTCGATGCCGTTGATCCACACCGCGTTCACCCCGAAGCGGTACGTGATGTTGCTCATGACGATCATGATGTACATGGACAGCATGGTGTAGCCCGCGTCGTAGCACAGCGCCATGATTTGCGCGTTCGTCCCAAACGTGGGCATCACGAATAAGAACCCCACGATGAACAGCGGAAACGCCAGTTGGTAAATGGTGTCGAAGTTGAACCAGCGCGACGCCGACAGCACGCCGAAGAACACGAGCACCGTCACGAACAGCGCACCCAGCACGTTGCCGGGCACCAGCAGCTGCGTGGGCAGCGCCCCGAAACCGCCGGCGAACGTGCACACCGCCATGAGCAGGATGGGCTTCCACGGGATGGTTTTCGGGTCGCCCTCCTTCATAGCCGGGGGCAGATCGCGCTCGGGCAAGCGCCGCATGCTCGAGCGCACGCACGCCAGGCACACGAGGGGCAGCACCACCGAGAAGAACGCCAGATACGGCACCGACATGCCCAGGAACAGCCACTTCACCACCTCGCCCACGGCGATGGCCAGGGCGTGATACAGCGCCACGCGCATGGGGTTGAGCGAGCCGTAGAACTCGGCCCACATGAGGATGAGCGAGCCCAGGCCGCCGCCCGCCGCCAGCAGGCCCACACCTTGAGCGCAGGCAGCGGCAGGAAGAAGCACGCCACCACAATGAGCGCCGACCCGCCCACCATGCAGGCGCCTGTGAGCGTGACGGCCGTGCGATTCGCCCACAGCGGCGTGATGCGACGCGCGGCGAACGCGAGCGCCAGCGACGCGATGCCGATGGCCCCTTCGAACAGGAAGTAATCGAACACCGAGATGGTGGGGAACGCGTCGTAGCGGAAAAACGTCGCCAGCCACGCACGATACAGCCCCACGCCGAAGAACACGAAGGGGATGGCCGCCACGCGCAGCAGCACGGTTTTCCATCGATCGACGAAACCCTGTTTTTCGGTATGTTCCACGCAACCTCCGCTGGCGGACGCGCGCATCGGTGCGCGCCCGGCCGCTTCCTCCCCTTGCTTTTCCGAATTCATACTACCCGACTCGCCTGCGTTCGCAAGGGGTTATACCGCGGGTTAAGCATTTAACCCGAACGGACAATTGCCGCTCTGCCGCACAACGATAGGCTGGGATCAGCGCTTGAACAGGGAGTAAGCGCACCAACGTAAGGGAGGACGTATCATGACAGGATTTTCTCGCAGGCAGTTCATCACCGGCGGCGCCGTGGCCGCTCTGGGCGGCACGCTCGCGCTGGCAGGCTGCGCGCCCAGCGGGTCGGCCGACTCGAAGGGCTCGTCCAACGGCGGCGGCATGTCCGCTGGCGTGGGCACGGGCATGGGCAAGCACGGCGCGTTCAACGTGGCCGTGGAAGTGACCGACGGCAACCTCGACCGCATCACCATCCTCGACTCGCGCGAGACGCCGGGCATGGGCGACGTGGCCATGGAGGAGCTGACGCAGCTCATCGTGGACAACCAAACCCTCAACGTGGACACCATTTCGGGCGCGACGCTTTCCAGCATGGCCTTCATCGGCGCCGTGGGCGACGCCCTCGACCAGGCCGGCCAGAAAGCAAGCGACTGGAAGAAGCGCGACAAGGCCACGCTCGCGCAGGCCGAGCTTCCCGCGTCGGCCGACGTGGTGGTTATCGGCGGCGGCGGTGCCGGCTTCGCGGCGGCCATCACGGCAGCCAACGAGGGCAAGAGCGTCGTGCTGCTTGAGAAGATGGGCGTGTTCGGCGGCGACACCGCGCTGTCCGGCGGCGAGATGGCCGCTCCCGGCAACTGGATTCAGGTGCAGGAGGGCATCGCCGACAGCCCCGACGCGCTGGCGAAGGACATGCTGGAAGGCGGCGACAACGTGGGCGACCCCGCACTCGTGCAGATCATCGCCGAGGGCGCGCTCGACAGCTCGCAGTGGCTCACGTTCGAGGGCGGCATCTCCTGGAAGCACGACCTCATGCAGTTCGGCGGCCACAACACGAAGCGCTCCATCATCCCCATCACCCACAGCGGCAGCGAGATGACCACGAAGCTGACGAAGCGCGCAGGCGAGATCGACACGCTGACGCTAGCGAAGAACTCCCCCGCCGTCGAGCTGGTGAAGAGCGGCGACGCCATCACGGGCGTGAAGGTGAAGAACACCGTGACGGGCACCGAGTCCACCATCGCCTGCAAGGCCGTGGTGCTGGCAAGCGGCGGCTTCGGCTCGAACATCGACATGCGCGTGAAGTACAACCCTGCCATGGACGACTCCATCCTGTCCACCGACTCCGTGGGCGCCACGGGCGACGGCATCACCATGGGCGAAGCCGCGGGCGCGAACCTCATCGACATGCAGTACATCCAGACCTACCCTGTGTGCGACCCCGAAACCGGCTCGCTGCTGTACGTGGGCGACGTGCGCCTCGAGAGCCGCGCCATCATGGTGAACAAGGAAGGCGACCGCTTCGTCGAGGAGCTCGACCGTCGCGACGTGCTGTCCAACGCCATCGTCGAGCAGACCGACGGCAAGGCGTACATGCTGTTCAACCAGTCGAACGCCGACGAGACGGGCCTGCTGGTCACCCACGAGGACGAGTACGAGAACCTCGAGGCGCGCAAGGTCATCGTGAAGGGCGACACGCTTGAAGCCGTGTGCGAGCCCTTCGGCGTCGACGCGGCCGAGCTGGCGAAGACCGTGGAGAAGTGGAACCAGTACTGCAAGGACGGCAACGACCCCGACTTCAACTTCCGCGGCGACTTCAACGCCATCGAAGACGGCCCCTACTACCTCATGGCCTACAAGCCCGCCGTGCACTACACCATGGGCGGCCTGCACATCAACACCGACGCGCAGGTGCTCGACAACGCCGACGCTCCCATCCCCGGCCTGTACGCCGCCGGCGAGGTTGCCGGCCACAAGATGGGCACGAACCGCCTGGGCTCCTGCTCCATGTCCGACATTTACACGTTCGGCCGCATCGCCGGCAAGAACGCCGCTGCGTTCTCCGCGTAAGCCGCACGCATTCAACAGCCTTCCCCTCTGCCGGGCCGCGCTCACCCCTCCGGGCGCGGCCCCTTCCTTTTCTGCGTCGTTTCGGTGTCCGCTTGGCACGAACGGGTACAATGGGCACCAACGCATTCGACCACGGAAGGATTAGCATGGACCAGCATCTCGTCTTTGCGATCAGCAGGGAATACGGAAGCGGCGGCCGAGAAATCGGCGAGTGCCTGGCAAGCGAGCTGGGCATCGCCTACTACGACAAGCTGCTGCTCAAGCGCATCGCCGAAGAGAGCGGACTCAGCGGCGACGTCGTGGAGGATTTCGACGAGAAGCCCATGCGGCCGTTGCTGCTCAATCCCAACAGCTTCTTCTGCGGCACCGACATCGAGCACCCCGTGGCCTCGCGCATCTACAAGACGGAGGTGGGCATCCTGCGCTCCATCGCCGCCGAAAGCTCATGCGTCATCGTGGGCCGCTGCGCCGACTACGTGCTGGCCGATCAGCCGGGCCTCGTGAGCCTGTTCGTGAGCGCGCCCATGCAGGCCCGCGTCGCGCGCGTCATGCGCCGCAACAACCTGTCCGAGAGCGAAGCGCGCAGCCGCATCGCGCGCGTCGACAAGAACCGCGCCAGCTACTACCGCTACTTCACCGACGAGAACTGGGGCATGGCCCGCAACTACGACCTCTGCCTCAACTCGGGCGACCTCGACGGCCCCGGCGCCGTCTCCGTGATTCGCAGCTTCATCGAAGCCCGAAAGTAGCCGCTCCCCCCTTGCCCCCCCTTGCGCGGCGACAAGATTCCGACCAGGCGGAACGCGTTCCGCGCGCAAAAAAAAGGGGGGGGGGGGCAGTAAAACCTACCCCGCGCGCACGCCGTTGGGGACGTCGCGCTCGGGCATGGCGAGCGCGGGCAGGATGCCGTCCTCGTAGCCGATGTCGTAGATCATGCCCTCGGACACCTCGCCCGCCATCTTGCGCGGCGCGAGGTTCACCACGAACAGCGCCTGCTTGCCCTTGAGCTCGGCCTCGCAGTCTTCGCGCTCCTCCTTCATGCCCGACAGAATGGTGCGCGTGAAGCTGCCGAAATCCACCGTCATCTTGATGAGCTTCTTCGAGCCCTCCACGTCGTCCACGGCCACGATGCGCCCCACGCGGACGTCGATCTTGTCCAGATCGTCAATCGTGATGGTGGGTTTGACGGGGGCCGTTTCGATGGATGCGTCCATGAGAGCCTCCTACTTCAGCGCGTCGGCAACCTTGCGCGCGGCCGCGGTGATGGACAGGTCGTTGACGTCGACGGTGACCTCGGCGTACTCCTCGTACAGCGGCAGGCGCTCGTCGTACAGCTCGCGCAGGCTCATCCCGATGCCGCCCTTCAGCACCACGCCGCGCTCCTGCAAGTCGCTCAAACGGCTGACCAGCTCGTCGAACGAGATCTTCAGGTACACGATGGTCCCGATTTCCGCGAGATGCTTCATGGCCTCGTCGGAGTACACGGCCGAGCCGCCCGTGGCGATGATGGACTTCGACGCGGTCAGGTCGCGCAGAACCTCGTTCTCCACCTGGATGAAGCCCTCCGGGCCGCACGCGTCGATGAGCTTCTGCAGCGTCTTGTCGCAGCTGTTCTGGATTACCAGGTCAGCGTCGATGAAGTCGTAATTCAGGATCTTCGCCAGCACAATGCCGAGCGTGGATTTGCCTGCACCGGGCATACCGATGAGCACGATGTTGTCTTTTTCTGCCATGCCGCCTCCTCCGGAAGGTTCAAAGCATGCGCAATCGCTGCGCATGCGCGTAAACATTCTCAGATTATACCAGCTCGGGCGTTAGTCAACGTGCACGGGAACGGCTTCGAGCTGCGGGGCCGGCTCTTTGCGTTTGAGCGGGAACATCTCGCTGACCAGGATGGCGCCGAAGATGAGCACGAAACCCGCCACCAGCTTGAGTCCCACCTGCTCGCCGTACAGCATGACGCTGAACAGCACGCCGAACACCGATTCCAGGCTGAGGAACAACGACGCCTGCGAGGGCGGCACATGCGCCAGCGCCACGTTTTGAATGACGAGCGCCACGCACGACGCGAAGATGACGAGGTAGGCCATGTTCCAGAAGAAGTCGGGCGTGAGAGCCGACGCGGGCGGAAGCGTCTCGAAGCACGCACCGTACGCCACGCCGCACGCGCCGCCGATGAAGAACTGCATGACCGTGAGCACGAGCACGTCGTTCGTCTCCGAAAACTTCGACACGTACACGATGTGCACGGCGAACAGCAGCGCCGACACGAGCGTCATGAGATCGCCGTACCCCATGGACAGCTCGCTGAGCGAGCCTTGCAGCGACACGAGCCCGATGCCCAGCACCGCCATCACGGCAGCCAGCAGGTTGAACGCCGTGGGGCGCTTGCGCGCGAGGACCCACCACGCGAACGGCACGATCACGCAGTACGTAGCCGTGAGGAACGCGTTCTTGCCGGGCGTCGTGTTGTCCAACCCGATGGTTTGCACCCAGAACGCGAGGAAGCACAGCACGCCCAGGACAAGCCCCTTCATCAGGTAGTCCCTGGTGAAGGCCAGCCGCATGCGCCGCCAAAACACCACCGCGAGCACGACCCCCGTCGCCAGGAAGCGAAACCCGATGAGGTACGCCGGCTCGAGGACGTCCACCGCGTCCTTCATCACGACGAAGCTGAACCCCCAGATAATGGTAGCAACAACCAGCAGCAGCTTGTACACGCTGGTAGGAATGCGCCCCGCTATGTCAGAAAATCCCCTCATGGCGGCTCATTATAGCTCGCACGAAGCCCCCTCAACATCACCAATTCATAAGGAGAGGACCGAAAAACGTACGCAAGCTAGGAAGGGTCCCGTATGGGTCCCTTCCTAGGAGGCTTCCAAAACGTAGCGCCTATACCGTTGCGAGATCGCGTCCAACCATATAGCCAAACGTCATTGCGCGCCCAAGGGACAGGCCCGTCATATCAAACGTGTAGTCGGTATCGCCGAACATGCCACCCTGCACATTGCCGACAGCGTATAGTCCAGGAATGGGCTGCAATTCCTCGTCGAGCACGTTCGACGTTTCATCCACCTGCAAGCCACCCAGAATGGCGCTGGTCGTGTATTGGCGACGAATTGCATAGAACGGAGGGGTCTCAATAGGCATCATCCACTTTGCCGGTTTGAGAAAATCGTCGTCGTGACCCTTTGCCGCCAACTCATTATAGCGAGCAACGGTTTCGACCAACGTCTCGGCCGGAATGTCGAGCGCCTGTGCTATTCCCTCGATCGTATCCGCCGTCACAATGAAGCCGTCTTTGATGAACTGCTCCATCTGACCCTCTTTCGGAATGTCGCTCTCGCTTCCCGCAGAGACCAACTGATCCTCAAACGTCGCGTCGAACAGCTGCGTTGCGTGACGCTCAGGACTGTTGTACGTCGCATTACAGCGGTATTCGTACGATACCGCCTCGTTCATGATGCGCTCGCCACGATCGTTGACGTTGAGCCATGGTGTTTTGCGCATCGGCGCATTCGTGTCACCATCTCCAACATAGTGGTGCACATGATTCATCTTTGGATGCGGCCGCTGTTGCATGAGCGCTCCAGCCCACATGCCCATGAGGTGACCATCTCCATCGTTGTTGGCCGGCGCGTAAAAATTCGGGAAAGGCAGTGCGCCGGGACAAAATTTTTCTTTGAGTTCATCGTTGTTTCCATAGCAGCCCGTCGCCAGCACAACGCCTTTCGTCCCATTGCACTGCACATACGATCCTTCTTTACCTGCGATGACGCCCACAATGCGTGCGCCGTCCTTCACAAGCTGCACACCGGGCGTATCGAAAAGAAACTCTACGCCAAGCTCTTTTGCTTGATCCGCTAGAGCCTGAGCCGCTCCGATAGCCTTGTCTTTCGTGAACAGCATAGCGTACAAGCCCTTTTGGAACACCGGATCGAGCCCAGCCTTTCGTACGCGCTCGACAAACCATTCGCCCGACTCGACCGCTTCTGCAAAATAAGCTTGCAGAAGTTTGAAATTGATATTGTTCGAGTTATTCAAATTGAATTGGGTCATCATCTGCTCGACATCCATAGGCTCGTTGCCCGCCGCAAGGACGTCCGCGGTATTGATGGCCGCGAAGGCCGTGCCGTGCGTGAGCACCATGTCGCCCTTCTGCACCACGCCGACTGTTGCCCCTTTTTCAGCAGCAGCCAAAGCGGCGCATACCCCACTCATGCCGGCTCCAACGACAACGACATCGAACTCCTTCTTTTTCACAATGGCAGACTCTGCAATAGGTTCGGGGGCGTTTTCCCACGATGCCGTACGAGAATTCGACTCCGTTGACGAAGATTCGTCCAAGCCGTCTCCCTCACGAGCTGCCGCCTCTGGCTCTTGCGGACTGCACCCCGCCATCGCAGCCATGCCAACTACCGCTGCGGCTGACCCCGCCGCAAGAAAATCCCTTCGCGTGATACCTCGCATACGCTGCTTCGTCTGTTTCATGACTCCCCTTCCCTTCTCAATTTTTCCTTCCGAACGCTCGACGTTCCAAGCGAACCAGACATCGTGCGCTCACCAAGCATCTGCCTTGTTTCTTCTCGCGTAACCTTCCAAAAAGGCTGATTGAAGTGGAAACGGGAGGTCTATTTTTATAGACCTCCCGTCGTTTTACCTGTTCAAACAATCGTGAGGCTCGTTTGTCAACCTTGACGAGGAATGCGCAGATGGTAGCATGGGCGCAAGGGAGGGGATTTGAATGAGCAGCACACCTGCCCCATTGGAGGAGATTCCCTTGGGAAGTACGCGACTTCCCATACGATTTCTCGGCATGGGAGTATATCTAGCATGGCTTTACTCAGCGCACTTTGGAATGACGCTGTTTCCCTTCTCGAGCGACGGAAGCGAACTGTCTCTCACGTTCTTTGCCTCAAACGTCACAACCGCAATCTGCCTCATTGCGTGTGCGTTCTATGCACATAAACTGGCACCCTTAACGAAGCGACGCGGCGCGTTGTGGGCAGCAGGCGGCTTATCAACGCTTGGAACCGTCCTCACCGCGGCCCACGGTGCACTCGGCTCCGGCCAATTCGCCTGCCTAGTTGTCGGATCAGCTTGTACCGGACTCGGCACCGCCTTGCTCATTCTGCTTTGGAGCGAGTTTTACGCCAGTTTGCCTATGCGCAAAGTGAGCGTGTACTATTCGCTCTCGTTTGTGCTCGCAACCCTCGTCAACTATCTCGTTGCGTTGGCGTCTCCTCTGCTGGCCATCATCATTACCTCTTTGCTTCCGATCATATCGGCAGTGATGCTCTCAAGCAGCATGCGCATCCTGCCCGCACGTCCAAACGATGACGGGCTGGCAGATGACGCGACGAAATGGACGTTCCCGCTACGCCCCGTTCTGCTCATGGCGGCGTATTCTTTCGCGTTTGGCTTCATTCGCGAAGCAAACGGGGGCACCACGTCGTTCGGGATGATCGGCGTTGGCCTCATCGCACTTGTCGTGCTTGCAGCGAACCTTCTCTTCTTCCATCGATTCGATACGCGCCTGCTGTATCGGCTCTCGTTGCCCCTCATGGTGGCAGCCCTGCTTGTGCAACCACTATTCGGCTCGGAAGGGATCGTTGTTGCCGACGTTCTCGCCAATGCAAGCTATGCTGGCTTCGTCATATTGACCATGATCATACTGAGCAGCATCTGCTTTCGGTTCGGAGTGAACGCGCTCTGGCTCTTCGGCATCACGCGTGCCTCGCGGGTGGTTGCTAACGTAGCAGGAGCGCTCCTGGGCGAATCGACCGTTCACGCTTCGTCAACGTACCCGTCCACCGAGCTAATGGTGGTGATCGTCACCCTGGTCACCGCATCGCTTTTCCTTCTTAACGATCAGGATTTTCGGAGTGCTTGGGGCATTGTGCCGCAACCGGAAGCGGGAAGCGCCAAGCGATTCAATTACTATGAGACGTTTCTTGGCCGATGCGCCCAGGTCGCACGCGAATACGGGCTCACTCATCGTGAAGAAGAAGTGCTTGCGTTGCTCGCTCAAGGCAAAAGCGTACCCGCTATTGAGAAAGATCTCGTCATCTCAAACGGCACCGCAAAAAGTCATGTCCGTCATATTTACAGCAAGCTTGGTATCCACTCCCGCGACGAGCTGATCGAAATCGTCGGCATGCGGGAATGCACAAATTAAGAACCCTGCACGAGGTCGAGGAGCTCTTGTTGGGAATGGACGTCGAGTTTCTGGTAGATGTGCTTCACGTGGGTGGCCACGGTGTTCTTCGACAGCACGAGCGTGTCGCGGATGTAGGGGCGGCTGCGTCCGCGCGCCAACGACGCGAACACCTCGCGCTCGCGCCGCGAGAGGCCGTGCGCGCTTGCCAATGCGGCGCAGCGCGCCTCGAGCGGGTCGATTGCGACGGGCGTCGCCTCGCTTTCGTGCGGAAGCTCCGGCACGGGAGCCGTGCGCTCCACCCAGGCACCGTCGCGGTGCGGCGCGAGCAACGTCGACACCACGAACACGCCGATGAGCACGAGCGCGCACGTCTTCGCGTCCGTCACGCCCTGCATCACCAGCCCATGGAGAAACGGCCCCGCCAGGTACCCGATGAGCACGCCCGTGTACGTTGCGCACACGCCGATGCCCACGAGAAACGTAACCGTGCGGTTCGTCTTCTGCGACAGGCGCACGAAATACAGCACCGTGATGATCTCGAGGCCGGTGAACACGACGCTTCCCAGGCAGTACGAAAGCGCATCGGCCGCCCAACTGTCGAACGCCGTGCATATCAGGCTGAACACGAGCGGCACCGAAATCCACCGGTACACCGCCCCCAGATCGACGCGCGTGGAAAACACCACGAGCAGCGCCGAGAACGCCACGGCCACCAACATGCCAACCGCCGTCGTCGCCGACTCCATCGCCGGCGGCAGCGCGGCCGAGAACAGGAAGGGCGCTGTGCAGCCGATGCCATACGCCACCGCAATCAGCACGAACGCGCGCACCACGTTCGCCGTGCGCACGCGCGCGTCGTGCGGCGTCTCGGTGGGGTCGAACCGCGCGACGACGCGCTGGTCGACCGAGCGCTTCGTCAGCAGCAACAGCACGCCCGACGCCACGGGCAGCAGCGCCACCACCACCGCAGCCGCAACGCCCGACAAGCTGGGCACCACGAGCACGCACAGCAGCGTGGTGACGAACGAAGCGGGGATGGCCGTCTCGGCCACGTCGGGTTCGATGCGCGCAAGCTCGCACGACCACAACAAAATGAGCACCACCGGCCCGATGCCCGTGCCCACGCCGCCCACCGCAAGCGCGAACGCGGCGGCCGCCCCGCTCGCGTACGGGTACCACAGCGCGGCAAGCGTGCCCGCCACCGCCAGCAACGGCCCCGCCACGTACATCGAGTTCGACGCCGACAGCTCACGGCCCCGAAACATCAACGCCAGCACGAGGCAGGCCACCGGCGTCAGCACCGCCGACACCAGCCACAGCAGCGTCCCCTGCAACGCGAGCGCCGGGGCATCGCCCACCGCAAGCGGAATCTCCCACAAGCACGAACTCCACGCGTACGTCAGCCCCACGCCCAGCAGGCGCAGCGGAAACGGCGGCTCGAACCGCGCCGCAATGCGGTCGATACGCGAAGTGGTTGATGCGTTCCCCATGCTGCTCCTCCCTGATCCACCGCCACGGTACTACGCGGCGCGCGGGGCGAACATCACCGCATCGAGGTGATTTTTCTCCCGTTTCTCCAGATCATGAGCATACCCTCTCGCCGCGGTGATGTTTTCGCACCGCAGCGGCACTACGATGGCCCTCGCTCGATCATAACGCACAAAGGAGGACTTGATGGGAACAGCAATGGATCGTCGTTCGTTTTTGGGGCTGGCAGCGCTGGGGTCGCTTGCCGCCGGCGCTGGGCTGGCCGGCTGCGCGCCGCAGCAGAGCGCGACGGCAACCGCGCAAGCGAACGCAACCGAAGCGGACGCCGCTGCCGGTGCCACCGGCACGAGCATCCCCCGCAAGGAGGGCTCGAAACAGCAGTCGTGCGACGTCGTGGTGGTAGGTGCCGGCGCAGCGGGACTCATGGCGGCGCTCAAGCTTGCCGAAGCCGGCAAGAGCGTCATCGTCGTGGAGAAGGCGCCGTCGGCGGCCATGTCGAACTTCAGCATGTGCGGCGGCCCGGCCGCCTGCGAGACGAAGCTGCAGGAGCAGGAGGGCGAAACCGTCACCCTGGACACCCTGTTCACGTACATGTACGACTTCTCGCGCACAAGCGTGAGCGGTGCGCTGCTGCGCAGGTGCCTCGCCGGCACGAGCGACGCCCTCAACAGCATGATCGACCTGGGCATTCCCATGTCGCTGTGGCCGGACGTGTACGGCAACGGCTTCCGCGCCCGCCACTACCTTGAGACGGGCGGCGAAGAGCGCGTGGCTCCCCTCGTCTCGGCCATCGAGGCGGCGGGCGGCACGTTTTTGTACAGCACGGGCGGCGAGAAGATCATCATGGAAGACGGCGCGGTGAAGGGCCTGCAAACCGACAAGGGCATCGACATCATGGCGCCCAACGTGGTGGTGGCAACCGGCGGCTTCCTGGGCGGCGAGGACATGCAAATGCAGGTGTTCAACACCCGCGTGTTCTCGTTGGGCAACTCCCTGTCCGACGGCACGGGCATCGCCATGGTGCTCGACGCGGGCGGCGCGCTCGACCGCAACTTCGCCGTCCTCGGCAACGAGTGCGGCGCGGTATCGGCCGCCACCAGCAGCAGCCCCTTCACGGAGGACTACCACAACCTTAACGAGCACTACGGCTATTGGCTGTTCGGCGGCTTGTACACCGACACGGCCGGCGAGCGCTTCATCAACGAGGAGCGCATCGCCGAGCTGCCGCTTGCTATCGGCGGCGAGGCGCTCATCCGCGCCGGCAAGGCGTACGTCATCATGGATTCCGACTACTACGAAGCGGTGAAGGGCGACGGCATCTACGCCTACCTGGGCGAACCCGAAAGCTGGGTGGCCGGCCCCGAGGCCGACTACTACAAGACCACGCCCGAGAACGCCGACAAGCACCTGCAAGAGGCCATCGACGAAGGATGGGCGCTCAAGGCCGACACCATCGCCGAGCTTGCCGAGAAGTTCTCGCTCGACGCCCTCGAGCAGACCGTCGAAACGTACAACGCCGCCTGCGCAAGCGGCGTCGACGAGGAGTTCGGCAAGAGCGCGCCGTTCCTCAAGCCGGTCAAAACCGCGCCGTTCTATATCTTCGAATACGTGCCGAGCGCCTGGGGAACCAACGGCGGCGCCAAGGTGGACAGCCATCTGCGCGCCATGGACACGAACAACAAGCCCATCCCCGGCCTCTACGTTGCGGGTCGTCGATCAGGGCAGCGTCTACAGCGTGCCGTACTACACGAACCCGGGCGCCTCGGTGGGCCTCGCCCTCGGCTCGGGCGTGCACGTTGCGAACGAAATCGTGAAGTCCCTCGCATAACGCCACCTGAATCCCCCTCCGACCCCT
>ENA-OQIJ01000220-OQIJ01000220.1-human-gut-metagenome-genome-assembly--contig:-NODE-220-length-16402-cov-4.731060_pt1 | contig 16402 bp, 16 predicted proteins | sample MGYA00242582_ERZ504747 | MGnify/ENA primary metagenome ERZ504747 (study PRJEB26092, sample SAMD00036435) | human gut metagenome | host: Homo sapiens | study: EMG produced TPA metagenomics assembly of...
CGTTTGACGGCATCGGGCAACGCCATCGTCCAGCCGGAGCGCAGCGCGTCACGGTTCAGCGGGGAGTCATCGGTGCTGGAATCCACGATAACAACGGTTGTGTCATGCCTACAAGGCTACCGTACCGGGCGCGACACGCCGAGATTTGCGTATTCACGTGAAAGCCCTTATAGTTTCTTTCTGTTGCCAAGCAACGCACCTGTCCGGGTGGCGGAATGGTAGACGCGCTAGCTTGAGGTGCTAGTGCCTATTTTATACAGGCGTGCGGGTTCAAGTCCCGCTCCGGACACCGGTAAGGTCGGTTCGCATATCGAATGCGGACCGGCCTTTTTGCTATCCATGGCCCGGCACCTGCGCGCACGGCATGATGCACGCCGGGGCGCGGACATGTGTCGAGGAATACGATGCCCCGCCGCGCTGTTTATCCTAGCGACGCAATAGCATGGAGCCGGTGCGCCGCACCGCGTTCCAACAGAAGACCGAAGCAAGGAGAAGGCGGGAATGCAGGATTCCGAATGCTTGTTTTGCAAGATCATCAATTGCGAGATCCCCAGCGAAAAGGTGTATGAGGACGCGACCACCTATGCGTTCAAAGACATCAACCCCAAGGCGAAGGTCCATGTGCTCGTGGTGCCGCGCGACCATTACGCCAATGTGGGCGAGCTCGCCAAGGGCAACCCGGCGCTGCTGGCGCACATGGTCGAAGTGGCACAGCTCATCGCCAACCGCGAATACGACGGCGCCTACCGACTGATCTTCAACACAGGCCAGGAAGCCGGCCAGACCGTCTTCCACGTGCATGGGCATGTGCTCACCGGCGAGCCGCTCGACGAGTAAGAGACCCCGCCGCTGGCCACATGCAGCCATAGCGGTCAACAGCACTGCAACAATCGAACACACAACATAGAAGAGGTGTGGTGGCAACTACAACCAGAACGGTACGCATTCCCGAACAGCTCGACACCGTGCGGGTCCTGGGGCCCAACGACGAGGTCATCCGCGAGCTCGAACATGCGTTCACACACATCACGATGCACATCCGCGGGCTGGATGTGACGATCAGGTCCACGTCACGTGCGGGGGAGAGCGAGGCGAGCGAAGCCGAGGACATGCTGCACACGATCATCGACGCGGCCTACCGTGAGCCGATGGATGCGGTGACGGCGCGCCGCATGCTCGACCAGCGTGTGCTGTCGAACACGGTGCGCGACGAGGCCCCTGGCCATGGCGCGGCAACCGACAAGGTGCGCCGGGCGCGCGCCCTGCGCCGCGACGATGCCCGTGACGCGCGCGGCACCTACCGCAAACCGCATACGCCCGGCGTGATCACCTATGCCGCCGGGTATCCGGTGCGTCCCAAGACCTTGGGGCAGGCGGGCTATGTGCAGGCGATCGACGAGCACACCATCACGTTCGGCATCGGCCCGGCCGGCACCGGCAAGACCTACTTGGCGGTGGCCAAGGCCGTGCGCGCGTTCCAGGAAGGCCAGGTGCGGCGCATCATCCTGACACGTCCCGCCGTGGAGGCGGGAGAGAACCTCGGATTCCTGCCCGGTTCGCTCAACGAGAAGGTGGACCCGTATCTGCGCCCCCTGTACGACGCCCTGTCCGACATGTTCGGTCCGGAGCGCATGCGCGCGCTGCTCGACGACGGCACAATCGAAGTGGCGCCGCTCGCCTACATGCGCGGCCGCACGCTCAACGACGCGTATGTGATCCTCGACGAAGCGCAGAACACGACCGCGCAGCAGATGAAGATGTTCTTGACGCGATTGGGATTCAACACGAAGATGGTGGTGACCGGCGACATCACCCAAGTCGACTTGGCCGCGCCCCGGTCGGGACTGGCCACGATCGAACGCGTGCTCCGCGGCATCGACGACATCGCGTTCGTGCATCTGGGCGCCGCGGACGTGGTGCGGCATGCCCTCGTCGGCCGCATCGTCGACGCCTACGATCGTTACGACGCGGCCCGTGCGGCCCGTGCGGCGCAACGCGCGGCCGGGGCGACAGCGCAGCATGAGGGGAAGGACGGCACGCAATGAGCGTGGAAGTGACCAATGAGACCGAGTGGATCATCGACCCCAAGGTGTTTTCCGACCTAGGGGTATGGGTGCTCGACCAGATGCGCGTGAGCACCCAATCAGATCTGGCGATCATGTTCGTAGATCCAGAGCCGATCGCCACGCTGCACGAACGCTGGATGAACCTGCAGGGCCCCACCGACGTGATGAGCTTCCCGATGGACGAGCTGCGCCCAGGCGACGGCCGCACCGTCGTCGAAGGCGTGCTCGGCGACATCGTGATCTGCCCATGGGTGGCGGCGCAGCAGGCCGCTGCCGCAGGGCACAGCACCATGGAGGAGATGATGCTGCTCACGATCCACGGCATCCTGCACCTGCTGGGCTACGACCACCGCACGCCGGAGCAGGAACGCCAGATGTTCGGGCTCCAGCGCCAGCTGCTCCTCACGTTCTTCGCGCTCCATCAGGGCAACGCATGGGTGGCGCTTGTGCCGCAAGACGCCACGGACGCGTTGGCCCTCTACGAGCAACGGTATGGCACCGACCGTCAACTGGGCCACTGATTGGAAGGAACTATGTCAGAGGAACTGCGCATTTGCACAATCGTGGCCATGGTGGTCGTCGCGGTGTTGTTCGCTTGGCTCTCGCTCATGATGGCCGCGCTCGAAAGCGCGGTCTCGCGCGTCACCCGGGCCAATCTCAACAACCTCATGATCGAGACGCAGACCGACGGTGAACTCACGCCGTTCACACGCGCCAAGAAGATCAAGCGCATCCACACCGTGCAGCAGCTCATCGTGCACCGGTACCCCACGGCGAGCGCATGCGCGTTCTTCCGCATCTCGAGCAATGTGCTGATCGGCGCGATGGTCGTGTGCATCATGTCGTTGCTGCATTACCCGTTCTGGGCGCAGTTCGTGTCCGGTGTGGGCGCGGCGCTCATCATGGCGGTCGTCTCGGTGCTGATGCGTCCGCGTACGGCAGGCTCGAGCAAACCGCTCGAAATCATGCTCAGGCACGCCACGCTCGCCTCGGTGGCGACGCATCTGACGCCGTTCATCCGCAAACGCGACGCGGACGATCTGCAGCACCGCCGCCGCGCCTCCGAACTGTCCGACGACGAGGAGCTGGAGAAGATCCAGCTCGAGCAGGGCAAGGCGGCGATCGACCGGCTCGTGGAGAGCAACCGGTTCGACCCCGAGGTCTCGCAGATGCTGCGCAACGTGCTCATGCTCTCCGATACGCTCACGCGCGAGATCATGGTGCCGCGCACCGACATGATCTGCATCGAGCAGGGAGACACGCTCGAATCGTTCCTCAGGCTGTGCTCACGCTCCGGTTTCTCCCGTGTGCCGGTCATCGGCAGCGACATCGACGACCTGCTCGGCGTGGCGTATCTCAAGGACGCCGTGCGCGCGACCGCGTTCAACGCGGATGCGCGCACCCGCGCGATCGAGTCGATCATGCGCAAGCCGATGTATGTGCCGGAATCCAAGCCCGCCGACGACCTGTTCCATGAGATGCAGCAGACGCGCAACCATGTGGCCATCGTCAGCGACGAATACGGCGGCATCGCCGGCATGGTCACGATCGAGGACGCGATCGAGCAGATCGTGGGCGAGCTCGACGACGAACACGACCACGCGCAGCACGCGGAACCCGAACAGATCGGCCCGCGCACATGGAGCATGCCCGCGCGCACACCGATCACCGAGCTCGAGGAGATCTTCGAGATCGACCTGGACGAAGACGATGTGGACACCGTGTATGGTCTGCTCACCAAACTGCTCGGTCGTGTGCCGATCGTCGGGTCGACCGCCACCACGCGCGGACTGCGTCTGACCGCGGTCGATTCCGCCGGCAGGCGCAAGAAGGTCTCCACGATCGTCGTCGAGCCCATTGGCGTCGAGGGCACTGACGAAACTGGCACTACCGCAACCGAAGACGAACCCGAGACGGGCGACGAAGACAAGGACACCCCGCATGACGAACAATGACCCGCAGGACACCACCGCACGCCCGCCGTACCGCTCCGGATTCGTGGCCGTGGTCGGCCGCCCGAACGTCGGCAAATCCACCCTCATCAACGCGCTGATCGGCACGCAGATCGCCATCGCCTCGTCGCGGCCGGAGACGACGCGCAAGGCGATCCGCGGTGTGCTGACGCTCGACAACGCACAGATGGTGCTCGTCGACACCCCCGGCATCCACCGCCCGCGCACACTGCTCGGCCAGCGCCTCAACGACGTCGTCGACGAGTCGCTCGCCGACAGCGACGAGATCGCGTTCCTGCTGCCCGCCGACCAGGAGATCGGCCCCGGCGACAAGCGCATCCTGAGCCGTCTGCGCTCCCAGTTCGCCACGAAGAACGCCGACGGCGGGTTCACGTGGAAGGTGCCGCTCATCGCGATCGTCACGAAGATCGACGAGCTCAACCGCACCGAACTCATCGACAAGCTCATCGAAGTCAACGAATTCGCGCAGTTCGCGGACATCGTGCCGGTGAGCGCGCTCAAGGACGACAATCTGCGTGAAGTGAGCAACGTGCTCGTCGAGCATTTGCCCGAGGGGCCGCAGATGTACCCGGCGGAGCAGATCAGCGAAGAGCGCCCCGAAGAGACGATCGCCGAACTCATCCGCGGCGCGTTCCTCGAGGAGCTGCACGACGAACTGCCGCATTCGCTCGCCGTCGTCGTCGACGGGATCGAGTACCCGCGCGACAACGAGAGCGGGCAGGCGTATGACGGCAAGGCGCGCGTGCTCGTCTCGATCTATGTGGAGCGTGATTCGCAGAAGCCGATCATCATCGGACACAAGGCCGAGCATCTCGTGCGCGTCAAGAAGAAGCTGCGCACGGCGGTCAACCGCATCGTCGGCACCAAGGCGCAGCTCGACCTGCACGTCAAGGTCGCCAAGAACTGGCAGTCCGATCCGAAGAAACTCGACCGTCTGGGGTTCTGACCCCGCACCGCTCCTCGTCGCGCATATGCGAGTGGCCGCATGCATCATGATCGTGCATGGCGGCCCACTCGCATATGCGCGACTCGCGTCAACCGAACCGGGACGCGGGTCCGAGTGTCAGTTGTTGTGCTGTCCGTCGGTCTTGCGCGACGTGTACATCTGCGTGTTGAGCAGGTCGGCGTAGCGCTTGATGACCTTCGGGCGGATGATCTTCATCGACGCGGTCATCAGGCCGTTCTCCTGGGAGAACTCCTCAGGCAGGATGATGAACTTGCGCACGGACTCGGCACGAGAGACGCCCTCGTTGGCCTTGTCGACCCACTTCTGGACTTCGGCGCGCACCACGGGGTTCGTGGCGGCCTCTTCCATCGTCATATCGGCGTCGAGGCCCTTCTTGGTGAGCCATGGGCGCAGGGAATCCTCGTCGAGCGTGATAAGGGCCGAGATGAACGGACGCTTGTCACCGAGCACGAGCGCCTGTGAGACGAACGGGGCACGCTGGATGACCTCTTCCATCGGACCGGGGGAGACGTTCTTGCCGCCGGCGGTGATGATGAGGTCCTTCTTGCGGCCGATGATGTAGAGGAACCCATCGTCATCGAGCCGTCCCAGATCGCCGGTCGCATACCAGCCGTCCGGCGTGAACGAGGTCTCGGTGGCCTCTTCGTTCTTGTGGTAGCGGGGGAACACGGCCGTGCCCTTGACCTGGATCTCGTTGCCGTCGCCGATGCGCACCTGGAATCCGGGGAAGGGGATGCCCACGGAACCCTGGTGGTAGGGCACGCCCAGCGGGTTGAACGCGCACGGCGCCGTGGTCTCGGTCAGGCCGTAGCCCTCATAGACCGGCACGCCGGCACCGCGGAAGAACGCCATGAGATTCGGGTCGAGCGGCGCGCCACCGGTCACGATCCACTTGGCGCATCCGCCGAGCACATCGCGGATCTGCGAGTAAACAATCGGGTCGAACGCGTTGCGGCGCGCCGTGGCGAAACGGCTGGCCTTGCCGCGCGTGCTCAGCTCTTCCATGTACTTCTGCGCGGCCACCACGGAAGCGGCGAATACACGGCCCTTGGGACCGTTGCCGGCCTTTTGCGAAGCGGCGTTGTACACCTTCTCCAGCACACGCGGCACCACGATCATGATGTGCGGCGGGCACCTTGAGGTCGGAGGTGAGCGTCTTGATGCCGTTGGCGATGTAGATGTGGATCTCGCTCGCCACGCAGATGTAGTTGATCGCGCGCGCGAATGAATGTGCCTGCGGCAAGAACAGCAGCACACGGTTCTTCTTGTCGTGCAGCAGTTCCGGCATGTAATCGGGCAGGTTGGTGGCGGTCGAGCAGTAATGCGCGTGCGTCATCTCCACGCCCTTCGGCGCCGATGTGGAACCGGAGGTGTACACGATCGAGCACAGGTCGGTCTTCTTGACCGAGTTGATGCGCTTGTCGAGCTCCGCGTCCTTGACCTGCTTGCCATAGGTCACAAGCTCGGCGAGCGCGCCGTTCTCCAGGCACATGATGTGCTTGAGCGTGGGGCATTCGTCTTTGGTGAGCGCGGCCTTGACGAGCATGTCGCGCGTTTCGACCATCAGCAGCGTGGCGTCGGCGTTGTTGACGATGTTGCGGATCTGCTCGGCGGAATCGGTGTCGTAGACGGTGGCGAGGACGCCGCCGACGGCGAGCACCGCCGCGTCGAACACGTCCCATGCGTACGAGGTGTGGCACATGAACGCCACGCCGTCGCCTTTCTTCAGGCTCAAGTGGAGCAGGCCCTTGGCCACGGCGCGAATGTCCTCAAGCGTCTCCGAGGCGGTCTTCGAGACCCATTCGCCGTTCTCCTTGTAGGTGTAGAGCGGTTCGTCGCCCATGCGCGAGGCGCGGTCCTCGTAGATGCGGTACACATTGAAATCGTCGGGCAGCGGGTCGTTGCCCTGCGTGCTCGCGGTGATGAACGTGGAGTCGGCGTCGATGAACGTCGTCGTCGGGCGGTCCGGCCCCCAGAAATCGACGTGCGGCAGGTCCTCGTAATTGTGGTGCTGCACCTGCTCCTCAGGATCGACGTAATCGGGTTCGTCGTCTTTGCTGCTGATGGGGTGGCGGAAGTCGCTGCCCAACTGCAACACGCGTTGTGTGACGTCGGAAGCGTGTTCCTTGACTGAAGAGAAAACGGACATATGAACTCCTTACACCCACTGATAAAAGCGTTTTCTACCTGAAGTGTAGCCGTTTTCGCGGGTCGCGTCACCTTACGCTTACGTAGGAACGGGGCATGTTCACACACAGCGTCGAGCGCCACGGCACGCATATCACGGCCCCATGATGACCGCCGCGTATTCGAAAGATGGACGCCCAGCGCCGCCAGGGCGGTGTTTCATTACACTGGAACGCTGTATGTTCACCATCCCGCGCAGGGCGGGATGCATAGAAAGGGTTCACATGGCCGAACTACCAGAAGGCACTGTGGTCTTCGGCGTCTTCAATGAGACGTCGGAACACGAGTCGCGCGTCGCGTTGACGCCGGACATCGTGGCACGGTTGCGCAAGTCAGGAGTGACCGCACTCATCGAACACGGTGCAGGCGCGGCTTCCGATTACACGGATGCGGATTATGAGGCGGCGGGTGCGCAGGTCACCGACGCCGCCACGATCCTTGGGCAGGCGGACGCGCTCGGGTTCGTCGACCGCCCGTCCGACGACCTGATCGCCCGCATGAAGCCGGGCACATGGGTCATCGGCATGCTCGGGTCGTTCACCGACGCCGACTATGTGGAGCGGCTCGCCAAGGCGGGCCTCACCGCCGTCGCGATCGAACGACTGCCCCGCCAGCTGAGCGCGGCGCAGTCGATGGATGAGATGACCTCGCAGAATTCGGTGATGGGCTACAAGGCGGCGCTCGTGGCCGCCAACGCCTACGGCTCGTTCCTGCCGATGATGACGACCGCCGCCGGCACGATCCGCCCGGCCAAGGTGCTCGTGCTCGGCGCCGGCATCGCCGGCCTGCAGGCCATCGGCACCGCCAAGCGCCTCGGTGCGGTCGTGACCGCGTACGACGTGCGCCCGGCCTCCAAGGACGAGGTCGAGTCGCTCGGCGCCAAGTTCCTCGATCTGGGCCTCGACTTCTCGAAAGGCCAGGGCGAAGGCGGCTACGCGCGCGCACTGACCGCCGAGGAGCAGGCGCAGCAGCAGGCCGCCGTCGACGAGAAGGCAGCCGGATTCGACATCATCATCACCACCGCCAAGGTGCCTGGCCGCAAGCCGCCGATGCTGCTCACCGCACGCGGTGTCGAGGGGCTGCACCGCGGCGCCGTGATCGTCGATTGCGCGGCAAGCGACCTCGGCGGCAACGTCGAGGGCTCCGAAGTCGGCACACACGTCACCGACGGCGGCGTGACCGTCATCGGCGCACCGTATCTGGCGAGCGAGGTCAGCACGACCGCGTCGAACCTGCTCAGCCGCAACGTGGCCGACATCCTCGTGCATTTCATCAAGGACGGCGCGCTCGTCGTCGATCCGGCTGACGAGATCGACGCCGCCATGGTCGTCGCGGGCGCCCCCACGGCATCGAAGGGAGAGTAACCATGCCTGAGCTCGTAGTTTCCATCACCCTGTTCATCCTTGCGCTGCTCATCGGCATCGAGGTCATCGGCAAGGTCCCGGCCACGCTGCATACGCCGCTCATGTCGGGCGCCAACTCCATCCACGGCATCGTGATCGTCGGTGTGGTCATTGTGGCCGCCGAAGCGAATTCGCCGCTGTCATACGTGTTCATCTTCCTGGCCGCCGTACTGGGCACCATGAACGTCGTAGGCGGCTACGTGGTCACCGACCGCATGCTCGAGATGTTCAAGAGCGACAAGAAAGACAAGGGAGGCAATAAGTAATGACCGCAACACCCATCGATATCGTCGCTTGGTTCGTCTATGTGCTGGCCTCGGTCATGTTCGTCATGGGCCTGCATTACATGAACTCCCCGAAGACCGCGCGCAAGGGCAACTTCATCTCGGCGGCGGGCATGGTCATCGCCGTGGCGATGGCGTTCATCAAGCTGTTCGTCACGGGCGGCTATAACTGGATCGCCGTCGGCCTGCTCATCGCCGGCATCGCGGTCGGCGCCATCGCCGGCGTCGTCTCCGCGAAGAAGGTCAAGATGACCGACATGCCGCAGCTCGTCTCCGTGTTCAACACGGTGGGCGGCGGCGCGGCGGCCCTCGTCGCGCTCAACGACATCCTGGCCTCGGATCATACGCCGAACCTCGTGGTGCTCATCACCGCCGGCCTCGGTGTCATGATCGGCTCGGTCACATTCACCGGTTCGCTCATCGCGGCCGGCAAGCTGCAGGGCATCGGCTTCGTCAAGAAGATGCGCCTGCCCGGCAAGAGCGTGTGGAACGTGCTCTTCATCGTACTGATGCTCGCCTCGTTCGTGATGCTGTGCGTCTTCCCCGAACAGCGCCTGCTGTGGTCGGTCCTGACCACCGTGTTCGCCCTGTGCTATGGCCTCGTGTTCGTCATTCCGATCGGCGGCGCTGACATGCCGGTCGTCATCTCCGTGCTCAACGCCTGCACCGGCACCGCCGTGGCGATGTCCGGCCTGGCGATCGACAACGTCGCGCTCATCGTGGCCGGCGCGCTCGTGGGCGCCGCTGGCGTGACGCTCTCGGTGCTGATGAGCCAGGCCATGAACCGCCCGCTCATGTCGGTGCTCGCCGGTGGCTTCGGTGGTTCGGACGCCGCCGCAGGCGCTGCGGAGGGCCCTGAGGGCACGATGAAGGAGACGACGGCGGACGACGTGGCCGTGCAGCTCGTGTACGCCGACAAGGTCATCTTCGTGCCCGGCTTCGGTCTCGCCCAGGCGCAGGCCCAGCGCGAGCTCGCCGACCTCGGTGAGCTGCTCAAGGAACACGGTGTCGAGGTCGAGTACGCGATCCACCCGGTCGCCGGCCGTATGCCCGGCCACATGAACGTGCTGCTCGCCGAGGCGAACGTGCCGTACGACGAGCTCGTGGACCTCGACGACGTCAACCCGCAGTTCCCGAGCGCGAACGTCTCGCTCGTCGTCGGTGCGAACGACGTGACGAACCCGGCGGCACGCAAGCCCGGCACCCCGGTTTCGGGCATGCCGATTCTCGACGTCGACAAGTCGCAGAACGTCGTCGTGATGAAGCGCGGCCGCGGACGCGGCTACGCGGGCATCGAGAACGAGCTGTACTTCGAAGACAACACGCAGATGCTCTTCGGCGACGCGAAGGCCGGCCTGCAGGCCGTCATCGCCGCGGTCAAGGAACTGCTTGACTGACGAATGCAGTACTGACCCGTCTGCATGGCGGGTATGGGAAGGCCCCATCCGAATCATTCGGATGGGGCCTTCCCATACCTCGCGCGTGTCAATGCAGGGGGAACAGGCGGTCGATGAACGCGTCGACCGTGCGCCAGTAACGCTGTGGGTCCACCGCGAACTCCGCGGTGTGCACGGCGCCGGGGACCTCCAGCAGCGCCGCGTCGTTGCTCGCGCACGCCTCATACAATTCCCGCGCGCACCGCGGCGAGACGATCGTGTCGTCCATGCCATGGATGAACAGCACCGGGATGTGCATGTGCCGCACCGCGTTGAGTGGCGAGACGTCGTGGAAGCCGAACCCGAGCCGCAACCGGTTCCACAGGCTCGCCCAGGCCACGACGGGCTTCGCTGTCCATGCGGGGGCGTGCAGCAGCGACGAGACGGTCATCTCAAGCTGGCTCGCCACGTTGGTATAGGCGCTGTCCGCCACGGCGGCCACCACATTCGGCGCGAGCCTGGGATCGGCGCACGCCAACAGCACTGTGGCCGCGCCCATCGAATTGCCGTCGAGCAGGATGCGCGCCTGCGGGTCGCGCGCCACAATGGCGTTGACCCATTGCATCAGGTCGCGGTGCTCCATATGTCCCATCGTCACGAACCGGCCTTCACTGTCGCCATGCCCGCGTTGGGCCGGTACGATCACCGTGAAGCCGCGGCGCGCGTAATGGTGCGCCCACGGTGCCATCTCCGCCGGTTCGCCCGTATAGCCGTGCACGCAGATCGCATAGCAATGGGCGGCGGGGCGTGCCGTGTCCGGATCGAACCGCCAGCCGCGCAAGGTCAGCCCGTCGTAGGTGCGCAGGCTCACCGGCTGCCCGGATTGCGCGAACCACGCGTTCCCGGCCTCGTCGCGGTACTGCGCCAACGGGTCATGGTGCCGGAGCCGGTCGTTCCGTTTGCGCGCGAATGTGGAATTGGGGTATGCGGTGTCGAACACGATCGAACACAGCGCCGCGCCGATGCCGGCGATCGCCCCCGCAGCCACAGCCACGCCGGCGCCCGCCGCGATGGCGGCGATGCGTGGGGCACGTGACCGGTGATTCAAGTCTTGATGTGTCATGAATGCCTCCATCCAGTCATTGTAGCGTGCATGCGGCAGGGCGCCCATATGGCCCGCCGTCGTTGGCGAAGGCGTAGGGGGGCGGGCGTTGTCATGGCATCGCCCTACAGTGAAGAGGTTGCTTTGGCGAGGGAAGCGGCGGTCGCCGTTTCCGTTATCGACTCGGCGTGAAGGTCCTTCCCGGATGCGTGTGGGGGAGCTTTGGCGTGGGGGAATGCCGGAGCTGAACACGAACCGTTAAGGAGAACCGATTATGGCAAACAACACCATCGTGCTTGAAGGCGAACTGCGTACCGAATTCGGCAAGGGCCCGGCCCGCCGTATGCGCGTCGCCAAGGAAATCCCGGCCACCGTGTACGCGGGTGGCGAGCAGCCGGTCTACCTGAAGCTGCCGATGAAGGACACCACACTGGCCCTGCGCCATACGAACGCGCTCATCACCCTCAAGTTCGGCGACGAAAGCCGCATGGCCGTCGTCAAGGACGTGCAGCGCAACCCCGTCAAGCGTATCGTCGAGCACGTTGACTTCTACGAGGTCAAGGCCGGCGAGAAGATCGACGTCGAGGTGCCGGTGTTCGTCGACGGCACGCCGAAGGGCGCTGCCATCGCGTTCGTCGACATTCAGGAGCTCAAGGTGCGCGCCGATGTGGCCAACCTGCCCGAACGCATCGTCGTGGACGTCAACGGCCTGGCCGAAGGCGACAAGGTCTTCCTCAAGGATCTGGAGATGCCGGAGGGCGTCGAGCTCGACATGGACGACCTCGAGGAGTCCGTCGTGACCGTCGAGGTGCCTGAAGAGGCCCCGGCCGCCGACACCGATGTCAACCCCGCCGATGTTCCGGCCACCGCCGAGAAGGACGACGCGGAAGCCTGATCGCCCATGACCGTCCCGCACAGCGGACGCTGACGGGGCGTCAACCATGACTGATCAAGGGGCGCAGTGCACCCAGTGTGCATTGCGCCCCTTCGCATATCACTTGGCGGCACGACGGCGCAATCCCGCGGATGGTGTCAGCATGTGAACGCCACCGGCGTATTGGTAAAGGGGTTGTGCAACAGTATTGACCAAGACGGTGCCACAAGCGCTGCACGCAACCCAGAATCATCCTATTTCGCAATCCATTGCAAAGAAGTATGCATTATGACCAATGAATCCCATCATGACCCGGCGTATCTCGACTCACTCGCGGAACGCTTCACCGTGCTGCCCAATGAGAACCCGGCATCGGACGCCAAGCGCGAGGAACTGATCGACAAGCCCGCATTCGGGCAGGTCTTCTCCGACAGCATGGCGCACATGACCTGGACGAAGGGCGAGGGCTGGTCCGACCGCCGCATCGAACCGTATGCGCCGCTCAAGCTCGACCCGGGCGCCTCGGTGCTGCACTATGCACAGGAATGCTTCGAAGGCCTCAAAGCCTACCGCCACGCCGACGGCTCGACGTGGCTCTTCCGCCCGGACGCGAACGCCGAACGCATGCAGAACTCCGCCAAGCGCCTGTATCTGCCGGAAGTGCCTATCGAGGACTTCCTCGGCTCGTGCGCCGCGCTCGTCGAACGTGATGTCAAGTGGGTGCCGTCCCGCCGTGAATACACGCTGTACCTGCGTCCGTTCCTCTTCGCCTCCGAACCGTTCCTGGGCGTGCGCGCGCCGGAAGAGGTCGACTATTGCGTCATCGCCTCGCCGTCCGGCCCGTACTTCCCGGGTGGCGTGAAGCCGGTGAGCATCTGGGTCGAAGACAAGTGGTTCCGCACCGGCCCCGGTGGCACCGGTTTCGCCAAGTGCGGCGGCAACTACGCCGCTTCGCTGCTCGGCGAATACCGTGGCATCGCCGAAGGCTGCGAGCAGGTGTGCTTCGTGGACGCCGCCACCAAGACGTACCTCGAGGAGCTCGGCGGCATGAACATGATGGCCGTGTACAAGGACGGCCATGTGGAGACCCCGAGCCTGACCGGCAACATCCTGCCGGGTGTCACGCGCCGCTCGATCATCCAACTGCTCGAGGACGGCGGCCACGACGTGGTGGAGACGATGATCGAACTCGCCAAGCTGCTCGACGACATCAAGTCCGGTGAGGTCACCGAGGTGTTCGCATGCGGCACCGCCGCGATCGTGACACCGATCGGCCGCTTCAAGTCCGAGACCTTCGACGTCACGGTGGGCGACGGCGAACCGGGCGAACTGACGATGGCGATCCGCAACCAGCTGCTCGGCATCCAGCTCGGCGAGATCGAGGATCCGCACAACTGGATGTGGAAGGTCTGCTGACCCGCATCCATCTGCAGACAGCCAGTGTCGAACGCGCCGGTCCATCGTACGGGGGTACGATGGACCGGCGCGTTCGACACTGACCGGCGGCTGGCCGGCATGCGGAGAGGAGCCGGTATGGAAGTCGCATTGCAAAGCTCGCCGTTCTTCCAGGGGGTCGAATACCTCGCCATCTTCTGTTGCGGCCTCGTCGGCGGCCTCGCCGCGATCCGCAAGCAATACGACGTGTTCGCGATCATCATCACCGCGTGGCTCACCGCATTGGGCGGCGGCATCATCCGCGACATCTTGCTGGGGGCCGTGCCGCCGGTCGGCATCTCCGACAAGGTGTCGGTACTCACCGCGCTCATCGCCGGCTGCGTCGTCACGGTCATCCATGTGGAAGTGGGCAGGCTGCGCCGCACGATGCTCATCATCGACGCGCTCGCGCTCGGCCTGTTCGCCGTCAACGGCACCAGCAAGGCGTTGATGTACAACACGTCGGGCCTCACCGCCGTGTTTCTCGGCACGTTCACCGCCATGGGCGCGGCCTGATCCGCGACATCCTGCTCAACGAGGTGCCCGTCGTGATCCGTGACCGGCACTGGTACATCATGCCCGCCGTCATCGGCAGCATGCTCACCGTGGTCGTGTGGCGCTGGCGGGCCCATGCCACGATCTCGATGCGCATGGAGATTGCGCTGGATGTGGCCATTGTGGTGTTGGTGTTGGTGCTGCGCCTGTGCTCGGTCGCATTCAACTGGCAGCTGCCCGGCGCGGTCGAACGCTCGCAGGCGCATCTGCCGCACCGGATCGTGCTCAAACGCCATGTGCACCATCACGACGGGCCCGATACGATTCAGCACGCGCAGGTGCCGTCCACGACCATGGACGCTGCGGACGAACCCGCGCCGCCGGCCGATCCCAACGGGGGAGTGGACCGTGAGCGGCCCGCATGACCACCGCCCGCGGATATGGAAACACCCCGCCACCAATAGGTGTGCGGGGTGTGTAAGGCGTGGCGCCTTCGATCACATGGCGTTGATCTTCAGGGCAAGACCGGACTTGCGGTTCGCGGCCTGGTTCTTGTGGATGACGCCCTTGCTCGCGGCCTTGTCCAGCTTGCGTGCGGCGATCTGGTAGGCGGCTTCGGCCGCGGCCTTGTCGCCGGCCTCGATGGCTTCGCGGGTGTGACGGATGGCGGTCTTGAGCGCGGACTTCACCGCGACGTTGCGCTTGTGCGCCTTTTCGTTGGTACGAACGCGCTTCTTCTGCGACTTGATGTTTGCCACTGTGTTTTCTCCAAACGACGTGTTCTATAAGGACATACAGCAGAACAGGATAACATGCGGCACGGATATTGCGCACACGCGTGCGGGCCGGATGCGTTTGCCGTGCGCGTCGGTTAGAATCATGGACGAACTTGATACATACAGGAGGATGGCGTGAGCCAGCATCATAACCAGCCCGGTTTTACCGATCAGTCGTTGATCCGCAATTTCTGCATCATCGCGCACATCGACCACGGCAAGTCCACCGTGGCCGACCGCATCCTGCAGTTGAGCGGCATCGTGCCGGAACGCGAGATGCGCGACCGCTTCCTCGACCGCATGGACATCGAACAGGAACGCGGCATCACCATCAAATCGCAGGCCGTGCGCGTGCCGTGGACCTTCGACGGCGTGGAATACACGCTCGGCATGATCGACACCCCCGGCCACGTGGACTTCACGTACGAGGTCTCCCGTGCCCTCGCGGCGTGCGAGGGCGCGGTGCTGCTCGTGGACGCCACGCAGGGCATCGAGGCGCAGACGCTGAGCAACCTGTACATGGCGATCGACCATGACCTGACGATCATCCCCGTGCTCAACAAGATCGACCTGCCGAGCGCCGAACCCGACAAACACGCCGAGGAGATCGCCGGCCTGATCGGCTGCGACCCGGCCGATGTGCTGCGCGTGTCCGGCAAGACCGGCGAAGGCGTGCGCGAACTGCTCGACCGCATCGTCGTCGAGGTGCCGGCGCCCACCGGCGACGCCCAAGGCGACGCGCGCGCCCTGATCTTCGACTCCGTCTACGACTCGTACCGCGGCATCGTCACCTATATCCGTATGGTCGACGGCGAACTGCGCTCGCGGGAGAAACTGCACATGATGGGCGTGGGCACCACGTACGACCCCATCGAGATCGGCGTGATCAGCCCCGACATGATGCCCACGCGCGCGCTCGGCGCGGGCGAGGTCGGCTATGTGATCACCGGCGCGAAGGACGTGAGCCAATCCAAGGTGGGCGACACGATCACCTCGGCCGCGCACCCCGCCACCGAACCGCTGCCCGGCTACCGCGACCCGCAGCCGATGGTGTACGCCGGCCTGTTCCCGATCGACAACGCGCAGTTCCCCGAACTGCGCGAGGCGCTCGACAAGCTCAAACTCAACGACGCCGCCCTGATCTACGAACCGGAGACCTCGGTCGCGCTGGGCTTCGGCTTCCGCTGCGGCTTCCTCGGCCTGCTGCACATGGAGATCGTCTCCGAACGCCTCAGCCGCGAATTCGGGCTCGACCTGATATCCACCGCGCCGAACGTGCCCTACGAGGTGACCGCCGAGGACGGCACCGTGCACCGCGTGACGAACCCGAGCGAATTCCCCGACGGCAAGATCAAACGCATCGTCGAACCGATGGTCGCCGCTGACATCATCACCCCCAAGGAGTTCATCGGCGCCGTCATGGACCTGTGCCAGGACCACCGCGGCATCATGGGCACGATGGAAT
>ENA-OQIJ01000221-OQIJ01000221.1-human-gut-metagenome-genome-assembly--contig:-NODE-221-length-16376-cov-4.915133_pt1 | contig 16376 bp, 11 predicted proteins | sample MGYA00242582_ERZ504747 | MGnify/ENA primary metagenome ERZ504747 (study PRJEB26092, sample SAMD00036435) | human gut metagenome | host: Homo sapiens | study: EMG produced TPA metagenomics assembly of...
GGCGAGGAAGCAGCGAGTCGGCCGACCTTGTTCGATAGTTCGCGCAGCCGGTCCGTGCTGGCACGTTGGTAGCGTTCGACAGAGGTACGTTCGTCGTCATGACGTCCCAGCGCCATGGTCTCGCGCAAGGTGGCGCCTTGGTGGGTGGCGGCGTCGACAGCCGTGGCCCTGAGCGTGTGGAAGTGCAGGTCGGGGCGACCGGCTTCTGCTGCCGCACGGTTAAACAGGCGCCGCAATGCCGGATCGGTCATGATCCCACCGGTCTTGGGGGACGCTATGAGCATGGCGTCTGGGCCCCGGTCGCCTATCTGCTCTTCGAGCATGGATACTATGCCTTCGGGAATGGGCAGGATCGCGTTGCTGGCAGCGGTCTTCGTGTCTTTCAACCGGCGCAATCCCTTGTCGCCTTCGCCCTTGCCTACCGAATGGCGCACGTGCAGTTGGCGGCGGGGAAGGTCGAAGTCGCGTACCTGAAGTGCGCACACCTCGTTGATGCGCAGATCGAAGCAAGCTCCGAGATACACGGCGATACGGCAGTACCGTGGCATCGCTTGGTAGATGGCCTCCAATTGCTCCTGTGTCGCCACGGGAATCTGCGCTTGCTTGCTCTTGGGAAGCTTGGGTGCGCTCATCGTTACCGGGGACCGGTCGATCAACCCGGTTTGCTGGGCCTTGAGCATGATGCGCTTGAGTAGCTGGAACGCGCGAAGTCGTGGAGTGGGTTCCATGGGAGTCGCAAGCCACGTATGGATGTCGGCTTCCGTGACGTTCGTTAGCGTCTTGCCTGCGAATGGCGCTTGGAGAAGGTGACGCAGGTACTCGTTGTTCTTGCGCTTGGTGGCCTCCTCGAAGGGCCTGCCGTCCTTTCGGCGCCATTGTTCAACAAATTCCGTGGCATAGTCGCGGAACACGAGGCGGCGTTTCTCCTGCTCGGCCTTTCTTGCGGCATCGCGTTCGCTGGGATGGGTCCACGTGCCCAGTCCGGCCTTGTCAGCTTCAACAAGCCGTTGTTCCTGTGCCAACCATCCCTGTGCGGTGAGCTTGTCAGCGAAGACGCGCTGGACAGTTCTGCCCGGCATGTGCGGATTCTGATATCGTGCGCGATAGGTGTTGCGCTTCTTGTCGTAGATGACAGTACCCCAAGATCCCTTTGTTCGCATGGTTCCAGTGTACTTTTTGTGTACCTATTTGTGTACCTGAAATGGCTTCCCATGAGGTCGTTTGTGTACTTTTATGCACAGCACCGTATGGGTCTTAAGAGTGCTGAAATCGTTGGAAATTCGCGATTTTCAAAGAAAAAGGGCCACTGCGGTGGAATGAATGCAGTGGCCCCAGTGGAGCTGATGGTAATCGAAACCACGACCTCTTCGATGCGAACGAAGCGCTCTACCAACTGAGCTACAGCCCCGTGGATGTTGCTGTGCTCCGCATAGCAACTTGACACAGTTTACTCACATCCGCGAACAAACGCAAATCGACCGCCCGAACAACACCATTCCGCGTGTCGCGGTGCGACGCCAGACGGCAAAAAGCGCCATAGGCGCAGGGCATATGTGCGCATTCCGTGCGCATATTTCGATGTATTTCGACAACGGCGCCCGCGCAATGGAACGCATCGTCGAAACCCGCTAATATGGCGCGCATAGTTCACTTGCATTCGGGTGCGTCAGACGCAATGCGGCGAGGGGCGCACCCACCGTCGAACGGGGTTGGCATGGCCGGTATCAAAGACGTGGCGGCGCGCGCAGGCGTTTCGATAAGCACTGTGTCGTATGTGGTCAGCGGCAAACGCAGGATTGGCGCCGCAACGCAGGCGCGCGTGCGTGCCGCCGCGCTCGAGCTCGGGTACCGTCCGGTGGTCGACGCGACCGAACCCGCCTCCGCGCGTGGCACGCATGTGCTCGCCGTGAGCTCGCCGCTGCGCCCGTACACCGACGTGGCGAATTACGCGGCGTTCTTCTTCGCGCTCGCTACCGCCGCCAAACGCCACGGCTACGACATCCTGCTACTCATGCACGAGGCGGGCGACCAGGAGATGCGCCGTGTGGCCGACCGCGGCATGGCGGACGGCATTTTCCTGCTCGACGTGCTACTCAGCGATTCGCGCGCGGACATGGCCGCCGCGATCGACATCCCTGTGGTGAGCATCGGCTACACGAACGACACCGGGAATGTATACACGGTCGACATGGATTTCGCGCGCATGGGCCGTGAGGCGATGGAGAAAGCGCACGTGCTCGGCCACCGGCATGTGATGCTGTACTGCCCGGACCGCCGCGCGTTCATCGACGGCTCCAATTTCCTGGTGCGCTTCCTCGACGCCGCCATGCAGCGCGGCGAGGAGCTCGGCATGACCGTCGTGCGCAAGTTCGCGTTCGGGCGCACGGCCGATGACGTGAACCTCGCCATTGAGGAGGCCTTCGGCGAGGACCCGCGGATCACCGCGATCATCTGCGAGGAGAACGCCGCGCAGATGGGGCTCGTGCGTGCGGCGCTTGCGCGCAAGGGGCTCGATGTGCCGCGGGATGTGTCGATCATGGCGGCATGCGCGAACGGTTCGTCTGCGCGCCTCGCCGACGAGATGCCCATGAATCCGGGTGCGGTATGCGAGCGCGCGGTGGACATCATGATGGAGGTGCTGCGCGGGGAGCGGCATGATGTGGGGTATGTGGAGCTGCTGCCGGGCGAATACTGCGCGCGGGGCACGATGCGCGCGCGTCAGGTCCGCGAATGATTTCGCCGGGGGCCGACCCGGATTCGATTGATGTTTCGATAATAGTCGAAACAAGTTGGCGCCAAATTACTTCGATGATTTAATTAACCCATGAGGTTCAACGGCTGAATCTCCATCATCTGCATTATCCACAGTCAGTAATGGCGCTGAAGAAGGAAGAATCATGAACATTCGTAAGGCAATCGCAGCCGGTCTGGCCGCAGTCACCGCGGCCAGCATGCTCACCCTCGCAGGCTGCGGCGGTGGTGGCACCGCGCAGGAGGAAAACCCGACCTCGATCAAGGTCTGGCACTACGAGGAAGACAACGGCGCGATGGGCGTGGCCTGGAAGAAGGCCATGGAGATCTTCGAAAAGGAGACCGGCGTCAAAGTCGAATTCGAAAAGAAGTCGTTCGAGCAGATCCGCCAGAATGCCTCGCAGATCCTCAACTCCGACGAGGCACCCGACGTCATGGAATACAACAAGGGCAACGCCACCGCCGGCCTGCTCGCCAGCCAGGGGCTGCTGACGAACCTCGACGACTACGTCAAGGAATACAAGTGGGACGAAAAGGTCACCGGCTCGCTCGCCGACACCGGCAAGTACAACGAAAAGGGCGTGATGGGCTCCGGCAACTGGTACGGCATCACGAACTACGGCGAAGACGTGATCATGTACTACAACAAGGACATGTTCGACAAGAACGGCATCGAGATCCCGACGACGATGGACGAGCTGACCGACGCGATGCAGAAGTTCGTGGACAAGGGCATCACGCCGCTCGCCGAAGGCGCCGCCGAATACCCGCTGCAGCACCTGTGGTGGCAGCTCGTGCTGAGCAAGGCCGACGACCAGTTCGTCAAGGCGTACGAGATGTACGACGGCGATGTGGACTGGGATTCCGAGCCGATCACCTACGCCACGCAGACGATCAAGGACTGGACCGACAAGGGTTATATCTCCAAGGACTGCACCGGCCTCAAGGCCGAGGACGTGGGCCAGGGCTTCATGAACGGCACCTACCCGATGTTCTTCTCGGGCACCTGGTGGTACGGCCGCTTCCAGAACGACATGAAGGGCACGAACGTCACGTTCTCCACCTTCCCGCAGAGCAAGAAGGTCGTCGGCTCCTCCGGCAACCTGTGGGTCATCCCCGAGAACTCGAAGCGCAAGGACCTGGCCGCGAAGTTCATCAACATCACGCTGAGCGATGAAGTGCAGGACCTCATGGGCAACTCCGGCGGCCTGCCGATCGCCGCGGACCCGGCCAAGATCACCGACAAGTCCACGAAGGAACTCATCGAATCCTTCAACAAGGTGCTCAAGGACAACGCGCTCGGCTTCTACCCCGACTGGCCGACCGCCACGTTCTACGACGAGCTCAACGCCTCGCTGCAGGAGCTGGTCAACGGCTCGACCGACGTCAAGGGCGCCATCGCGCAGATGAAGTCCGACTACGACAAGGGCGTGCAGGACGCCGGCGTCAAGGACTGACGCGCCGCCAGCCCGATTGTTCGCTTGCGGCGGCCGGACGGGCGGAGCAGATCCGCCCGTCCGGCCGCCTGAACCGTACGAATCACGAAGAGAAGTGCCATCATGTCTTCAACAACCAACCACAAGCGCGGCCGCAAGGCGTCCAAGCGCGAACGGGAGATGTCCCGCATTCCCGGAAGCCCGTCGCGGCGGTTCTGGATCTATCTGATCCCGGGCCTGCTCATGCTGCTGTGGATCATCGTGATCCCCGCGGTGTGGAACATCTACCTGAGCTTCACCAACTACCGCGGCATCAAGCCGCCGGTCTGGGCGGGCCTGACCAACTGGGCGCGCCTCGTCAAGGACCACACGTTCTGGGTCTCGTTCATGAACTCGATCTGGATGATCCTCGCGATGGTGATCATCCCGATCCTCGTGGGCCTTGTGCTCTCGTCGCTGCTGTTCGACGTGGTGCAGAAGAAGTTCGGCCCGCGCACCGCATCCACGATGCGCGCGCTCTACTACTTCCCGCAGCTGCTGCCGATCGCCGTCGCCTCGCTCGTCATGGGCTGGATCCTGCGCCCCGAGAACGGCGCACTCAACGCGCTGCTCAAGGCGATCGGCCTGGGCGACCTGCAGCATGACTGGCTCGGCAAGCCCGACACCGCGCTCATCTTCCTCATGCTCATCATGATCTGGATCCAGATCGGCTACCCGCTCGTCATCTTCATGTCGGGCCTGCAGCGCGTGGACCCGGAGCTGTATGAGGCGGCGAGCCTCGACGGCGCGAACTGGTGGCAGCGCTTCCGTGCGATCACCCTGCCGTCGATCAAGCCGGAGATCTTCGTCGTCGCGCTCACCTGCACGATCGCCGCGCTCAAGGTGTTCGGCCCGGTGCAGATGCTCACCCGCGGCGGCCCCGGCACAAGCACGACCGTGCCGTCGTACTACTCGTACAAGCAGTTCTTTCAGTCGCAGCAGGTGGGCTACGGTGCGGCCATCGCTACGGCGCTCACCATTGTGATTGTGATCGTTTCCATTGCGTTTACGAACCTTCAGGAGAAGGTCGCCAAAGAGGATGAGGAGTAGGCCATGACTTCCGCACTCGTTTCCGCAGAGCAGGATTTTGAATACACCTCACCCGACCAGCACAAGCTCACCCCCAAGGAGCTCAAGGAGATCGCGCACGTCAAGAAGAACCGCACCACGGGTGACTGGGTGATTCTCGTGCTGCTCATCGTGGGCGCACTCATCATGATGTTCCCGTTCATCGTGCTGCTGCTCAACGCCTTCAAAACGCCCGGCGACTACAACACCTCCGGACCGCTGTCGTGGCCGAAGGAACTGAGCTTCACCGGTCTGTCCACCTTCTGGGATCGCGTGAACTTCCCCGAAAAGGTGTGGAACAGCGTCTGGACCTCCGGCCTTGTGGCGCTGCTGGCCGTGGTGCTCTCCATGTTCAATGCGTACGCGCTGGGCATCGGCCGCGTCAAGGGTCGCAAGTGGATCACGCTGCTGATCATGCTCGCCAACATGTTGCCGCAGGAGGCCATGCTGTACCCGCTGTACACGATGTTCAAGGGCATGGGCCTGTACAACAACCCGTGGGCCATTGTGATCATCTTCACCGTGATCCAAAGCGCGTTCGGCACCTACCTGCTCTCGTCCGTGTTCGGCACGTTCCCCAAGTCGATCCTCGAGGCCGCCACAATCGATGGCGCGAGCCGCTGGCGCATCTTCAAGGACGTGGTGTTCCCAATCTCGAAGCCCACACTGAGCGTGCTCCTGGTGTTCTTCTTCATCTGGACGTGGAACGAATACATGATCCCGCTCGCGTTCCTGGTCGACAACTCGTCGCAGACCGTGCCGATCGCGATCAGCTCGCTCACCGGCGACCGCCTCATGGACGTGACGACAACCGCCGCGGCATCGCTCATCAGCATCGTGCCCACGCTCATCTTCTTCCTGCTGTTCCAGCGCACGCTCTCGCGTGGTATCACGGCAGGGGCGGTGAAGTAGGGTCCCGCGCACTTTTCTTGGGCCCTCAAGAAAAGTGCGCCCCAACACGCCGGCAATACCAGTACTTCCGCACAACAAGTGCCCATTTTCAGCACGCACTTTTCGTCAGTCCCCAAAAAGTGCGCACTGCCCTAAGGAGACTTCCATGAAATTCACCAATGGCTATTGGCTCATGCGCGACGGCGTCGACGCCCTGTTCGCTCGCGACGCCTACGAACTGCACCCAGACCCGGCACAGGAGACAATCTCGGTGCTCGCGCCGACCCGCCCAATCGCCGAACGCGCGAACACGCTCAACCAGCCCGCGTTTCACGTGGAACTCAGCACGCCGATCGAAGGCGTGATCCGCGTGCGCGCTACGCATTGGCGCGGCGGCCCGCAGGGCATCGGCTTCCCGATCGCGCAGGACGAACCCGGCGGCCGTGACTACGTGCACATCACCACACACGGCGACGGCGACGGCGAAACCGGCGAGCGCGGCGCCACGGCGGCACTGAGCTCGGGCGGCCTGACCGCCACCGTGGTCAAGGGCCCCGAGTGGAACCTCACGTTCACCGACGAGCGCGGCAACACGCTCACGCGCTCGCAGGGCAAGTCGCTCGCGCGCTTCGCGCTCAACGAGCTCGCCAACGTGAGCGCCGAGCCGGTTGGCGAGTTCGGCGTGACGCGCACGGGCCTCGCGAACGACGAATCGCGCACGTTCACATCGATCCAGCTCTCACTGGGTGTGGGGGAGACGGTCTACGGGCTCGGCGAGCGCTTCGCTGCGTTCGCGAAGAACGGCCAGAGCGTCGACATCTGGAACGAGGACGGCGGCACCGCCTCCGAACAGGGCTACAAAGACATCCCGTTCTACATGACGAGCGGCGGCTATGGCGTGTTCGTCAATGACCGCGGGCACGTCTCGTTCGAGGTGGGCACGGTCAACACCGAGGCCGTGCAGTGCTCGGTGCCGGGCGAGACGATCGACTTCTGCGTGATCTACGGCCCCACGCCGAAGCAGATCCTGGACCGCTACACGCGCCTGACCGGCCGCCCGGCGCAGGTGCCGGCATGGAGCTACGGCCTGTGGCTCACCACGTCGTTCACCACCAAATACGACGAGGCGACGATCACCTCGTTCGTGGATGGCATGGCGAGCCGTGGCATCCCGCTCAGCGCGTTCCATTACGACTGTTATTGGATGCGCGAGTTCCACTGGACCGATTTCGAATGGGATTCGCGATTCTTCCCCGACATCGAGGCCACGCTCAAGCGACTGCACGAAGACAAGGGCCTACACCTGTGCGCGTGGATCAACCCGTACATCGGCCAAAGCGGCGCGATGTTCGACGAGGGCATGCGCAACGGCTATCTGGTGCGCAACCCCGACGGCACGGTGTGGCAGACCGACAACTGGCAGGCGGGCATGGGGCTCGTGGACTTCACGAACCCGGATGCGCGCGCCTGGTTCAAGGGCAAGGTCGTCTCGCTGCTCAAGCAGGGCATCGACGCGATCAAGACCGACTTCGGCGAGCGCATCCCGCGCGACGTGGTGTGGTTCGACGGCGCACCGAAGCTCTCGATGCACAACTGGTACACCGAGCTGTACAACCAGACGGTGTTCGAGGCAATTGAAGAGACCTATGGCACTGGCAAGGCATGCCTGTTCGCCCGTTCGGCCACGGCCGGCGGCCAGCGGTTCCCCGTGCATTGGGGCGGCGACTGCGAATCTACGTTCAATGGCATGGCGCAGACGCTGCGCGGCGGCCTGTCGCTCACGTCGTCCGGCTTCGGCTTCTGGAGCCATGACATCGGCGGCTTTGAGGGCGCGTTCCCCGACCCGGCCGTCTACAAGCGTTGGCTTGCATTCGGCCTGCTGAGCTCGCATTCGCGCCTGCACGGGTCCACTGTCTACCGCGTGCCGTGGCTCTTCGACGAGGAGGACGAGCGCCAGGGCCGGCGGATCGAGCCCGGCCAGAGCGCGGTGGACGTGTGCCGCACGTTCACGCTGCTCAAGCTCAGCCTCATGCCATATCTGTATCAGGCGGGACTTGAGGCGCATCGGCACGGTACGCCGGTCATGCGGTCGATGTTCGTCGAGTTCCCCGACGACCCGGCCTGCCGCACGCTCGACCGCCAGTACATGCTTGGCCCGTCGCTGCTCGTGGCCCCCGTGTTCACCTACAGCGGCGAAGTGACGTACTATCTGCCGGCCGGCGGCTGGACGAACTGGTTCACCGGCGAGCGTGTGCACAGCGAGCATGGCGTGTGGCGCACTGAGCACCATGGGTTTGACTCGGTGCCACTGTGGGTGCGTGACGGGTCGGTCATTGTGACGCACCCCGGCGCCACGACCCCGGATTATGACTACACGGCCGATCCGGATGTGCGCGTGTTCCTGGGCGACCAGGACGAGGCAAGCGCCACGGTGACGCGCATCGACGGCGGCAGTGTGGTCTTCACCGCCCGCCGTGAGGGTGAGGAGATAAAGGTTATGCGTAGCTGAGCGCGCACTTTTTTCGGGTGCTGCAGAAAAGTGTAAGAATGCCGGAAGCTGGTTTGTTGGAATTCCAACGAACCAGCTTCCGGCATTCTTACACTTTTTGGGTGGTGAGGGAAAAAGTGGGAGACTACTTCCAGCCCTTGGGCGTGTGTTCGATCGACCACATGCCCAAACGGTGCGAGAAGCTGCGCTCCCATTTGGCTTCGAGCTCCTCCTCGCTCAGCACATGGCCTCGCAGCCGGTTCATGGCGTTGGTATGCGTGTCGTCGAGCAGCCACTTGCGGATGATGAAGTTCCAGATGGCCACCACCACCGTGGCGATGAGCTTGCCCACGTTGGTGCGCAACAGGTATTCGGCGTGCTGCGAAATGAACGCGTCCTTGTTCATGCCGTAGGTGGACAGCCAGATGATCAGGCCGTTGATGAGCAGGCCGACGACCGCGGAAAAGACGAAGATCGCCATCTCCATCCACCGCGCCATGTCGGGGCGGTGGCGGAACACGTATTTCATGCTGGCAAAGTAGTTGAAGATGAGCGCGATGGTGAACGATATGGTGGCCGCGATCACATTGTGCATGTGGAACACGCCCACCAGCAGGTTGAGGATGCCCCAGTCGATGAGGAACGCGATGATGCCCACCACGCCGAATTTCAGGATCTGCTCAATCAGTTTTTTCACGCCAACCACTGTACGCAATGGTGCGAACTCGTCGGCCTGTGGAATTCAGCCCCTGTCAGCGCGCGTCGTCCTCAGTGAGGGGCGTCGTCTCCTCTTTGGCGATCACGGCCGCAGGCTGCGGCTTCTTCTTGCCGAACTTCGCCTTGATGAGGCCGACCACGGTGGGGATCAGCGAGATGAGCAGGATCGCCACGATCACGAGTTCGAAGTTCTCCTGCACCACCGGAATGCCGCCGAAGAAGTAGCCGAGCAGGGTGAACAGCGACGACCACACGAGGCCGCCCAATACGGAGAATGGCGTGAAGCGGCGCCACTGCATGCCCGAAATGCCCGAGATGAACGGCATGAAGGTGCGGATGAACGGGAAGAAACGCCCCAGGAACACGGCGAGCGGGCCCCAGCGGTCGATCATCGTCTCGGTTTTGGCGATGCGCTCGGGCGTCATGGCCTTGACCTTGCCCGATTCGATGATGCGGCGCCCGAAGAAATGCCCGATGAAATAGTTGCACTGGTCGCCGATGATCGGGGCGAGCCACACGACCGGCAGCAGCGCGGCAATCGGCAGCGCGGACTGGCCGGTGGCCGCATCCGGCGCGGCGAAGAAGCCGGCGGCGAACAGCAGCGAGTCGCCGGGCAGGAACGGGAAGAACACCACACCGGTCTCAATGAAGATGATCAGGAAGATGAATCCGAGCGTCGGCGCCACGCCCATCGCGATCCAGCTGGCGATCGCGGCGCGCGGGTCCTTGAGCAGTCCGGCGATGAAATGAAAGAATCCCATGGGGCAAACGTTCCTTATGCGGTGTGACAGTACAGCTGCTACCGCATTCATTCATAGCAAGACTGAGCGACGGGCCTCACATGCCGCTGTTGGCGTTGACGTACGTCGTGCGCTCGACCTCGCCATAGCCGCCGTACTTGCGAAAGCCCCACAGCAGGATCAATGACTTCGCATAGAAGACCCAGCTCAGGCCGAAGATGAGCATGAGCACGCGGATGAACGGCACGAAATATGCCAGGCCGAGCGCCACGATGTCGACGCCGATGAGGGCGAGCGTGCAGCCGAACGCGCGCCACGGGAACAGTGCGGCGAGCTTCCACTGGCGGGGCAGCGGGTTGGCGAAGCGCGCCTGCAGCGCGAAGATGTATTCGGCGATCACGAGCGTGACGACGGCGGCCGCCACCATGATGATGAGTGGCGCGTACGCCATGTTGGTGTCCCATGCGGCCCAGAAGCCGAGGCCGAACAGCACGGCCGCAATCAGCGCGAGCAGCAGCAAACCCGAGATGAAGCCCTGCTTGAACTCCCGCCTGAAGCGACGCAGGTATTCGCGCACCAGGTTGATGTCGTCGTTCTTGTCGTAGGCGAAGAGCGTGCTGTAAAGCGCGGCTTGGGCCGGGCCGATCGTGACGACCGGGAGCATGGTGGCGAGCGCCACCACGTTGAGCCCTGTGAAGCGGGCGAGTGTGCCCATGAACTGCCAGAACGGCGCTTCGGTGTTGAATTTCATACCGGACTCCTCAATCATTCCTCTTATTATGACGCACGGCAGTGTGCGCAGTGTTATTGATAAGTATATAAACAGCATGTAATTAAGTCGAGAGAAAAACTTAACCAGCGTGTCGCTTGCGCTACTGCCATATGGGAACGCGGGGAATCGGCGATATTCCGCGCGTTGGGGCTCTGAGTGCCGCCAAATGGACAATCCGGGGCAATCGATCCACTTTGTGTGTCGGTTTGACAAAGATGTTTCTTGTTTATAACCTATTCAACAAGAAGTGAACGAAGCCTCGCGATGATGCGAGACGAGGATCGCTGACCATCCAGATTCCAAAGGAGGAGAAGATGCAGACGTCCTCAAGCACCGAAGTCGACGAGACCGTCGGCATGGACCGGTGGCGCCGAAGCGGTTGTGGGCCGCGAGGTCGAGGCCGCCGAAGACGCCGCGGGCAAGAAGCTGACGCGCAAGGAGCGCCGCGAGGCGAAGAAGGCCGCGAAGATGATCGGCGCCCAGCCGATCGACAAGAAGCATGCATTCAAACTGTGGCTCTATGTGGCGCCGCTGCTCGTGCTCGTGTTCCTGTTCAGCTACGTGCCGTTGTTCGGCTGGATCTACGCGTTCTACGATTACCAGCCGCCGATCCCGCTATCCGAAAGCAAGTTCGTGGGGCTGCAGTGGTTCGAGATGATGGTGCAGAACCCCGCACAGCTGCGCACGATCGGGCAGGTGCTGCTCAACACCTTCGCGATGAGCGGCCTCAACATCCTCACCTCGTTCCTTCCGGTGATCTTCGCGATCGCCCTCAACGAGATCCGCGCCAAGTGGTTCAAGAACCTCATCCAGACGCTCACCACGCTGCCGAACTTCATCTCGTGGGTGCTCGTCTACTCGATCGCCTTCGCGATGTTCTCGTCGTCAGGCATGGTCAACGAGCTGCTCATGAACATGCACCTGATCAGCGAGCCGATCAAGTTCCTCGATTCGCCCGACCAGGTGTGGCTCAAGATGCTGCTATGGAACCTGTGGAAGGGCCTCGGCTGGGGCTCAATCATGTACCTCGCCGGCATCGCCGGCATCGACCCGGAGCTCTACGAGGCCGCGCAGGTGGACGGCGCCAACCGCTTCCAGCAGATCATCCACGTGACGATCCCGCAGCTGATGCCCACCTACTTCGTGCTGCTCATGCTCTCGATCTCGAACTTCCTGAACAACGGCATGGACCAGTACTACGTGTTCCAGAACGCGTTCAACCAGAAGTGGATCCAGGTGCTCGACCTCTACGTCTACAACGTGGGCATGGGCCAGAACAGCCTCTCGCTCGGCACCGCGATCTCCATGCTCAAATCGCTCGTCTCGGTTGGCCTGCTGCTGCTCGTCAACTGGCTGTCCAAGCGCACCCGCGGCGTGGGAATCGTCTGATCCAGCGTATCGTTTCCAGGACTTAAGGAGAAGAAATCATGGCAACCGCCAAAGTAAGCATCTCCCCGGCGATGCGCCGCACCACAGGGGAAAAGATCTACAACGTCGTCAACGTGGTCATCCTGACACTGTTCGCGTTAATCTGCGCCTACCCGTTCTACTTCCTCATCATCAACTCGCTGTCCGACAACCAGGCGGCCGCTGCGGGCGAAGTCACGTGGCGCGTAATCGGCTGGCATTGGGACAACTACAAGACCGTGCTCGGGCTCGACGGCCTGGGGCAGGCGGCGTGGATCTCGGTGGCCCGCACCGTGATCGGCACCGTGCTCACCGTGCTCGCGAGCGCCTACCTCGGCTTCATGTTCACGCAGCAGAAGATGTGGAAGCGTTCGTTCTGGTACCGCTTCGTCGTCATCACGATGTACTTCAACGCCGGCCTGATCCCCATGTTCATCACGATGAAGAACTACGGGCTGACCAACAACTTCTGGGTCTACATCCTGCCGGCCATCGTGCAGCCGTTCAACATCATCCTCGTGAAGACCTACATCGAATCGATCCCGGCTTCGCTGCAGGAGGCCGCCGAAGTGGACGGCGCCGGCACGATGACCGTGTTCTGGAAGATCGTGCTGCCGATGTGCACGCCGATCCTGGCCACGGTGGCGATCTTCTCGGCCGTGAACCAGTGGAACTCGTTCCAGGACACGCTGATCTACATGACCGACTCGAAGTTGTGGAGCCTGCAGTACCTGCTCTACACCTACATCAACCAGGCGAGCTCGATCGCGAACTCGGTCAAGGCGAACGCGGCGAACGCGGCGCTGCTGGCCACGGCGGCCACGCCGACCGCGATCCGCATGACGGTCTCGGTGATCGTGGTGCTGCCGATCATGTTCGTCTACCCGTTCTTCCAGCGCTTCTTCGTCAAGGGCATGATGCTCGGCGCGGTCAAGGGCTGACCTGTACCAAATAGCAAAAAATATATAACTGTTGCTCACTGCTGAGCACGCATAGATAGAAGGAACAAGGAGGTTTCCTCATGGAAATCAAGAAGAAAGTCGTTGCCGGCCTGGCGGCCACGCTGTCCGCGGCAATGCTGTTCTCGGTCGCGGCCTGTGGCGGCGATTCCGGCGCAAGCGACGCCCCGGACGACGGCAGCCTCATGAAGGTGGATGTCTTCTCGTCGACCGCGAACTACCAAGGTGTGCAAAAGGGCTGGTTCGCCAAGATCGTCAAAGACAAGTTCAACATGGAACTCAACATCATCGCGCCGAACGTGGCCGGTGGCGGCGACACCTTGTTCGACACCCGTTCGACCGCAGGCAACCTCGGTGACATCGTGATCGTCGGCATGCAGAACGGCCGTCTGCAGAAGCTCGTCAAGTCGAAGCTCATCACCGACATGACCCCGTACTACAAAGACATGCCGCATGTGAAGAACTACCAGGCCGGCGTGGACTACGTGACGAAGCAGGCCGGGCAGGACGGCATCTGGGGCGTTCCGGGCAACGTCTCCGACGAATCGCCCACCAAGAGCGCCGACGGCGTCGAACCGACCGCCGCGCCGTACATCCGCTGGGATTACTACGCGAAGGTCGGCTACCCCGAGATCAAGAACCTCGACGACTTCGCGAACGTGCTCAAGCAGATGCAGGACAAGGCGCGCCAGGAGACCGGCAAGGACGACATCTACGCCGTCTCGCTGTTCAAGGACTGGGACGGCGAGATGATGCAGAACGCGCAGGCCGCCGCGCAGTGGTACGGCTACTACGCGCAGAACTCGGTGCTCGTGCCGTCCGACGACAAGGACTCCCAGATCGTGCCGGCCACCCAGGTGGGCAGCGCCTACGACAAGATGATCGAGTTCTTCAACAAGTGCGACACGATGGGCCTTGTGGACCCGGAGTCGACCACCCAGAACTGGGACACGCTCTCGACGAAGGTGACCAACGGCAAGGTACTCATGTCCATCTGGTCCTGGCTCGGCAAGCCGCGCATGAACAGCACCGACAACCAGAACAAGGGCATCGGCTTCATGCTCGCCCCGCTGCAGGACATGGACGTGTACACCCCGGGCTTCCAGCCTGAAGGCGACGGCAACACCTTCATCGCCATCGGCTCGAAGGCCAAGAACAAGGAACGCCTCGCCAAGTTCATCGACTGGCTGTATTCGCCGGAAGGCATCTACGCCTCCGCCTCCAACTCCGGCGGCGCCGCCTGCCCGAAGGACATGTGCTGGACGCTCAACGACAAGAACGAACCGCAGCTCAACGAGTTCGGCGAGAAGGCCATGTTCAACTCCGACGGACTGGAAGTGCCGGCCGAATACGGCGGCGGCTCCTACAACGATGGCATCTCGACCCTCAACTTCAAGACCGTGAACGCCAACAGCACCGACCCCGACACGAAGGCCGCGTACAACCCGCAGCTGTGGGCCACGCAGCTCGCCAAGACCACCAAGCTGAGCGAGGACTGGTCCAAGCACATGGACGGTGCGAAGACCGACATCGAATACCTCGAGAAGGCCGGCAAGCTCGCGGTCGCCCCGGGCGCCACCTACACGCCTCCGGAGGAGGATTCGCAGATCTCCACGCTGCGCTCGTCGGTCAAGACCGAGGTCATCAACGCCTCGTGGCAGGCCGTTGTGGCCAAGAGCCAGGCCGAAAGCCAGTCGATTTTCAAGGGCATCAGCAAGCAGATCAACGACCTCGGCTACGAGCAGGTGCTCAAGGTGGACGAAGACAACGCGAAGTCGCTCATCAAGGCCCGCGAAGATATCGTCAAGCAGTTCGCCGACAAGAACTCCGAGTGAGCCCGAACCCTCACTGACCGGCCGGGGCGCGCGCCATACCGCGCCCCGGCCCCACACAAACCGACCCGACACATCAAACACCGAAGAGGAGGCAGCCATGGCGGGCATCACGACAATCGAGGCCGTGGCCAACGCCGGACCCTTCGCCCCCACGTGGGAATCCCTGGCCCACAACCAGGCGCCCAGCTGGTTCGCCGACGCCAAGTTCGGCATCTTCACCCACTGGGGCCTGTACACCGTGCCCGAATACCGCAACGAATGGTATTCGCGCAACATGTACATCCAGGGCTACCCCGAATTCGACCACCACCGCGCCACCTACGGCCCGCAGAACGAATTCGGCTACAAAGACTTCATCCCTATGTTCCGCGCCGAGGCGTTCGACGCCGATGGGTGGGTGAGCCTGTTCGCTCGCGCCGGCGCACGCTACATCATGCCGGTGAGCGAACACCACGACGGGTTCCAGATGTACCGCAGCGCGCTCTCGCACTGGAACAGCATGGAGATGGGCCCGCACCGCGACGTGCTCGGCGAGCTGCGCACCGCCGCCACGCGCGCCGGGCTGCACTTCTGCACATCGAACCACCGCGCGGAACACTGGTGGTTCATGGGCCACGGCCGCGAATTCGACTCCGACGTGCGCGAACCGATGCGCCGCGGCGATTTCTACTGGCCCGCCATGCCCGAACCGAACGAGTTCGACACGGCGAGCGAACCGGCGCCGACCGCCGAATACCTCGAGGACTGGCTGCTGCGCGTGGCCGAGGTCATCGACAACTACGAGCCCGAACTGCTCTACTTCGACTGGTGGATCCAGCACCGCGCGTTCGCCCCGTACCTCAAGACGCTCGCCGCCTACTACTACAACCGTGCCGCCGCGCGCGGCGCCGAGGCCTCGATCTGCTACAAGTACGATGCGCTCGCCTGGGGCGCCGGCATCGTGGACGTGGAGCGCGGCGGCTTCACCGACCCCACGCCGTTCGTGTGGCAGACCGACACCGCGATCGCGCGCAATTCCTGGTGCTACACCGATTCACTCGACTACAAGACGCTGCCCGAGCTCGTGGTGGCGCTGATCGACGCCGTCAGTAACAACGGCAACCTGCTGCTCAACGTGGGCCCGCGCGCCGACGGGTCGATCGCCGAGCACGACCGCGCGCTGCTCGAAGGCATCGGCGACTGGCTCGCCGCCAACGGCGCCGGCATCTACGGCAGCCGTCCGTGGCGCATCGCGCACGAAGGCCCCACGCGTCAGGCCGTCGGCATGTTCGCC
>ENA-OQIJ01000222-OQIJ01000222.1-human-gut-metagenome-genome-assembly--contig:-NODE-222-length-16318-cov-3.364400_pt1 | contig 16318 bp, 19 predicted proteins | sample MGYA00242582_ERZ504747 | MGnify/ENA primary metagenome ERZ504747 (study PRJEB26092, sample SAMD00036435) | human gut metagenome | host: Homo sapiens | study: EMG produced TPA metagenomics assembly of...
GATTTTTTGCTATAACACCTCCCTTGTAGGGGCGAGCATTGCTCGCCCGCAGGGAAGCCGCACACACACGTAGGGGCGGATTCCATATCCGCCCGGGCACATTGCGGCAGGAACTCAGTATTCCTTCCGCTTATAAATCCCCACGCATACCTTATAGCTCACAAAATACACCGCCAGCAGCCCCACAAACGCTGCAACCAGCCCCGTCAGCAGCACTTCGTCGGAGGCATTGAACAGCTGCATCAAATCGGGCGAGACGGAAGCGACCAGCCCAATACAACCGCCGAGCACACCGAAGATCAGAAACAACCAGCTGCGGGCCTTGACACTGTTGAACCGATAGGACAGCGGCAGCAAAAGCGCGACCAACAGCAGCGCCATGCTGCCGCAGGCCAGCAGGGCTGCCAGACACTCGAGGGGCGGTACTTTATACGCGGCGTGCCAAAACAGCAGGGGCGGCAGCACATTGTTCAGCGCCACGATCAGCACCGTACACACTGTGCCCAGCGCCAGCCCGCACAGCCCAAACAGGTATTTGCTGCCCACAAGCTGCGCGGGTGTTACGGGCAGCGTGCGGGCGTAGATATCCCAATGGGAGTTCTCGTCAAACGAAATCGTAGAGGTGATCAGAATGGAAAATACAACGAGCAATGCATAGGCCATCCCGGTCTGCCCGGCCAGAATGCTGATGCCGCCGTAGAGGAGAGCGATAAAAAATACAGACTGTTTGTAGGAACTTGTCAGAGTGGCCCATTCTTTATACAAAAGCCCTTTCATTGTGCATCCCTCCCGCTGTAAAACCGCATAATATCATCGAGCCTTGCCGCGTCGCAGACGGCCTCCGGCAAAAGCTCCTGCACGGTGCGCCGTTCCCTGACCAGACTTTCACACCCATAGGCCCCGCGCCTGGTGAACACTACCAGCCCGGCGGGCAGGGAAGTCAGTACATCCTCGCCGCAGTGCAGCACGCCGTATTCCTGCAAAAGGTCATCCTTGTTCTCCTGAAACAGCAGCTGCCCGTTGTGCAGGTACGCGATGGAATCCGCAATCTGCTCAAGGTCCGCCGTGATGTGGCTGCTCATGACAATGCTGTGCCGCTCGTCCTGGATGAACTCCAAAAACAGGTCCAGCAGCTCACCGCGCACCACCGGGTCAAGACCGGCGGTGGCTTCGTCCAGCACCAGCAGCTCGGGGCCATGGGCCAGCGCCGCAGCCAGGCTCAGCTTTAACCGCATGCCGCGGCTGTACTCTTTGAGCTTCTTGCCCGAGTCCAGACCAAAGCGGCGCAGATAGGCGGAAAAGCTGTCCGCATTCCAACGCGCACCGTACATTCCGGCCAGACTGCGCGCGACCTGCGCGGCGGTGAAGCTCCCGTAGAAAAAGGCATCCTCAAACACAACGCCAATCTTAGCGCGAGTGGCGGCATCGGCAGGGGAGCCGCCCAGCAGGTCAACCGTGCCGTCATCCGCCCGGTTGACGCCGCAGAGGATTTTCAAAAGCGTCGTCTTGCCTGCGCCGTTCTCGCCGATCAGCCCGACGATGCTGCCCGCGGGCACGGTCATATCAACCGGCCCAAGGGTAAAGTCTTTGTACTGCTTCGTGATGCCGCGTAAAGCGGCGGTGCTTGCTGCCATAGGTCAGCCCTCCCATAAAAGGCGCAGTGTCTCTGCAACCTCGTCATAGCCGATGCCGCCCAGCCGCGCGGCGTCCACCGCGCCCTGCAGGCAGTCCTCGACCTTTTTTAAATGCTCCTCGCGCAGCAGGGCGGGGTTCTGCTCGGCGACAAAGCTGCCCCGGCCCTGCTGGGTCAGGATAAAGCCGTCGCGCTCCAGATCCTCATACGCGCGCTTCGTTGTGATGACGCTGATGCACAGCTCCTTCGCCAAAAGCCGGATGCTGGGCAGTGCGTCGCCGGGGCGCAGCGCGCCGGACAGGATCTGCTGCTTGATCTGCCGCGTGATCTGCGCGTAGATCGGCTCCTGCCCGGAGTTGGAAAGATAAATCTGCATTGTCAGAAGCTCCTTGTAGTCGAACTGTACATATCCGATATTTACAGTATACACACACTATACACGGTTGTCAAGGGGAATGGCACAAAAAAATCCCCGTGCTCATGGAGAGCACAGGGGAAAAGGCTTGCTTACATCAGCCCTGCCGGGGGGCGGTCATCCTCGCTGCCGGGCTGGGTAAGGGCGTTCAGCAGCTTCGGGAAAATATCACTGCCGTGCGCAATAAAGTTGTTCTTGATCATCTCAGCGGTCAGCTTATCCGGCATGGCCAGCTCCATGCGGAACACATCGCTGCCCATGTCGGCAATCGAGCAGACCACGCTGAACTGGCCGTCCTTCTCCTGCACAACGGCGCGGTTCGACGCGGCGCGGTGCCGCCAGCTGCGGATCTGCATGACGGCGCGGATCGCGCTCTCCCGCACGGTGCGGGGCAGGTCGTAGGCCAGCGTGTCCGCCACGGTGGTGCCGCGGCGTGTAATGGTATACCGCCCGTCCTCGTCCACGGTGACAAGCTGCTGCTTTTCGACCTCGGCCAGGGCGTCGGCAAACTCAAAATAATTGACAAGCTGTTCCTGCAAAAGCGCACCCTGCATCGTTTCGCGCTTTACGGGGCCTGCCACTTTGACAAGGTAGCAGAGCAACATACGGATCTGCGTGTCGTCTGTAAGGCCGCCCGGGCGCACCCCGGCGGTGAATGCCTCTGCCATCGTAACCACTTCCTCGACAAAATTTCATCTATCTCATATTATACACGCCGCGGCGGGCCGTGGCAAGATGGCAAAATCCAAAAGTGACAAAATTCGGACGCCAAAATCAAAATACCGTTTCGATCTGCTTGCGGCTCTGCGGTGTGGAGTAGGTCCACCGCTTAAGCCGCCCGCGGGTCACGAAATAGTGCGGCTCAAACCGCAGGGACTGGCCCAAATTCTTGTTGACCACGACCAGCTTGATCTTCATTTTATCGGGCAGGATGTTCTTGATGTACACGCTCACGGCCTGCCCGGGGCGCAGTGTGGAGTCCGCCTCCGCCAGCCCCGCCAGGTTTGGTGCGATCTCAATAAAGACGCCGTATTCCTCGACGCTGCGCACAATTCCGACGACGGTCTCCCCGGCGGCAAAGCAGGCTGCGTTCTCGCTCCAGGTGCCCAGCAGTTCGCGCAGCGTCAGCACAATGCGCCCCTGCACGTCGCGGTTCTTGATGGCACACAAAAGCTGCTGGCCGACCTGCACCCGGTCCGCGGGCGAGGCGATACGGCTGACCGACAGGCAGTCGATGGGCAGCAGCGCCGCAATGCCGCAGCCGATGTCGCAGAACGCGCCGAAATTCTCAATGTGGGTCACGGTGCAGGGAATGACGCTGCCGGCCTCCAGCGTGTCAAGGTACTGTGCCCGGCAGCGGCGCTGTGCCTCGGCGCGGGAGAGCAGGTAGTATTCCTCGCCGTTATCGTCAAACTCGGTGCCCATGATGACAAAGCAGGTCGGGCGGCCCACCCGGGTCAGCACGGCAATGTCCTTGACGGTCTCGCCGGGCGCGGCGTCCACACAGTCCGCAAACGGCATGATGCCGCGCAGCCCGCCCAGCTCAAACCGCAGGCGGTGCCCGGTGTCGTAGGCCAGGGCTGTGCTTTGCAGCACCTCGCCGCTGGCCATACAGCGGCTCAGTTCCTCGCGGCTCAGGTGGTTCGCATTGCGGCAAAGGCCTTCGGCTCGATATTCCAACATTTTCGGTTCCTCATTTCTTATAAGATTTGTGGTGGGTTTGCGATTACTTACTAAACTTTTATGCGGGAGATTTGCAAAACAACACAGGCTGTACTATAATAAGAATGATATTTTTGAAAGAAAGGCGGTGCGCCGTATGGACGTACAGGTCGGGACGTCATCCAGACCAAGAAGCCGCACCCCTGCGGTGCGAACCGTTTCGATGTACTGCGTGTAGGCATGGATTTCAAGATCAAATGCCAGGGCTGCGGGCATGAGATCATGCTGCCGCGTGCCAAGATCGAGCGCAACATCAAAAAAGTTCTGCGCGCGGGGGAACAGTAGCGGGGTTTTGCATAAGTACGCGGGTCGCCCATTGTAGGGGCGAGCATTGCTCGCCCGCGGAACGCAACGGCAGCCGCAAAGCGCCCGGGTCGTCGGGGACGCCGACCCCTACAGCCAAAGGAGAACCTATGCAGAACTTTACCGAACTCTACGAGGTCGAGCGCCGCTATGAGGAGCTGGCCCACAGAATGTCCACGCCCGATGCGGCGGCCAACGCCGACGAGTATGCGCGGATGATGCGTGATTACAAAGAGCTTACCCCCCTGATCGAAGAATACCGCCGTTACACCGACCTGCAGCAGCAGGAAGCGGACGCAAAGGAAATGCTGGCCGCAGAGTCAGACCCGGCGTTTGCTGCTATGGTACAGCAGGAGCTGTGCGAAATTGGCCGGAATCTGGCACAGAGCGAAGAGAATCTGCGTCTGCTGCTCATCCCGAAGGACGCCGATGACGAAAAAAGCGTCATTCTGGAGATTCGCGCCGGTGCCGGCGGCGAGGAGGCCGCGCTGTTTGCCCACAGCCTGTGGCGCATGTACACAATGTACGCCGCCAGGCGCGGATGGCAGTGCGAGACGATCAGCGAAAACCCGACGGAGCTCGGCGGCGTGAAGGAAATCGTCTTTTCCGTCGAGGGGCCGGACGTCTACAGCCGCCTGAAATTCGAGAGCGGCGTCCACCGCGTCCAGCGCGTGCCCGAGACAGAGACGCAGGGCCGCATCCACACATCCACCGTCACCGTGGCCGTCATGCCCGAGGCCGAGGAGGTCGAGCTGGAGATCAACCCAAAAGACCTGCGCATTGACACATTCCGCTCGTCGGGCGCGGGCGGCCAGCACATCAACAAGACGTCGTCCGCCATCCGCGTGACCCATCTGCCCACCGGTATGGTCGTGGAATGCCAGGACCAGCGCAGCCAGCGGGAGAACAAAGACCGCGCCTTAAAGGTCCTGCGCAGCCGTCTTTTGCAGCAGAAGCAGGACGCCTACGACGAGGAATACAACGCCCGCCGCCAGAGCCAGGTCGGCAGCGGTGACCGCAGCGAAAAGATACGCACCTACAACTTCCCGCAGGACCGCGTGACCGATCACCGCATCGGCCTGACGCTGCGCAATTTGCAGGGTGTGCTGGACGGCGACCTGGACCGCGTGGTCGAGCCGCTGATTTTGGCAGACCGGGAAGAAAAACTGAAGCAAAGCAGTACAGAAGAAGGAAAATAAAGCTATGAAAACACAGGTTTTGCCCATCACGCCGGAGAGCGTGGCGCTGGCCGCCCGGCTTTTGCAGCAGGGTGAGCTCGTCGCCCTGCCGACGGAGACGGTCTACGGCATTGCCGCCGACGCCCGCAACGGCGATGCCGTCAAGAAAATTTTTGAAGCGAAGGGCCGCCCGCAGGATAACCCGCTCATTGTGCATATCTGCGGCATGGAGATGCTGAACGGCATCGTCTCCGAGGTGCCCGAGCGCGCCAAAAAGCTGGCTGCCGCCTTCTGGCCCGGCCCGCTGACGATGGTCATGCCCCGCGGCCCCGAGGTCAGCGACGTGACCTGCGCGGGCCTTGACACCGTCGGCGTGCGGATGCCGTCCCACCCGGTAGTGCAGCAGGTCATCAAGGCCAGCGGCGTCGCGTTTGCCGCGCCGTCGGCAAACCTTTCCGGCAAGCCCAGCCCGACGAATGCGCCTGACACGCTGGCCGATATGGATGGCCGTCTGCCGCTGATTCTCGACGGCGGTGAGTCCAATGTCGGTGTCGAGTCCACCGTCGTCGCCGTGACGGGGGTGCACCCGATGCTCCTGCGCCCCGGCTACGTCACGAAGGAGCAGATGGAGGCCGTTTTGGGCGAGGAGGTCCTCGTCAGCCCGGCCATCCTTGAAAAGCTCAGGGACGGCGAGGTCGCGCGCTCGCCCGGCATGAAGTACAAGCACTACGCCCCCAAGGCGCAGGTCACGATCCTGCGCGGCGATTTTGCTAAATACAAAGAATTTATCAAGCAGCATACCGAACCCGGCGTCTGGGCGCTCTGCTTTGACGGTGAGGGCGCACAGCTGGGCGTGCCGTTCATCGAGTACGGAAAAAACCATGACGGCGTGACCCAGGCACACCACCTGTTCACAGCGCTGCGCGATTTGGACAAGCACGGTGCGCAGGTCGTCTACGCCCGCTGCCCCGAGCAGGACGGCGTCTCGATGGCGGTCTACAACCGACTCATCCGCGCCGCGGCGTTCCGGGTGGTCGAGCTATGAAGGTAGTCGGCATCACAGGCCGCAGCGGCTGCGGCAAGTCCAGTGCGACAAATTTCTTGCGGGAAAAGGGCTATCCTTGTATTGATGCAGATTTAGTTGCGCGGGAGGTGCTGCTGCCCGGTTCGCCCTGCATTGCACAGCTGCAACAGGTGTTCGGCGCGGATATTGCCGACGAAAACGGCACGGTGCGCCGCCGCCTGCTGGCAGACCGCGCGTTTGCCACGCCGGAGGGCACGGCGGCCCTGACAGACATCACCCAGCCGGAGATCCTGCGCCGCATCGACGCCGCATTGGACGAGGCCCGGCGGGGCGGGGCGGACCTTGCCTTTGTGGACGGTGCGGTCATTGTCGGCACGCCGTTTGAGGGGCGCTGCGACGCACTGATCCTGGTCACGGCCCCCTATGAGACGAGTGTGGCCCGCATCTGTGCCCGCGACGGCATCGCGCCCGAGATGGCCCGCCGCCGTCTGGATGCGCAGACCCCGCTGGAAACGCTGCGCGCCGCCGCCACGGCAGAGCTGGTCAACGACAGCACACCGGATGCCCTGCGCGAAAAGTTGCGATCCGTTTTGAATGGATTGGAGAAGGAGGGAACATGCCAAAAGCCAAAAAGCGAAAAAGAAGCATTTTAGCACCGATCCTGGCGCTGCTGCTGGTGCTGGCCCTGGCGGGAACGCTGCTGTTCAGCGCCTTCCGCGATAAGATCGAACACTGGGAATACCCGCAGCGCTTCACAGAGTACGTCGAGTATTACGCCGGGAAATACGGCATAGACCCGATGATTTTATACGCCTTCATCCGCACCGAGAGCAATTTTGATCCGAACGCAGATTCCGACGCCGGGGCCAGGGGACTCATGCAGATCACCGAGGTCACGTTCGACTGGATCAAGATGAAAATCGCCCCGACGGAGAGCCTGACGTTCGACGACCTCTACGACCCCGAGACGAATATCCGGTTCGGCAGCTACTTTGTCAGCTACTGCCTGGACCGCTACAGCGGCCATCTGGCCACCGCCGCCGCGGCCTACCACAACGGTTTGGGCACCGTGGACGGTCTGCTCGGGCAGGAGGCGTACTCAACGGACGGCGTTACGCTGGACCATTACCCTTACCCGCAGATGCGGCTCTACGTAAAAAAAATCACCGAGAGCTATCAGCACTACTCGGAGATTTATAAATAATATTTAGAAAGGATTCTCGAAATGAAAACCACCGAGGAACTGAAAAATCTGCTCTATAAAAATGAAACGGTAGCCGACGCGGCCCCCGATGCCATTGCCGCCGCGCAGGACTTCTGCGAGGGCTACAAGACCTTCCTGGACAACGCCAAGACCGAGCGCGAGGCCACGGCCTACAGCGAAAAGCTCCTGACCGCCGCCGGCTATCAGAAGTTTGTGCCCGGCACGAGCTACGCCCCCGGCACCAAGGTCTACACCATCAACCGCGAAAAGTGCGTGCTGGCCGCGACCATCGGCACGAAGAACCTCGAGGAGGGCTTCCACCTGAACATTGCCCACATCGACTCCCCGCGCCTCGACCTGCGCCCCGTGCCCGTGTTTGAAAAGACCGGCATCGGCTATCTGCGCACCCACTACTACGGCGGCGTGCGCAAGTACCAGTGGCCCACCATCCCGCTTGCCCTGCACGGTGTCATCTACCGCGCCGACGGCACCAAGGTCAACGTCTGCATCGGTGAGAAGGACGACGACCCCGTGTTCTGCATCACCGATCTGCTGCCGCATCTGGGTGCCAAGCAGAGCGCCAAGACGCTGGCCGAGGGCATTACCGCCGAGGACCTCAACGTTATCATTGCGTCCCTGCCCATCGAGGATAAGGACGCCGAGCAGCGCGTCAAGCTCAACGTCCTGGGCATGCTGAACGAGGCCTACGGCATCACCGAGCGCGACTTCACCCGCGCCGAGATCGAGGTCGTGCCTGCCTACAAGGCCCGCGACATCGGTCTGGACCGCGCTATGATCGGTGCCTACGGCCACGATGACCGCGTGGACGCTTACCCTGCGCTGATGGCCGAGATCGGGACCAAGAGCCCTGCCTATACCTCCGTCTGCGTCCTGACCGACAAGGAGGAGACCGGCTCCGACGGTGTCACCGGCCTGAACAGTATGTACACCTTCCACTTCCTGCAGCAGCTCTGCGCAGGGCAGGGGGCGGACTACATCACGGCCTGCAAGGCCGCCAAGTGCCTGTCTGCTGACGTTACGGCGGCCTACGACCCGACGTTTGCAGACGCCTTTGAGCCCGACAACGGCACCTACGCAGGCCGCGGCGTGGCCATTTACAAGTACACCGGCTCCCGCGGCAAGTCCGGCACGAGCGATGCCTCCGCCGAGCTCGTCAGCTACCTGACTGGTCTGATGGACGCCAACAGCGTTGTGTGGCAGATCGGCGAGATGGGCAAGCTCGACCTGGGCGGCGGCGGCACGGTTGCGAAGTATGTCGCCAATCAGGACATCGACACCATCGACATCGGCGTACCCGTGCTCTCGATGCACTCTCCGTTTGAGATCGTCTCCAAGGCCGACGTTTACATGGCCTACCTGACCTTCAAGGCCTTCTGCGAGGACGCGGAGTAAACTACATCCCGCAGGACAGCAATAAAATTTTCGTCAGGGTATTGACTTATCCGGAAAAATCTGTATAATAGTTTATTGTTGTCTTGCGTGCTGGTGTGGCTCAGTTGGTAGAGCAGCTGATTCGTAATCAGCAGGTCGCCGGTTCAAGTCCGGCCACCAGCTCCATAAAACAAGCGCTGAAACGTGATGTTTCAGCGCTTGTTTTTTTGCGCTGTTTGAAATTGTGGGGTTTGACTACTTTTTGACTACCGGCTATGATTTCATGGAAGGTCAAGTAGCCTCGGCGGAGTGAGAGGTCGGCTCCTGTTTAAGAGAGCCTCTTACTCAATTTCGTTTTTTTCGGGCGCTTCGGACGGTGCATCCTTCGGGCGGGTGCTGTTGTTGGCTACCGGGATGAACCGTTTGGCAAACTTGTTTTCGCCGCGGCTGCGCAAGTAGAAATAGCCGATGATCGAGAACGTCAGCGCACCGATGAAGTTGACGAACAAATCCTCCATCGTGTCCAGCAGACCAATGTCCAGATACCCGCCCAGCCCCAGTGCGGTCTGGGTGCCGTCCGCCTGCACGACGATGACGTCGGTGATGTTTTTCAGCACAGTGGACGTATTGCCGCCCGTGGGGTCCAGCATGATGGAGCCAATCGTGTTGACGACGGTGTCCTTCTGCATATCGAGGAAGAACAGCTGGTCCATCGTACACTCAAAAAATTCCCAGATGACGCCGACGGTCATCGAGAAGCAGAACGCCACGATGGCCAGATACAGCGGCGACAGGTGGAACCGCGCCTCGCTGTGGCGGTTCAGAATGTCCAGCAGCGAGAACCCGATGGCCGCGCACAAAAAGCCGTTCAGCGTGTGCAGCACCGTGTCCCAGTAGGGGAAGGTGACGTAGTACGCGCCGATCTCGCCCATGATTTCCGCTGCATAAATGAACAGCAGGATGATGATTTCCAGCGTGTTCGGCAGGGTGATGTCCAGCTTTTTTTCCAGGACGCTGGGCATCATGAACAGGATAAGCGTCAACACGCAGAGAAAAACGTTTTCAAAGTTGCCGTTGAAAATCTGTGCCAGCATGACCAACACAACCGAGATGCGCAGCAGGATATACACCATCGTGACGGAGCGTCTTTCGCGCCAGACGGTTTTCCATTCTTCGAGTTTCGGGTGATCCATGACTTCTCCTTTTCAGTCGTCCAGTGTAAAATCCCGTGGGTCCAGCTCGGGCAGGACCTGGCGGCGGGGGATGCGCATCAGCGGGTCATAGCTGAATTTGCGGCAGCAGTAGTAGGGCGACACAACGCCCTTGCGCTTGCATAAAATCATTTTGGGGTCGGCGGCGGTGGAGCCGTGCAGGCAATAAGCACACGCCGGGGCAATATGTGCGCCGTAATAGGTCTTTTTAAACATTAGACTCACCCTCAAACCACAAAATATACTATCATTTATTATTATAAAGACTTTGCCGGGCCTTGTAAAGAGCTGCGCAGAGAAAGACAAACCCCGCCGCCGCGGCGTCCGGCGGCAGACGGAAAAACCGGCAGGACGCGGGCGGCCAGCGTACTGCATGCCGTAACGCTGCCGGGCAGCAGCTGCGCACACACCCTGACGAGCAGCTGCAAAAGTACAAGGTGCACCGCGCGGCTGAAAACTAGCAGCCGCGGGCGGTACGCCGCCCCGGAAAACAGCCGCAGCTGCGCCCAGACCGAGACACCGAGCACGCTCAGGCAGGCGCAGCAGCCGTACAGCGCCGCCGCCCCGCCCAGCGCCGCAAAGTCCGCGCATCCGGCGCTGACCTCCAGCGCCGCGCTGACAGCCGTCGGCGGCAGCGGCAGCACTGCCAGCAGCACCGCGCCCACTATGCGGAAGAATACAACGCACCCGCAGACCGACAGCGACGACGTGACCGCGGAGGATATGGCCTGCGGCAACCCCTTGCCCCCCTCCGCGAGGAGGCTCCCGCCGCAGCGGGTGGGAGAGAGAACCTTGCTGCGCCCTGAAACCTCCCGGGTGTAGTCTGTAGGGGCGAACATGGTTCGCCCGTCAAGTTGGCGTGGCTGTCCTTTTCCGGAAAGGCCGCTCCCATCGGAAACGGCCAGCGGGCGAACGATGTTCACCCCTACAATGTGGGATAGCAGCTGACAAACCGCTCCCGCCCCCAAATTCGCCCCGATCTGAGCCGCGTACAGCACCACGCCAAGCCGTACGTTCCCCAGCAGGGCCCCGCCGACGCAGCCGATCACAAACCCGGGCCCGGAGCAGCAGCCCAGCACCTGCAAAAGTGCAGCATCCCGCCGCGTAATGCGCCCCGCACCGTACAGTTGCCCGGCCAGCCGCGCACACACTGCATATCCGCCAACCCAGGACAGCAGCAGCGCCCGCGCGGTCTCGGCGGATGCCAGCCCCAAGACCCGCTGCATAGGCCGCAGCAGGGCGGCGGGCGGCGGGGCAGCGGTCAGCAGCTCGCACACGACAAAAAACGGGAACAGCGCGGGTAAAACGCTTTGCAGGCAGAGCGCCGTGCCCCCGGCAAAGCCCCGGGCTGCGGCCTCCGGCACGGCCAGCACAAGCACCCCAAACGCCAGCGCTGCCGCTGCTGCAAGCCCCTGCCGATTTTTGCCGTTGTTCATATTGCGCACCTCACTGCGTATACTGGACTGACAAGTCTTGTGCGGGGAGGGAACAGCCATGAAACCGAAAAAGCCGCGTCCCCGCAAGCCGCGGGAGCGCCCTGACCTGCGCCGTCTGGCGGCTCCGCCGCCCGCGGACTTCTACCGTCTGCCGGAGCTGGAGCTGCGCGGCGGCAATCTGCTGACCGACGGCTGCCGCAGGGTGCTGGACTTCACGCCGCAGCGCATCTGTCTGGACATGGGGGACACTCTGGTAACATTGTATGGCGCGGACCTGCGGATAGAATCCTTCGCGGGCAAAAGATTGATTGCGGCGGGGCGGTTCGCGCGCATTGAGCTGCGCAGCAAGTGGGAGGTGCCGCAGGAATGAGGCTGCAATTCTGGGCAGCGGATACCCTCCGCTTTTCGGTCACAGGGCCGGAACCGCACCGCTTTTTGAACCGTGCCGCCGCGGCGGGCGTGCGGCTGCGGCGCGTCCGCTGGCAACGGGACGGCTATGCGGCTACGGTCAGCGGTGCAGACCGCCGCCGGTTGGAGAGAATCGCGCGGGACGGCGGCTGGACGCTTGCCGTGACCGCCCGCCGCGGCCCGGGAAAACACACGGAGCGCCTGCTGCAGACCCGCCCGGGCTGGCCGCGGGGGCCGTGCTGTTTTTGCTGCTGGTGCGGGCGCTGGGCGGCCTTGTCTGGTGCATCGACTTTGGCGCGATGGACCCCGGTCTGCAGCCCGCCATGCGCCGGCTTTTGGCGGACTGCGGCATTCATGAGGGCGTGCTCCTGACAAAGCCGCTGCTGCAGACCGCGCAGGCACAGGCTTTGCGCCGCAGTGAGGTGTTCGGCTGGGTCAGCCTGAACTTTACGGGCGGCTGCCTTGCCATCGAGAGCACGCCCTTCCAGACCCAGACCGTGCGGGAGCCGCCGCCCCGGCAGGGCCTGTACGCCAGTGCGGACGGGGAAATACTCGCCGTTGAGATCGAGAGCGGGTTTGCAGCGGTGACGGTGGGGCAGACCGTCGCCCGGGGCCAGCTGCTGGCTGCTGCTGAGCGGCTGGACCGCAAGGGCAACGCTGTGCCGCAGGGCGCCGGCGGGCGCGTTATAGCGCGGGTACAAAAGCATTACACAGCCCGCCAGTCCCTGACGGCAGAGGCTTCCGTCTACACGGGCCGCAGCAGCGTGCAGACGACGCTGTACCTGCCGTGGCGCAGCTATACAGACGAGCCGGAGGACCCGCTGACCGGCATCACGCAGACCGACTGGCTGCCCGTGCAGCTGGGCCGCCTGGCACTGCCCGCCAGCCTTTGCCGCGTGACGACCTGGGAGCAGCTGCCGGACACGGTGCAGTATTCCGAGGCTGCCGCCGCCGCACTGGCCCTGCGCGCCTGCCGCGCCGCGCTGCTGGCTGAGTTCCCGGATGCGGTCATCGAGGCAGAGCAGCGCGAAATTTCCGCGCAGGAAGGCACAGAAACGGCTGCTGTGACCTATATTTTCACCGCCAACATCGCCGTACCGCCGTGATTCGACATATTTTGCTTAGTATGCCGAAATGGCTGATAAAATTTTGTGCAATATTCATAGTTTCTTTTGCAAAAAACTGTGATATAATCTAAATGTATAGCTATGTGCTACACCATGGAACCGGGAGGATGAAAATTTGGCAGAACGATCTTTGGAACTGGACAGCATTGAACTGGCAGCAGCCATCTTTGGCAGCGGCGACCAGAATATCCACCTGCTGGAAAAGGAATTCCGCGTCACGGCGGTCTGCCGCGGCTCGGTGCTGCGCTTTACCGGTGAGCAGAAGGATGTGGACGCCGCCGCCCGCGCCGTGGACGGCATGGTCACCCTGATGGAAAACCACACCCCGCTTGAGGAGCAGACCGTGCGCTACTGCATCAGCCTGGCCCACGGGGGTGAGGAAAAGCGTCTGCGGGAGCTGACCGACGATTTCGTCGCAGTCACGGCCAAGGGTCGTCCCATCCACCCCAAGACGCTGGGCCAGAAGGAATATCTCGCCGCCATCCGCAAAAATGCCATCACGTTCGGCGTCGGGCCTGCAGGCACCGGCAAGACGTATCTGGCTGTGGCAATGGCGGTCAAGGCGTTCAAGTCCAAGGATGTCAGCCGCATCATCCTGACCCGCCCCGCCGTCGAGCATCCGGTGCGCCTGTACAACGGCACGCTGGTCGTTACCAACGGCGACCAGACCGATACCATCGTGGACTATCTCAAGCAGGGCAAAAGCTACTTCGAAGCGCTCCGTACCCGCGAGTTTGAGCCGGACGCGCCCAACTACACCTCCCGCATTTCGGGTGTTGTCAATCCGGACGGCTCCTACAGCCTGTCCATCCTCAAGAACTTCACCTCGGACCGCACCGCCAACAAGCGTTTCTTCTATGAGTACGATAAGCCGGTTGCCGGTCTGGGACACTTCATCCATACCTACCAGTGCGACGGCGATCCGCTGCCGCCGTTCCGCGGCGAGCCGAAGTGCATCCGCATCGAGCTGCCCATCCGCGAGTTCACCAACCTGCTCTGGAACAGCCTGAACGAGCAGAATAAGGTTTCGCTGTTCGTGCGCTATGTTGACCTTGAAACAGGAGAGATTGAGCAGGAAATCAGAAACAAGAACGCAGAATAACTGCGACCTGATGAGCAGAAAGGACTATTTATGAAAGAATTAGCCTTAAAGTACGGCTGCAACCCCAACCAGAAGCCGGCCCGCATTTTTATGACCGAGGGCGAGCTTCCGATCGAGGTACTCAATGGCAAGCCGGGTTATATCAACTTCTGTGACGCATTCAACTCTTGGCAGCTCGTCCGTGCGCTGAAAAAAGCGACCGGCCTGCCCGCAGCTGCGTCCTTCAAGCACGTTTCTCCGGCCGGTGCCGCTCTCGGCAAGCCGCTGACCGATATTGAGAAGCAGATGTACTTTGTTGACACCGACAAGGAGCTGTCTCCCATCGCATGTGCATACATCCGCGCACGCGGCGCGGACCGTCTGTGCTCCTACGGCGACTGGGCGGCTCTGTCCGACACCTGCGACGCAGACACCGCTTCCTACCTCGCACACGAGGTTTCCGACGGCATCATCGCGCCGGACTTCACCGCTGAGGCCCTCGAGATCCTCAAGACCAAGCGCAAGGGCGGCTACAACGTTGTCAAGATCGACCCGAACTATGAGCCGAAGCCGATCGAGCAGCGCGACATTTTCGGTATCCGCTTCGAGCAGGGTTACAACAACTACGAGATCAACGAGAGCCTGCTCACCAACATCGTTACCGAGAACAGAATCTGCCGGAGAGCGCAAAGCACGACATGATCCTTTGCGCTCATCACGCTCAAGTACACGCAGTCCAACTCGGTCTGCTACGTCAAGGACGGCATGACCATCGGTGTCGGCGCAGGTCAGCAGAGCCGCATCCACTGCACCGTCTGGCTGGCAACAAGGCCGACAACTGGTTCGTTCGTCAGCATCCGAAGGTTCTCGGTCTGCAGTTTGTTGACGGCATCCGCCGCCCGGACCGCGACAACGCGATCGACGTTTACACCTCGGACGAGTATGAGGACGTACTTGCTGAAGGCGTATGGCAGAAGACCTTCAAGGTAAAGCCGGAGGTGCTCACCGCTGAGGAAAAGAAGGCGTGGATTGCAAAGAATACCGGCGTAACCGTTGGTTCGGACGCATTCTTCCCGTTCGGCGACAATGTAGAACGCGCACGCAAGTCCGGCGTGGAGTACATCGTACAGCCGGGCGGCTCCATCCGCGATGACAATGTTATCGAGACCGCGAACAAGTACGGCATCACGATGGCGTTCACCGGCATGCGTCTGTTCCATCACTAATGAAACTGCTGAAAGGCTATTATGCCTACTTAGCCGTATCCGGCGGACTGCTGCTCAGTCTGGCCGCACAGAACAACTGGGCACTGCAGATGCTGGCATTCGCGCTGGTGTCTGCCGGTGCGCTGTCCGTGCAGAATGCGTCCCGCTGGTACATGCGCGCAAGCATTGCCGCGGACGTGACGATGGCGTTCAAGCTCATCCTCGGTCCGGCAGTCATCCCGCCCGGCCTGCTGCGGATTGTGCTGCAGTATGCGCGCTCGTGCCGCTGCTGCTCACCGGCTGCATGCTGCTGATGGGTGTCAAAGACCAGATGCACAAGATCGACCGCAGCACCCTGCCCGAATGGGTTTTGCTGGTGGTCTGGAGCACAGGCTGCATCCTTACGCTGCTCATCGCGCCCGGCTGGCTGAATGACTATCTGGCGCCGCTGGCGGCAAAGGCGGCAAACACGCTCCTGCCGATCGGCTATGTTGCACTTATTGTAGAAATGTTCCGCGCACAGCGTGTGTATTTACAAACGGAGGAACAATAAATGAAAGTTTTGGTTATCGGCGGCGGCGGCCGTGAGCACGCCATCGTCCATACATTGAAGAAGAGCCCCAAGGTGGACCACATCTGGTGTGCGCCGGGCAACGGCGGCATTGCCGCTGAGGCAGAGTGCGTTGCCATCAAGGCAACCGACATCGACGGCATGGTTGCTTTCGCCAAGGAGCACAAGCCGGATCTCGTTATGGTAGCACCGGACGACCCGCTTGCACTCGGCATGGTAGACGCACTCGAGGCCGCAGGCATCCGTGCCTTCGGTCCGCGCAAGAACGCTGCCATCATCGAGGGCAGCAAGTCCTTTGCGAAGGATTTAATGCAGAAATACAACATTCCGACCGCGGGCTACGCTGTTTTTGAGAACTCCGCAGACGCGATCGAGTACATCAAGAAGAACGGTGCGCCGATTGTTGTC
>ENA-OQIJ01000223-OQIJ01000223.1-human-gut-metagenome-genome-assembly--contig:-NODE-223-length-16267-cov-8.308860_pt1 | contig 16267 bp, 18 predicted proteins | sample MGYA00242582_ERZ504747 | MGnify/ENA primary metagenome ERZ504747 (study PRJEB26092, sample SAMD00036435) | human gut metagenome | host: Homo sapiens | study: EMG produced TPA metagenomics assembly of...
TGCTCCAGCCCCAGCAGCAGCCGGGCCAGGTGGCTTGCCCCGGCCGAGGAGCCATGAGCACGTTGACTCCTTCCAGGGTCAGATCCAGATCCCGCAGCACCCACTGATCCCCCGTAGCGTTTGCCAACGCCCTTCAGTATCGCCTTCATGCGCCGCCCCCTTCCAGCTGCCTGCCCGCTGCGGCCAGCAGCCGAACAAATACCGCTTCAAACACACCGCTCACCAGCACGATCACCGCCGTCCAGGCGAACAGCTCGCCGGTTTCCAGATAGAGCTTTGCCTGATACAACGCCTCGCCGATGCTGCCGTCCGGCAGGCCGATCACCTCGGCGGCGATGCCGCTTTTCCATGCAAGGCCCATACCCACGGTGCAGCTCTGCACAAAATAGGGCCACACTTGGGGCAGCCAGATGGCCCCCAGTGCCCGGGAAAAGGAAATGCGGAACACCTTTGCCATCTCCAGCAGCTGCCGGTCGGTCTGCTGAATGCCCTCCAGCACCGCGGTATACACCACCGGCAGTACCATCAGAAAGCTGATGAGCACCGCCAGATTGGCACTGCGCACCCATAACAGGGCCAGAATGATAAAGCTGGCCACCGGCACCGCCTTGATCAGCTGCATCAGCGGCCGGATCAGCACCCGCACCGGCTCCAGCCAGGCACTGGCCGCCGCCAGCAACGTGCCCACTGCCAACGCACCGAAAAAGCCCGCCAGAATGCGCAGGGCACTGAAGCCCACCCGCTGCCAGAAGGCGGCGGTGGGCACAAGGCTGACCAGCTTTTCCAGTGTTTCCAGCGGCGAAGCAAGCAGAAAGCTCTGCTCCATCGCCATGGCCGAAAACTGCCAGACCGCCACCCAAAACAGGATGGCGGCCGCTTGTTTGATTCGTTTATTCCACACCATAGTAGAAATCGTCGCCCGGCAGCGCACCGCCCACCGAGGCGGCATCCTGCTGGTACAGCACGTCCAGATAGCCGCTCAGGGCCTGCTTCATGTCCGCACCGTCCATATAGGTGATGTTGCAGGCGGGCAGAGCCTTCTCAGCCAGAGGAGCCTTGGCCACGATGCCGTACTCCGCCACCAGCTGGGCCGCGTCGGCAGTGTTGGCGGTCACCCACTCAATGCTGCTGCGGTAGTCGGCCAGAAAGACCTCCAGCTCCTCGGGATGCTGCTCGGCATAGTCGCTGCGCACGGCCAGCACGCCGGTGATCAGCTGGGAATCCGGGTCAATCTTGTTCCATTCCTCGGTCAGATCCAGCGCCACGTTCAGGCCCTCCACCTGGGCCTGGGCAGCGGTCACATAGGGCTGGGGCAGCACGGCCACCGCGCCCTCGCCGGCGCTCTGCAGCGTGGACAGCACCTCGGTGGCCTCGCTCTTGTATTCGATGGTCACATCCTTGGCCGGGTCGATGCCGTTTTCGGTGAGGATGTAGTTGAGCACATACTCAGGGGTGGTGCCCTTGCCGGTGGAATAGATGGTCTTGCCGGCCAGATCGGCCACACTGGCCACATCGTCGCCGGTGGTCACCACATACAGAACACCCAGGGTGTTCACCGCGGCCACCTGAATCTTGCCCTCGGTTTTCTGGTACAGGGTGGCAGCCAGGTTGGCGGGGATGGCCGCCGCATCCAGCTCGCCCTTGGTCAGCAGAGGCACGATCTCATCCGCCGCGCCGTACATGGTCACATCATACAGAGGGCTTTCCATGCTCTCCTGATCCTTCATCAGCTTGACCATGCCCATGGTGGTGGGGCCCTGCAGGCCCGCGATCCGCATGGCATCGCCCGAAGCGGCAGTGTCCTCGGAAGCGCTCGCGGTGGAGGACGCAGGCACGCTTTCCGCCTGACTGGAAGCAGGCGCACTGGATGCAGCCTGCGAGGAAGCGCTGCTTCCGGAAGCAGCGGTACCGCCACAGGCAACCAGGCTCAGGGCCATTGCGGCAGCCATTACCATGCTTAACAAACGTTTCATGAAAGTTCTCTCCTTCTGGGCAGTTGTTCCGGGCCGTAACCCGGTTTGCCTTTTTGGGGATATTCTACTATAATAAAAGAAATTATGCCGTTGCGGCGGCAACCAACCGCCCGCACAAAGGAGCCAATGCCATGCGCAATTCCATCTTACTGGACGATCATCTTCCCATTCTGCTGCAAACCACCCTGTTTCACGGCCTGAGTCTGGCAGAGCTGCGCATGACCATGGAGTGTTTCCAGCCCGCCGCCCGTGCCTTTTCCAAGGGCGAGATCGTGCTGCTTTCCGGCTACGAGATACGGGATGTGGGCATTGTGCTGGCCGGTCAGGTGGAGGCGGTAAAAAACACGCCGGACGGCGGCAGCGTGGCCATCACCCTGATGGAGCCGGGCAGCCTGTTTGGCGACGTGCTCAGCGGCAGCAGCACCAAAAGCCCGGTCACGGTGATCGCCAAAACCGACTGTCAGGTGCTGTTCGTGCCCTACCAGAAGATTCTGCACCCCTGCGCCCGGATGCACGGCAGCCACTTCCAGCTGATGCAGAATCTGGTGTGTACCATTTCCGACAAATACTTTGCTCTCAACCGCCGGGTGGATCTGCTGATTCTGAAAAGCCTGCGCAGCAAGCTGTGCGCCTACCTGCTGGAGGAATCCGCCCGCGCCGGGGCCGACACCTTTACCATTCCCTTCTCCCGGGCCGGGCTGGCGGATTATCTGAACTGCGAGCGCAGTGCCCTGAGCCGGGAGATCTCCCGCATGCGGGACGAGGGCCTGATCGAGACCTACAAAAACAGCTTCAAGCTGCTGAATAAGGCGGAGCTGACCCGCCAATATCACTGTTAAAAGGAGAGATTTTCTGTTTATGAAAGCCCCTGTTTTATACATCGTGATCCCCTGCTACAACGAGCAGGAGGTTCTGCCCGTGACCAGCGGCATGTTCCTGGAAAAAATAAACAGCCTGATTGAAAAGGGCCGGGTTGCCCCTGAAAGCCGGGTGGTTTTTGTGAACGACGGCTCCAAAGACAATACCTGGAACATCATTCAGGAGCTGGCAAAAAGCGACGAGCACTTCGAGGGCATCTGCCTTTCCCGCAACCGGGGTCACCAGAACGCTCTGCTGGGCGGCCTGATGACCGTGAAGGACCGGTGCGACATTACCATCAGCATCGACTGCGACGGCCAGGACGACATCAACGCCATGGATGCTATGGTGGATGCCTACTGGGATGGCTGCGAGGTGGTGTACGGTGTGCGCTCCAAGCGGGATACCGACACCTTCTTCAAGCGCTTCACCGCCGAGGGCTTCTACAAGCTGATGAACTGGATGGGCGCGCAGGTGGTGTTCAACCACGCGGACTACCGGCTGATGAGCAGCCGGGTGCTGAATGAGTTCGCCAACTTTAAGGAAGTGAACATTTTCCTGCGGGGCATGGTGCCGCTGGTGGGCTTCAAGAGCACCAGCGTGTACTACGAGCGGGCCGAGCGCATTGCCGGCGAAAGCCACTACCCCCTGAAAAAAATGCTGGCCCTTGCCTTCGACGGCATCACCAGCCTTTCCGTAAAACCCATCCGGCTGATCACCGGTTTCGGCGCTCTCGTTTCGGTGATCAGCTTTGTGGGCGTGATCTGGGCTGTGGTTGAGGCCATTCTGGGCAGCACCGTGGCAGGCTGGGCCTCCACCACCAGCATTGTATGCTTTATGGGCGGCATCCAGCTGCTGTGCCTGGGCGTGATCGGTGAATACATCGGCAAGATCTATCTGGAAACCAAACAGCGGCCCCGGTTCATCATCAGCGAGACCACCTTCCCGGATAAGGAGGACAAATGAGCAAAATCACCTGGAAGGGCAGCGTGCTGCTTGGCCCCATCCCCCCGGTGCTGGTCAGCTGCGGCACGCCGGAGGCCCCCAATGTGTTCACCGTGGCCTGGGCGGGCATCGTGAACACCCATCCGCCCCGGGTCTCCATTTCGGTGCGGCCCAGCCGCCACAGCTACGGCTTGATTCAGCAAAGCGGCGAGTTCGTGATCAATCTGCCCACCACCGCTCTGGCCCGCGCCGTGGACTGGTGCGGCGTGAAAAGCGGCCGGGACGTGAACAAATTCGAGGCCATGGGCCTGACCGCCCTGCCCGCCAGCCAGGTGGGCTGCCCTCTGGTGGGGGAAAGCCCGGTGAATCTGGAATGTAAAGTGTTCCAGCAGATTCCCCTCGGCACCCATGACCTGTTTCTGGCTGACGTGGTGGCCGTGAACGTGAGCGAGGAGCTGCTGGATACCGCGGGCAAGCTGCATCTGGAACGGGCGGGCCTGCTGGCCTACGCCCACGGTCAGTATTACAGCCTGGGCGAAGAGATGGGCACCTTTGGCTGGAGCGTGCGCAAAAAGCAGCCCCCGGCCCGAAAGGGCCCGGCGCCGAAAAAGCCCGCCTTTGAAAAAACAGCGCCCCACAAATCTGACCGGGCAAAGCGCGGCCCCGCCCCCAAAAAGGCAGGCCCGGCGCCCCGCCGCCCCAAAAAGAAATAAATCACTGCAAAGCAAAAGCCGCCGGTCTCCCCTTTCACTGGGAAAACCGGCGGCTTTTTCGTTGTGCTTGTTTTACTTATCCAGCAGATCCGCTTCTTCGGGGTGCTTTTCGAACCACTTGGCGGCATAGCTGCAGCTGGTGCGAGCCTTGCGGCCGCTGGCCCGCAGCTGGGCCACGCACTGTTCCATCAGCTGGCCGGCCATGCCCTGGCCCCGCAGCTCCTCACCCACGAAGGTATGGTCGATGTCCACCACACCGGGTGCCACCTGGGGGAAGGTGATCCGGGCCAGCTCCCGGGTCTCGTCGCCATAAACGATGCTGTTTTCGTTGATTTTGAATTCCATAGAAGTACACCTCTTTTTTGGGGTATTTTCTGCCGGTCAAAAACCGGTCAGTCGTCAAATTCCACAGTGCGGCCGCAGCGGATGCAGCCGCCCTTGCCCTTCCAGCGGGGCAGAACGCCGGGATAGCCGCAGTGGGGGCAGCGCAGCCCGAACCGCTTGACCATCCAGGCGGCCACCACCGCCGCCAGCCCCAGTTCAAACACCGTGAACTGGCTCATGCAGCCGCCGGCGATCACAAGCGCCATGCGGCGTGAAAGTTTTTTCATTGCGTTTTCCTCTCTTTTACAGAGCGCTCTGCGGATCCTTCAGGTTCCGCAGGTCGGCACTTTCGGAAAAATCCTCCCGGTCCAGCGTCAGGCTCGGGTTGTAATAGGGATCGTGGGTCAGGCCGTAGCGGGTGAACCGGTCGGTCAGGCGCTTCTGCTCCTGGGCGAACCGTTCCTTTTTCGCCTTGTCCTTTTCGTCGTTGCCCCGGCTCTTGCTCTCGTAGTGGTACAGCCGGGCATAGGGGGTCCAGATGATCCGATAGCCCGCATCCCGCACCCGCAGGCAGAAATCCACGTCGTTGAAGGCCACGGTGAAGCCCTCGTCCAGGCCGCCCATCTCGTCGTACACCTCGCTGCGCACCAGCAGGCAGGCAGCGGTGACGGCGGAGAAGTCCTGCACGGTGGCCAGACGGAACATATAGCCGCTGCCGCCGGCCTTCTTGTACTTGTGGCTGTGGCCGGCGTAGCCGCCCAGACCGGTGATGATGCCCGCGTGCTGGATGGTATCGTCCGGATAATAGAGCATGGCCCCGCAGATGGCCGCGCCGGGGCGGCTGGCCTGCATGAGCATCTCGGTGAGCCACTGGCCATCGATGATCTCCACGTCGTTGTTCAAAAGCAGCAGATACTCGCCCTTTGCGAATTTGCGGCCGAAGTTGTTGATGGCGGAGAAGTTGAACCCGCCCTCAAACTTCACCACCTGCAGGTTGGCAAAGCGCTCCTTCGCCTTTTCGTAGTAATCGAAGGTGGCGGGATCGGTGGAGTTGTTCTCGATCACAATCACCTCGAACCGCTGCCAGCTGGTTTTTGCATAGATGGAGGCAAGGCACTTTTCCAGATCATCGGTATGGTCCTTATTGGGGATCAGAATGCTCACCAGCGGCTCGCCGGGGATGACCCAGTCCACCTTGTAGGTGCTGGGGAAGATGCCGTCCTTCACCTCGCCCTGCTGGCCGGTGCGCTGCAGATGGTCCGCAATGGCCTTTTTTGCCGCCTTGGCCACATAGGGCTTGGCCGCCACGCCGCCGCTGGTGCTGGCCGCGTGCACACGCCAGTAGTAAAGCACCTGGGGAATGTGGCAGATCTGGCCCGGCTCCAGCCGCTCCAGCAGCCGCAGGAACAGGTCATGATCCTGACTGCCATCACATTCCGGCCGCTCGCCGCCCACCGCCAGAAATTCCGACCGGCGGAACACCGCCAGATGGCAGATGTAGTTGCAGCAGAGCAGGTAATCCGGGGCATAATCCGGCTTGAAGTGCCCCACCGTGGGTTTCTCGATCTTTTTGGTGAACAGGGCCTCATCGCTGTACAGAAAGGCCGCGCCGGTCTCGGCAATGGCCTTCTGCACCGTATAAATGGCGTGAGGGGCCAGCACGTCGTCGTGGTCCGCCAGCGCCAGATATCCCCCGGTGGCCAGCGCCGCCGCGTGGTTGGTGTTGTGGCTGATGCCCTTGTTCTCAATTGCCTTGTAGCGAATGCGGCTGCCCGCCTTTTCGGCGGCGGCATCCACCAGTTTTTTCACCGCCGGGCGGTGCGCCTCGTCCGAGGCATCTGCCAGACACAGCTCCCAGCCGGGGCTGGTCTGGTTTAGCACACTGTCCAGCAATTGGCGCAGAAAAGGTTCCGGCGTGTTGTACAGGGGCACGCAGATGGAAATTACCGGCCCGGGTGCGCCCTGCGCGCACTCCTTGCGCTGGGCTTCCAGCACCTGCTTTTTTGGCAGGTAGCGGGCCTTTTTGCCGAAAAAGCGCCGCTTGATAAATCCGGCGGCCCGGCGCAGCACCGGACCCGGGCCCTCTTCCTTCAGCACCTGAAGGGTGTAGCCCATCAGCTCTTTGATGCGTTTCAGTTTCAGATTCAATGGGGGTTCCTCTTCTCCGATTGATTTGGGTGCTGTCTGCGCGGCCTTATTTCAGACCGTAATTTTCAAACAGCAGGTTGAAATGCCGGTTGTAGTAGGGATCTCCCTTCTGGATGAGGGGGGTGTATTTTTCAATGAAGTTTGCCTTTTCCCGCTCGTAGCGTTTGGCGTTCTCGCTCAAAGTATCCAGCCCGCGGCTCTTGCTTTCGTGGTGATAGGCCTCGGCAAAGGGGGTGAATACGTTCAGGAGGCCCTGCTGCCAGAGCTTCAGGCACAGGTCGATGTCGTTGTAAGCCACGGCGAATTTTTCCTCGTCCAGCCCGCCGCAGGCATCGTACAGGTCGGCCTTCACCATCAGGCAGGCGCCGGTCACCGCCATCAGATCCTGCGGGGTGGCCAGCCGGTACAAATCGCCCGCCGAAGCTCTGGGGTGGCTCTTGTGGCTGTGGCCGGCGGTGCCGTTGATGCCAAGGAACACACCGGCATGCTGGATGGTATCGTCCGGGAAGTAGAGCTTCGCGCCCACGCAGCCCACGTCCGGCCGCTGGCTGTACATGAGCATCTCGGCCAGAAAGCCCTCGCTGAGCAGCTCCACGTCGTTGTTCAAAAGCAGCAGCTGCTCGCCCTTGGCAAATTTGCGGCCGAAGTTGTTGATGGCGGAGAAATTGAATCCTCCCTCGTACTGCACCACCTGCAGATTCGCAAACTGCTGCTTTGCCTTCTCGTAATATGCGAAGGTGGCCGGGTCGGTGGAATTGTTCTCGATCACAATCACCTCGAACCGGTCGTAGCCCGCATATTGGTACAGGCTTTCCAGACAGCGGGACAGATCCTCCACATGGTCCTTGTTGGGGATCATGATGCTGATGAGAGGGGTTCCGGTGAGCTCATAACGCACCCGGTAGGCGCCGGGGCAGCCCGGAATCCGGGTCGCTTCGCCCGCAAGGCCCACCCGCTTCAGGTGGTCGTTGAGCGCCCGCTCGCCCGCCGCCAGTGCGTAGGGCTTCGCGTCCATGGAGGAGGCGGTGGAGGCAGCGTGGCTGCGCCAGATGTAAAGCGCATAGGGAATGTGCACGATCTTTTTTGCCTGTTCGGTGAGCCGCAGAATCAGCTCGAAGTCCTGACTGCCGTCGTATTCCGCCCGCTCGCCGCCGCCGGTGGCCTCAAACAGGCCCCGGGAGAATGCCGCCAGATGGGTAATGTAGTTGCAGCCCCGCAGATAGTCCGGCTCAAAATCCGGCTTGAAGTGGTAATCCACCAGATGCTTTAAATCCGCGCTGAGCACGATCTCGTCGGAGTAGACGAAATCCGCGCCCTCCACGGCGGCCTTCGCCACCTCGTACAGGGCGTTGCGGTAAAGCACGTCGTCGTGGTCCAAAAGGGTGAGCCAGTCGCCGGTTGCCAGCGCAAAGCCCTGATTGGTGTTTCCCGCGATGCCCTGGTTTTCCGCCAGCTTTTTGTAAGTGATGCGGCTGTCCTTCGCGGCATAGCGCCGGGCCACCGCGCCCACATTGGCGTGGGCCTCGTCCGAGGCGTCGGCCAGCACCAGCTGCCAGTTCGGATAGCTCTGGCCGGTCACGCTCTCAATCATCTGCTTCAAGAAGGGCAGCGGGGTGTTGTACAACGGTACCACCACGCTGATCTTCGGCCCGCCGGGCACACCCTCGGCCCGCTGGCGCTTAAGCATCCGGCGGGTGGGCAGATCCGCCCGGTACTGCCAGGTGTCCCGATGCAGCGCCAGATTCACCCGGAAGCTGATCTCCCGCCACAGGGCCTGGCCGCCCTCTTCCCTTGCCACCCGGGCGCACCAGCCGGCAAGCTGCTTCACATGGGCCGGGTCCAGCAGGCGCTTTGCCATGCCGCCCACACTGTCCTTTTGGGCAACGTCCGCGGGCAGGGGCTGGTTGTTTTTCTCGTTTGCCATCTTGCACATTCCTTTTGAAAACAGCCAAGGCCAGGCGCGTGGCTGATCACCCCGCGCTGCCTTGGCTGTGTGTTTTAAATCTTATCGTTTTCCCGGGTGGTCTGCTTGTAGGCCTCGCAGACTTCTTCGGTGGGGCCGTTCATCTTGATGCGGCCGTGCTCCAGCCAGGCAACCTTGTTGCACATACGCTCGATCTGCTCGATGGAATGGCTCACCAGAATCACGGTGGTGCCGCCGCTCATCAGCTTCTGCATGCGCTGCTCGCACTTTTCCTGGAACAGGAAGTCGCCCACCGCCAGAATCTCGTCGGCAATGAGCACGTCCGGCTTGGTGATGGTTGCCACCGCAAAGGCCAGGCGGGCCACCATACCGCTGGAATAGTTCTTCAGCGGCACGTCCAGAAAATCCCGCAGCTCGCTGAATTCCACAATCTCCTCAAAATGAGCGTCGATGTATTTGGGGCTGAAGCCCAGAACGGTACCGTTCAGGTAGATGTTCTCCCGGGCGGTCAGGTCCATGTCAAAGCCCGCGCCCAGCTCGATCAGGGGCGCCACGGTGCCACGCACCTTGCAGCTGCCGCTGCTGGGCTTGTACACGCCGGAGATGACCTTCAGCAGGGTGGATTTGCCGCTGCCGTTCAGGCCGATCAGGCCGTAAAAATCGCCGGGCTGCACCGTAAGGCTCACGTCCTTCAGGGCAAAGAACTCGTCGAAGCGCAGCTTGCCCTTGACCAGCTGCAGAAAATACTCCTTCAGGCTCTCGCTCTTTTCCTTGGCCAGGTTGAAGCGCATGGAAACGTTATTGACTTCAATGATAGGCTGCTGCAATTTCCCGCGCCTCCTTACATATACAGAACAAATTTGTCCTGGGTCTTTTTGAACACCAGCAGACCCAGTGCCAGCATAACCAGCGCCCACGCGCCGCAGACAAGGATCTGCCCGCCGCTGAGCAGCTGACCGTACATTACGGTATCACGGAAGGCGGTGATGTACTGGTACAGGGGATTCAGGGCGATCACGCCCTCCAGCAGGGCATTGCCGAACTGTTCGGGGGTGTAGAAGATGGCGGAGAACCACATGAGGATGGTGGTGAACACCTCCCACAGATGGATCACATCCCGGAAGAACACCGCCATGGCGGCCAGAATCATACCAATGCCCAGGCTGAATACCGCCAGCATAAGCAGCGGGTACAGCCCCAACAGAATGGTGGGATACAGCCGCGCCCGGGTAATAATCATTACGATGATCAGAGCGATGAAGCTGAACAGACAGTTCACCAGACCAAAGCAGATCTTCTGCAGCGGAAAGATGTATTTGGGAATATACACCTTGCGCAGCAGCATGGCGTTGTTCATCACGCTGGACATGGCCATGGTGGTGGACTCGCGGAAGAAGTTGAACAGCAGCTGGCCGATCACCAGATAGACCGCGAAGTTTTCGATGCCTTCGCCCCGCATGCCCGCCATCAGTGTGTTGAAGATTACAAACATCACCGCACACATCATCAGCGGGTTGAGCACGCTCCAGGCAACGCCCAGCACACTGCGGCGGTATTTCAGCTTGAAATCACGGCTGATCAGATTGTAAAGCAGGTAGCGGTAGCGCAAAAAGTCCTGCACATAAAGTTTCAGCATACCGGCGCTCCCTTACCACTTATTGAAATAATCGAAGGTCTGGGCGGCAAAGGGCTCATGTTTTTTGTCCTTTTCGCTCAGCAGATACTCACAGCCGCAGTCCGGCCATTCCACGTTCACGGTGGGATCGTTGTAGGGGATACCGCCCTCGGCGGTGGGGTCGTAATAATCGGTGCACTTGTAGCAGAACTCGGCCTCGTCGCTCAGCACCAGAAAGCCGTGGGCAAAGCCCTTGGGCACATAGAACTGCTTTTTGTTCTCCTCACTCAGGGTCACGCCCACCCATTTGCCGAAGGTGGCGCTGTTCGGGCGGCAGTCCACCGCCACGTCAAACACCTCGCCTTTGGTCACGCGAACCAGCTTGCCCTGGGTGTGCTCCTTCTGGAAGTGCAGCCCACGCAGCACGCCCCGGCTGGATTTGGACTGGTTGTCCTGCACGAACTCGTCGGTGATGCCGGCGGCGGCGAACTCTTCCTTCTGGAAGGTCTCCATAAAATAGCCGCGGGCGTCGCCGAACACGGTGGGCTCGATCACCAGCACACCGGGCAGCCCGGTTTCAACAAACGTAAACTTCCCCATTTTCGTATGTCTCCTTCGTTTGACTTTTGATCAGTCGCGCTCCGATTCACCTTCGCGGGCCATCTCGGCCCGGAACGCCTCGTAGTCGCGGATGTATTCCTCTCCATCGTAGTGTTCGCTGCACAGAACCAGCAGCACACTGTCCGGCGAAAAATCATACATATCCTTCCACACCATGCGGGGGATGTAGATACCGGTGTTGGGCTGATCCAGATGATACACCTGCTCGCGGCCCAGGCCGTCGTCCACCCGGACCTTGCTCTTGCCCGCCACGTTCACCAGAACAAATTCGGTGTTCCGGTTGGCATGCTGGCCGCGCATCACGGTCGCATCGCTGCCATAGATGTAGAACACACGCTGGATGGCGAAGGGAACATCCCGCTCGCCTTCCACCACGATCAGGCTGCCCCGCTCGTCGCCCAGGTCACCGAAGCGAAGCAGCTTCACCTTATCGTAATTTTTATTTTGTTTCATCGGCTGATATTCCTCACGGCTCCCACTGGTTGATGACGTCGATCACATACTGCTGCTCCTCGGCGGTCATGCCGTTGTACATGGGCAGGCTGAGCACCTCGCCGGCATAGCGCTCGGCAATGGGGAAATCCCCCACACCGAAGCCCAGATAGGCATACGCCTCGGACAGATGCGGCGGGATGGGATAATGGATGATGGTGCCGATGCCCTTCTCCTTCAGGTAAGCGGCCAGCGCATCGCGCCCCTCGGGCACATGCACCACATACTGATGCCAGGTGCAGTCCGCACCGGGGCGGATTTTGGGCAGCTGCACATGGGGGTTTTTCAATTTGTCGTTGTAGGTTCCGGCAATGGCGCAGCGCTCGGCGTTGAAGTCGTCCAGATGGGTCAGCTTCACCCGCAGCAGGCCCGCCTGCAGCTCGTCCAGCCGGGAGTTGGTGCCCACCACCTGGTTGTGGTAGCGCTTTTCGCTGCCGTAGTTGCGGTAGACCCGGAACTTTTGGGCCAGCTCGTCGCTGTTTGTCACGATGCAGCCCGCGTCGCCAAAGGCGCCGCAGCCCTTGGTGGGATAGAAGGAGAAGCAGCCCACATCACCGAAGGTGCCCACGGTCTGGCCCTGCCAGTGGTTGCCGTGGCTCTGGGCGCAGTCCTCCACCACCTTCAGATCATGGGCCTTCGCAATGGCCATGATACGGGTCATATCACAGGACTGGCCGTACAGATGCACCGCCAGAATGGCTTTGGTTTTGGGGGTGATGGCAGCTTCAATCTTTTCCGCGTCGATGTTGTCATATTCGTCCGGCTCCACAAATACCGGGGTGGCCCCGTTCATGGAGATGCCCATCACACAGGCAATGTAGGCATTGGAGCAGACGATCACCTCGTCGCCCGCGCCCACGCCCAGCAGACGGAAGCTGATCCACAGTGCATCCAGCCCGCTGGCCAGACCCACACAGTGCTTCGCGCCGATGTAGGCAGCCCACTCCTTTTCAAAAGCCTCCACCTCTTTGCCAAGCACATACCAGCCGCTGCGCAGCACCTGCAGTGCCTTCTGCTCATACTCCGCCGCGTGCAGGCCGTACTGGCGGCCCAGATCGTTGGGCATGATATTCATCAACGCAATTCCCTCCTGCTGTAACGGCCCGCCGCTGCGGCAGGCCAAACATATTCATGGTATATTTTACCCCATCCCACCCCAAAGCGCAACAAGAATTCCCGCAAAAGCCCTTCGTCCCTTTGCGGAAATGCTTTTCCTTTTTGGCAAAAGCGCAAAAAGCGGCCCGCCGCCACGGAAAACCTGTTCCCGTGGGCGGCGGGCCGCCCGGTTTTCATCGGATCTCCTTGCGCTCAGCGCCGGGGCAGATCGGTTCGATCGTCATGCCCTTCCTTTGTGGAGGGGCGGCGTACATCCAGCGTCTGCACCGGGGTGGAATTCACCGCTCCGGTGCGGGTAATGATCTGGAAATCCGCCGGCAGGCCGGTTTCCCTGGCCCGCTTTGCCGCCAGGCTCTGCAGACCACCGCCACCGCGGATCAGACGCACCGCCAGCAGAATGGCGATTGCCGCCGCGGCCACTGCCACGCCGATACCCAGATACATGCGCCCGTCGCCGGCGGTCTTTTGCGGCACATAGGTGTTGGCCTGCAGAATCTGCTCCAGCCCGCTTACCGTCAGCCCCACGGTGCGCAGGGTGGTGGGCTGAAGGGTGTTTTCCTTCAGCAAATAGGTAACCGTGGCGGAAAAGCCCTGCCCCAGCACATACTGTTCCGGAATATCAAATTCCGCAGTCACATCCGCTTCGGTGAAAGCATCATTCAGCAGCACCTCGGCCCCCTGAGCCGCCACCTGCACATTGCCCAGACTTTCGAAGCCGCCGCCCACCAGCGACACCTCATAGGTATCCTGCGGGCTGGCGATGCTCACCCGCCGGAAATGGGCAAAGGCATAGTCCAGAAGGGCAGCGGCATCCTTGTAGTTGCCGTTGAGCCCCACCGATTTGAGCACCACCACAATCAGATTCAGGCCGTCCTGCTCGGCATAGCCCACATAGGTGTAGCCCGCCTGATCGTGGAAGCCGCTCTTGCCGCCCTTTTCATAAGCCCGGTACAGCAGCGGTCCGCCCACCCGAAGCCAGTCGGTGCAGTGGAAGGCACGCTCCGGCTGCAGGTTGGTGGCGGCCATGCGCCACTCGTCGTTGCGGCAGAATACATCCATGAACCCGGGCTGCTGCATGGCCCAGCGGGTCAGGTTCGCCATATCCCGGGCGCTGGTGTAATGGTTTTCATCATACAGGCCGTGGGGGTTGGCATAGTGGGTGTTGGTAAGCCCCAGCTCCTGTGCCTTGGCGTTCATCTTCTCCACACCGCTGGCAATGGTGCCGTCGTCGCCAAAATACTCCGCCAGCGCGTTGGCGCCGTCGTTGGCGCTCTCCAGCTGGGTGCCATAGATCACATCCTCCAGCGTTACCACCTCGCCGGGCAGCAGCGCAATGTGGGTGGAGTTGGATTCCAGACTGTGGGCCACATCGTAATCGATGGTCAGCTGGGCGGACCAGTCACCCTGTGCCTTTTCCATGGTGAGCCCCAGGGTCATGATCTTGGTGATCGAGGCCGGATAGAGCACCTCGTCGGGATTCTTTTCCATGATGATCTGGCCGGTGTCCGCGTCCATGACCACATAGGCCTCGCAGGTCACCTGGGGCAAGTCCTCCGCCGCAGCGGTGGGGGCCAGCACAGCTGCGCCCAGCACAGCGGCGGCCAATATTGAAACCAGTTTTTTCAAACCGAATACATCCTTTACCTGTTGGTTTTCCGTTCGCTTTCGCAATTTCGCAATACACTGCTTTAACTGATTTATTATAGCCTACCGGCCGCCCCCGGTTCAAGTTCTCCACAAAATTTCCACAGAATGTTTGCAAGCCTCTGCACCGCGGCATGGGTTTTTATGCTATGATACAATCAAATTGTCAAAATGGCGGCATTTGCCCAAAAGGAGGTTTTTCACCATGACAATACATCCCTCCGCTGTGCCGGAGCACAAGGCTGCGCTGCGGGCACAGGCCCGTGCGTTTCTGGCCGCGGCCGGCCCGGAGCAGACTGCCGCCTGGGGCCGGGCCATGGCCGAACATCTGACCAAAAGCGATCTCTGGCGGCGCGCCGGGTCAGTGTTCTGCTTTGTGAGCACCCCCCGCGAACCGGGCACCCGGCCCCTTCTGGAACGGGCACTGGCCGAAGGCAAAATCCTCTGCGTGCCCCGCACCGGGCCGGAAGGCTTTATGGAGGCTGTACCGGTGGATTCCCTCGAACAGCTGGCCCCCGCCCGCTTCGGGCTGCTGGAGCCTGCGCCCGACCTGCCGGCCCTTGCCCCTGAACAGCTGGAGCTGGTGGTCGCCCCCTGCCTGATGGCAGCGCCCGGCGGGCTGCGGCTGGGCCAGGGCGGCGGTTACTACGACCGCTTCCTGCCCCGCTGCCGCTGCCCGGTGGTGCTGCTTTGCCCCACCGGGCTGGTGCAGTCCGACCTGCCCGCCGAAGCCCATGACCGCCGGGCTGATCTTGTGCTTACCGAAGAGGGTTTTCTTTCCGGAACCTAAACGTTGAGCACCGGGCCCAGCTGGCGACCCCGCAGGGCGCATTCCAGCGTATCCCGGATCAGGCAAAAATCGCTTTGCAGGCTGCTGGGCTTTTTCAGGTAATCGTCCTGCGCAAAAGGTACCATATAATAGTGCTTGCGGTTGGTCAATGCCGCCAGATTGGAAAAACTGGCAGCCAGCCCATCATTGGTGGAAAGAGCAATGACCACCGGCCTGCCGCTGCGCAGCATGCTTTTCGCCCCCAGGGTGACCGGCGTGTCGCTGATTCCGTGGGCCAGCTTTGCAAGGGTGTTGCCGGTGCAGGGGGCAATCACCATGGCCTGCGCCATGTTTTTGGGCCCCAGCGGTTCGGCCCCCTGCAGGGTTTCGATGGGCGGCGTGCCGCACAGCTGCTCCAGCCGCCGCTTCCAGTCCGCCGCCGCGCCGAACCGGGTGTCCAGCCCGGCGGCATTGAAGCTCATCAGCGGCAGCACCCGCACCCCGCTGTTCACCAGCTCCTCCATACGCGGAAGAATGCTCTCGAAGGTGCAGAAGCTGCCGCACAGCGCCCACACCACAGTTTTCTCGTTCATACGCACAATCCCTCCTCACACAGCATGGCCAGCACCGTGTCGGCCACAAATTCCCCGGCAGTCACCGGTGCACAGCGGGCAGGCAGGCTCAGCGCCCGGATGGCCCGGATGCCCAGCTCCTCCGCCGCTTCCAGATCCACCCCGCCGGGCAGGCTGGCCAGGTCAATCACCAGACTGCCCGGTGCCAGCGCCGCCAGCTCCCGGCGGCCCAGCATCGGAGCCGGAATGGTGTTCACCACCGTTTCAAAGCCCGGCAGCCGATGCGTCAGTTCTTCCAGCCCGCAGGCATTCAGGCCCCTGCTTTCCGCCTGCGCCCGCTGGCCTGGGCTTCGGGCTGCCACCGTGACCCGGGCGCCCAGCGCCGCCAGCCGCACCGCCAATGCCGCGCCGCACCGGCCGTAGCCCAGCACCAGCACCGGACTGTGCCACAGCGTGCGGGTGCGGTTTTGCAGCAAAAGGGCGATGCAGCCCTCAGCGGTGGGGATGGCGTTCAGTACCGCCAGCTCTCCCTGGCCAGATAATCCCGCAGCGG
>ENA-OQIJ01000225-OQIJ01000225.1-human-gut-metagenome-genome-assembly--contig:-NODE-225-length-16228-cov-2.791069_pt1 | contig 16228 bp, 15 predicted proteins | sample MGYA00242582_ERZ504747 | MGnify/ENA primary metagenome ERZ504747 (study PRJEB26092, sample SAMD00036435) | human gut metagenome | host: Homo sapiens | study: EMG produced TPA metagenomics assembly of...
GCGGCAAAGCCGCCGCCCATCCCGGCCAAAAGCAAAAGCAGCGTGCCGAGCAGCCGCAAAAGCAGCGTCACAGCGTCACCCACTGCGCCACCGCACCGGGACGGGAGCGCCCGGACAGGAACGCGGCCTTTGCAAAAGCACCAGTATCCAGCAGCGCGGCCAGCGCCGGCTTTTTGCGCAGTCCCGCCGGGTCGTCACAGTGTACCGTGGCAAAGAATACAACGCCGGAGGCAACCCCCTGTGCGACGGCCTCGGCGTCGCCGGGCGTGCCCAGCTCATCACAGACGATGACCTGCGGGTTCATGCAGCGCAGCGCCATGGCAATACCCTCGGCCTTGGTGCAGCGGGCGTAGACATCGCACCGAATCTGCGCTGCGCGGGGCAGACTGCCCGCCTCACAGGCCATCAGCTCGCCGCGCTCATCAATGACGCTGACAAGTGCGTCCCCCTCGCAGAGCTTTTGCACAAGAGAGCGCAGCAGGGTGGTTTTGCCGCTGCCCGGCGGGCCGGCCAGCAGCAGCCCGCCGGTGGGGGCAACGGTCAGTGCTTCCAGCTCGGGCGGCAGCGGACAGGTCAGCCAGCGTGCAATGCGCAGATTGAGCGACGTTACGGCGGAAAAGTCGCCCGGCCCGCGGCAGCCCGCTACCCCGATGCGGCAGCCGCCCTGCACGGTGAAATACCCCTGCTTCAGCTCGTCCTCATAGGCGTAGACCGAGCGGCGGCAGAGCTGCAGAAAGCAGTCCCGCAGGGTGTCGGTCTCCAGCGCGGCAGGCAGACCCGTTCCGGGCAAAAATTTGGCCGCGGGGCACAGTCTGCCGCAAATCGTGAACTGTACGGGCTGGCCCAGCCGCAGACGGATCTCCTGAATGTGCGGCGCATAGTGGGCGTCCAGCTTGGCCAGCGGTGTGCGCAGTGCGGGCGGCAGGCTTTCCAGAATGCGGTAGTACTCGTCCATCGTTTCTTCACCTCACACTGCCAGTGTATGAGGGTGCAGCGCGGGGTAGAACAAAAAAGAGGACATCCCGTGGTGGGATGCCCCCTGAAAGGTGTATGCTGTTTTATTGCCCGTTATCCTCAATCAGCTGATACAGCCCGGCCTCGTCCAGTACGGGGATGCCAAGCGTCTGCGCCTTTGTCAGCTTGGAACCTGCGGCCTCACCGGCCACAACATAGCTCGTCTTTTTGCTGACCGAGCCAGCCGCCTTGCCGCCGTTCTGGGTGATGAGCGCCTCGGCCTCCTGACGGGAGAGTGTCGGCAGCGTGCCCGTGACGACAAGCGTCATACCGGCCAGCGCGATGCCCTTCTTCTCGCCGGTCCACTGCATGTTCACGCCGTCGCGCGCAAGGCGGTTCAGCAGGTCGGTTGTGCCGTCCTTTGCAAAAAATTCCAGCACGCTCTGGGCCATGACTTCGCCGAAGCCGTCGATCTCGCACATCTGCTCGGCAGTGGCCTGGCGCAGGGCGTCCATGCTGCCGAAATGCTCACCCAGCAGCGCGGCGGCCTTGTCGCCGATGTTGCGGATGCCAAGGCCGAAAATCAGCTTATCAAGATTGTTGCGCTTCGAGCCTTCGATTGCGTTCAAAAGGTTCTGAGCGCTCTTTTTCTTGAATTTGTCCAGCGTAAGCAGCTGCTCCTCGGTCAGGGTGTACAGGTCAGCTACCGTGGAGACCAGCCCCTTGTCGATGAGCTGTACGGCCACAGCCTCGCCCAGACCGTCAATGGCCATGGCGTTGCGGGACGCAAAGTGGATGAGGTTGCGCAGGCTCTGCGCCGGGCACTCGGGGTTGACGCAGCGCAGGGCTGTTTCGTCCTGCAAATGCACCACGGGTGCGCCGCAGCTCGGGCAGGTCGTGGGCATGGCAAAGGGCTTGCTGCCCGGCAGACGGGCCGATACGCCGATGACCTCCGGGATGATGTCCCCCGCCTTGCGCACCTTGATGGTGTCCCCGATGCCGACGCCTAAGTTTGCGATAATATCGCCGTTGTGCAGGCTCGCGCGGGAAACGCTGGTGCCCGCAAGGAAGATCGGGTCGAACACAGCCGTCGGGGTCAGCACGCCGGTGCGGCCAACGGTGACCTCGATATTGCGCACGACGCTTTCCTTGACCTCGGGCGGATACTTGAACGCAATGGCCCACCGCGGGAACTTGTTCGTGCTGCCCAGGGTGCGGCGGGCGGCCAGGTCGTTGACCTTGATGACCGCACCGTCAATGTCAAATTCCAGCGTGCCGCGGGCCTCGCCGATGGCTTCAATTTCTTTAATAGCATCCTCGATATTCTCAAACACGCTGTACCGCGGAGAAACCGGGAAGCCCAGTGATTTGATATAGTCCAGCGTCTCACGGTGGGTCTTGAAGGTGCGGCCCTCGCACTGCTGCAGGTTAAAGACAAAGATGGACAGCCCGCGCTCCGCAGTGATTTTGGAATCCTTCTGACGCAGTGAGCCGGCCGCCGCGTTGCGGGGGTTCTTGAACGGCGTTTTGTCCTCCAACTCCTGCTGCTCTTTTAATTTAAAAAACGCCGAGTGCGGCATATATACCTCGCCGCGCACCTCGAGAAAGTCCGGCGCGTCTGGCAGCTCGTGCGGAATGTCCTTAATGGTCATGATGTTCTCGGTCACATCCTCGCCGACGACACCGTCGCCGCGGGTCGAGCCGCGCACCAGCTGGCCCATGCGGTACTCAAGGCTGACAGACAGGCCGTCGATTTTGGCCTCGACGACGTACTCGGGCCGGATGCCTGCCTCCCGCACGCGGGTGTCAAACTCCCGCAGCTCGTCAAACGAGAACGCATCCTGCAGGCTCTCCATCTTGACGGCATGGGTCACCTTGCTGAATTTGCTGCTGGCCGTGCCGCCCACATGCTGCGTGGGTGAGCTGGCCGTGACCAGCTCGGGGTATTCGGCTTCGATCTGCTTGAGCTCGCGGTTCAAAGCGTCGTACTCGAAATCCTCCAGCTCGGGGGCGTCCTGGTCGTAGTATAAGCGGTTGTTTTTTTCTATGATGACGCGCAGTTCTTCGGCGCGTTTGCGGGCTTGCTCTAATTCCATATTGCTACACTCCGTTTGTTGGTATCAGTTTAGTATACCACATCTGCGGGGGCAAATTCAATCCAAATCGGAGGCATAGGCGTTCGGAATATCGCCGCAGACGAGCAGGCTTGCCAGCGGATAGTCCGCCGCAACAGTCAGCGTGGCCGTGCTGCCGTCCAAAATCATGTTGACGGTGACGGACAGCTGCAAAACAGCGCTGTACCGTGTGGTATTGATGGAAAGAGACTGTGTTGTCTCGCGTATCTCCCCCTGCACATACCCCTTGGGCCGGATCGACAGCAGCCAGCCGGGGCCAAGGCCGCTCAGCAGTGAATTGTTCGTCAGACTGCCGAACGGGATGGTATAGCAGATCTCCGGCAGAGCGTCCATCTCGGTCTGCACGGCGCTGACAAATTGGGTCTGCGCGGCCCCGGCGGCTGCGGCGTCCAGACTGACAAGCCCGGAGTCCTGCGTAAAAAGCGCGTCGCACAGCGCCGGGGAGCGCGTCAGCTCCGCAGCAACGGCGCGGTTCATGGCCTGCACGGCGGCAGAGCGGGCCTCGTATTCGGCCAGTTCGTGCAGCGTCGGCTTGACGACGGTGTTGACGTAGCGGTTCAGGGACAGCATCGCTGCAGTCAGTACAAGAACGGCCAACAGGCAGAAACCGTGCCGCCTGGCTTGCTGCCTGTCTTTTGCACTGCACCGCCGCATAGTACCACCCCTGCGTATCCTATGCAAAAACGCCCCGGAGCGTTCAGGCTCCGGGGCGTCGGGCGGCTTGGTCAGTGATTATTTGAAGTAGCGGTTCAGCAGGCCCTGCATACCGCGGCCATGGCGGGCCTCGTCCTTCGCCATCTCATGGACGGTGTCGTGGATGGCGTCGAGGTTCAGCTCCTTGGCCTTCTGGCCAGATCCATCGTTGCCGGCGCAGGCACCGCACTCGGCGTCAACGCGCATCTGCAGGTTCTTCTTGGTGCTGTCGGTCAAGACCTCGCCCAGCAGCTCGGCAAACTTGGAGGCATGCTCGGCCTCCTCAAAGGCATAGCGCTTCCAGGCCTCGGCGATCTCGGGGTAACCCTCACGATCAGCAACGCGGCTCATGGCCAGGTACATGCCAACCTCGCTGCACTCGCCGTTGAAGTTCTCGCGCAGACCCTGCTTGATCTCCTCGGGAACGTCCTTGGCGATGCCGACGACATGCTCGGTGACGTAGGTGTTGTCCTTCTTCTCAATGAACTTGGATGCCGGGGCCTTGCAGACCGGGCAGAACTCGGGGATGGAACCCTCTGCGATATAACCACAAACGGTGCAAACATACTTAGTCATAAGAATTGCCTCCTGTTATTTTGTAATTGCTCATAGGGCACATTCCTGTGTCGATGGCTTTATTATATGGCATGTACGCATAAATGTCAATAGGCAAAATAAAAATTTTAAGAAAGATTCTTATTTTTGAAACGGACTCCCCGGCGCTGCTGCCCGGTCTGCTTCGGCAGTGCGGCAAACAGCGCCCGGGACAAAGTGCAGCTGATGCCGCCCACGATCAGCCCTGCCGCCAGCAGCACCGGCGCGTAGCCCAGTGCCATCGCACTGGAAAGCAGCACGGCGGCCCCGGCCAGCTGCCCCAGATTGTGGGCCAGCGCCGAACCGGCACAGAAGATATACCCGCTGACCGGCAGCTGCAGCAGCACAAGCATGACAGCCAGAGACAGCGCCCCGCCGCACAGCGACAGAAACCCGGCGGTGGCCCCGCGCGTCAGAAAGGCAAACAGCGCCTTTAACACAACCAGCAGCAGCGCCGTGCGGGTGCGCAGAAACAGCAGCGCGTACATGACAACGATGTTGGACAGTCCTAATTTAATAGCCGGCATCAGCCCCAGCAGCGGCGACACGATCGATTCCAGAAAGGACAGCGCGATGGCTAAGGCAAACAGCATCCCGGTCCAGGCTGTCTCCCGGGCTTTTTGACTGCGCACAGGCATACCCCCCGCAAATTACAATTTTCTTTGACTATACCCTGCCCCGGAGGGATTGTCAAGGCATAAAAAATTTACATATTTCTGTGCCGGTATCGCGGCAGGTTTTGACAGAAATGCCTTGAAAAAAACAGGAAAATAGTGTATCCTTATAAAAGTATAGGGCAAGCTATGCCCATACGTGAGTGAAATAACCACAGTGTTATAATAAAAGGAGTAACCTGACCTATGAAAAAACTGATCCCCGTTATTCTGTGCTGCGCCATGCTGCTGGCCGCCTGCGGCTCCTCCGCAGACTCTGCCTCCGCCGCAAGCGAAAGCACTTCCGCTGCCGCATCTTCCGAGGCAGCTTCCTCTGCGGAAACCATCATCGGCGGCGCGGACGGCGAGACCGACATCGCCGTGAGCGACGAAGCCAACACCGCAAACCTTGATGCCGCTGTTGCCGCCATCGAGGCTGTGAACCCCATTGCCAACCCCCGTGCGCTGGATGACTTCTCCGTGGAGAATGAGCTGATGCTGACAATGGACAACCTCGTCGGCTACAAGGGCGATGTCACGAACGACCAGGCGGACTGCGGTCTCGTCTTTGTTGCCCAGGCCAAGGACGGCAAGGTCGATGCCGTCAAGGCAGAACTGGAAGCCTACAAGGAGAGCCTGTCCGCCAATGACCTGTACGCCGAGTTTGCCGACAAGGTCGCACTGGCCAAGGATGCCCGCATTGTGACCAACGGCAACTATGTTGCCATCGTCATTGCCGGTATCGCCAACCCCGACTACGCCCCCATCGATACCGCGCTGGAGACTGCGCTGAACTTCTGATTGATCCCTGTACCCTGCAGGCCGCTGCCGTTCGGCAACGGCCTTTTTTGCTAACGATGAAATTCACCGAAAGAAAGGGAGTCCGCCATGGTTTTTAACAGTGTGGTGTTCCTGTTCTGCTTCCTGCCGCTTTCCCTGCTGCTGTATTATCTGGTGCCGGGCCGCGCCAAAAATGCAGTGCTGCTGGCAGAAAGCCTCATCTTCTACTGCTGGACCGGTGTTGCGTTCCTGCCGCTGATCGCCGTGCTGATCGTCTTTAACTACCTGTGGGCGCTGCTGACAGCGCGGGCGAAGGCCAAACTGCGCGGTCTGCTGCCGCTGGCAGCGGTGCTCGTCAATTTGGGCGTGCTGGTGTACTTCAAGTATGCCAACTTCCTGATCGACACGGTCAACCAGGTCGCGCATCTGGGGCTGGCGGCGCTGAACATCGGCACGGTGCTGCCGCTGGGCATCAGCTACTACATTTTCAAGATCATCAGCTATGAGGTCGACGTCTGCACCGGCAAGATCGCGCCGGAGAAAAACTTCATCACGTTTGCCGTGTATGTGCTTTTCTTCCCGCAGCTGATCGTCGGGCCCATCGTCAAATACCGCGAGATGGCCGACCAGCTGCACGACGGCACGAACCGCTGCACGCCGGCAAGGGCCGAGCACGGCGCAGAGCTGTTTGTGTTCGGCCTTGCGAAGAAGGTCATTCTGGCGGACTCCATCGGCGCACTCTGGACCGACATCATCGGCGCGGGCGGCGTTGGGCTGACGAATGTCTCGACCCCGCTGGCGTGGCTGGGCATCATCGCCTACAGTTTACAGCTCTACTTTGATTTTGCGGGCTACAGCGAGATGAGCAACGGCCTGGCCGCACTGCTCGGCTTTGACTGTCCGGCCAACTTCAACCTGCCGTATATCTCGGGCAGCATCACCGAGTTCTGGCGGCGCTGGCATATTACGCTGTCGGGCTGGTTCCGGGATTACATCTACATTCCCCTGGGCGGCAACCGCAAGGGCCAGGCGCGCCAGCTGCTCAATATGTTCCTGGTCTGGGCTGCTACCGGCATCTGGCACGGGGCCAGCTGGAACTTTATTGCCTGGGGCCTTTACTACTTTGTGCTGCTCACGATTGAAAAAACCTTCCTGCTGAAATATCTCAAAAAGGGCAGGGTCTGGCCGCATATCTATACGCTGTTCTTTGTGGTGCTGGGCTGGGGCATCTTTACGGCCAACCAGCCCGGCGCACCGCTGGGTCTGCTGCTGCAAAAGCTGTTTGCGCCGCAGGGCGGCATTTCGCCCGTGTACTATCTGCGCAATTACGGTGTGCTGCTGGTGCTGGGCTGTGTCTGCTCGTCCGCGCTGCCGCACCGGCTGTGGGAGAAAATCAGCAAAAATACTGTGGCAAAGCTCCTTGTGTTTGCCCTGCTGACCGCGCTGTGTGTCTGCTACGTAGTGGCCGCTACGAACGCTACTGCGCTGTACGCGAATTTCTGAGAGGAGGAACGGACAAATGTCAAAAGGTTGTGTACCGTAAAAAACGGCGGCAGGCGCCGTGCGGGGTATCCGCTGCTGGTGCTCTGCGCCGCGCTGCTGTTCGGGTTCTCCCTCGTCAATATTGTGTGGCCCAAGCGCACGCAGCTCGAGCTGGAAAACCGCAAAGCCGCACAGCTCCCGGCGTTCAGCGTGAGTGCACTGCTGGACGGCAGCTGGCAGAGCGGCTTTGCCCGCTGGATGCAGGACCAGTTCTCCCTGCGTGACGCGGCGGTCAACACCCAGCGCGCGGCGGACGAGGTGCTGTTCCGGAAGGCGGAGGAGGGCGGCATTCTGCTGGGTAAGGACCGCTGGATGTTCACAAAGCTGTTCACGGTGGACGACGCCACCCGGAAGCAGCTTGCCAAGAATGTACAGGCCGTCAGCGAGTTTGCCGCGAACCACCCGGGCAAGGTCACCTTCCTGCTGGCCCCGTCGGCCAGCGTCATCTACCCGGAGGAACTGCCCGCAGGCGCACCGATGGTGGATGAAAACGCGATGCTCGACGATATTTTTGCCAAAGTCGGCCAGAGCGCCGATGTCATCGACCTGCGCGGGACGTTCACAGACCTGAAGGACGAATACCTGTATTTCAAGACCGATCACCACTGGACGCCCAACGGCGCGTACCGTGCCTATGAGCAGTTCTGCAGCCTCAAGGGCCTGACGCCGTTTGACCGCGCCGCGCTTGAGCCGATCACGGTGACGGACTTTCAGGGCACCCACTACTCGGCCACGCGGCTGTGGAACGTCGAAAACGATGAAATCACCTACTACCCGCTCGACAGCCTGATGACGATCTACAAAATCACTGGCGAGGCCGCCTACGAGCCGGAAACGACGGAAAACATCGTGAATGTGCAGAAGTTTGACACCCGCGATAAGTACGCCGCCTTTTTGGACGGCAACAACGGTTATTCAACGATCGAGGGCCGAGGCACAGGCAGTATTCTGGTGGTCAAGGACAGCTACGCGAACAGCTTTGTGCCCTACCTGACCGAGAATTACGCGAAAATCGGTGTGGTGGATTTCCGCAACTTCAAGTACGGCTTGGATTCCACAATTGAAAAAGAGGGCTATGACGAGGTGCTGGTGCTCTACAACTTCCAGACCTTTATCGCAGACACGAATCTGATCTATATTTCCCGTCCGTCAACGCTCTCCTGACAGAAATAAGCATGCCCGGTCAGAAATGGCCGGGCATTTTCTGTGCCTATTCAAATAGGATTTCCAGCCGCGGCACGGGCAGAGCACTGCCGGGCCCGCACAGATTGACGTGCCAGAATTGCAGATGGAAAAAATCAGCGGCATCGTCTGCGGTCAGGGCCGAGAACGCCTGCTGCAATTCGGTGCAGAGCAGTGCCTGCCAATCCTCGTTGTACGCCCCCAGCGGCTGAAAATCCGTATCCCTCAGATGGAGCTGCACGGTGGTATCCTCCGCCGTGACGTTGACCCGGGTGTCACAGACGGCCTGCCCACCCGCAAAGGCCGTAAAGAAGCGGCCCGTCTGCCCGCAGAGAGCCGCGGCCAGCTGAGCCTGCAAGCCGGAGACGTACACGGAAGCTCCGTCTGCTGCCAGCAGCGCAAAGTCATACCCGCTGTCAGCGCGGTAGGCAGGCACTGCACAGCCGTCCGCCTGGGTAAAAAGCTGCTGTAAGCCGCAGTGGAGGTCGTATTCCCTTTCCACGGCCTTCATGTCCTCATACAGGGAGGCAGCGTCCGCGGCCCAGCTGTGGTCGGCGGTGTCCAGCACAAAAACCGAAAGCTCCGGCGCGGGCTGGGCTTTGTCGTAGAGCAGCGTGCCAAGTGTCTGCGCGTCGGCCCAATCACAGCCCGGCGGCAGTGCGGCCAGGTCGAGCAGCCCGTAGTAGAGCCGGCCCGGCAGAGCGTCCTCGGCTAGATGGAGCGCCTGCGCGGCGGTGTCCCCGCGGGCAGACACGGTTTTGTACTGCACGCCGTCACTCTCTGCGTTCTGATCGGCCAGCAGCAGACAGGCGGAGTATGTCCCCTGCTGCCGCGCAAAAAACACAGCGCGGACGATCTCCCGCTCGGAGAGCGCCTGCCCGCAGCCGCAGAGCAGCAGCGCGGCGCAAACGGTCAGCAGCGCCTTAGCCTTCGGTACAGACATGCGGCGGCACCTCCTATCACGGTCAAGCCCACAAAACTCCAGGTCAGCACATTGCGCAGTGAGAGGGCCGCATCTAAATCGAGCTTGCGCAGCACCGCGCATAAAAGCCAGACGCCGCCCGGATACAGGGGAAACCGATCCAACCCGGCGGCGCTGTCCTCGGCCTTGTTCTGCCCGCCCAGCAGCCGCACCAGCGCATAAAGGTAGAGAGCCAGCTTGACCGTGACGGCCATGACCCACAGAATAAATTGCAGCCACTCGAGCCGGTTGAAAATCGACAGTGCTCCGCATCGCGCGGCGGCGTGCACCGGGTCGATGCGCAGCGGCATGGCCGCGCCGTAGAACAATTCCAGAATCAGGTGCATCCCCACGTCAAACGCCAGTGCCCACGCGGCCAGCCGCAGCAGCGTATGGCGGCCACGCTTGTCCTGCTCGGGCCAGAGCGCGGGCAGCAGGTATTCCGGGTAGAGCGTCAGCTGGTCTCTGAGGGCGGCGAGAAAATCGCCCTGTGTCAGTGCGGCAGTTTGCAGATTGACGATGCACAGCCGCGGAAGCACCGATGCCAGCATGGCGACGGTTGCCAGTACCAGCAGACAGAGCACGGCATAGGCCGTCTGGGACAGCGCCGAAACCCGCCGCAGATAGACAACAGGCAGCACAACGAGCAGACAGACCGAGGTCAGCGTGACCGCGCCGGGATAGAGCCGGTCCGCCAGCTGCCAGAGCCGCAGCAGCTCCAGTACCGATGTGTAGACGAGCAGCGCGCTGAACAGCAGCTTGTACACGGGGTCGGCGGCCAGCCGCCAGCTGCGGGCAAACAGCCAGCCGACGCCCGCCAGCAGCGGCGCACAGACCACCGCACTGAAAAGCCCGGCGCGCGGCCAGTAGGCGGTCTGGCTGCGCAGCAGCACATTGACGAGCAGACTGACGAGCAGTGCGGCGAAAAGACTGGGGCATTCACGCTTCATGGCGGCTGATCACCTCCCCGGATTTGGCAAGGCGGCTCCAGATGCTGCGCACAAAGCCGTCCCGCACGCTGGCCCGGCCCGGCGGCATGAGCGGGTAGAGATAGTCGTACCCGAACGGCTCACTGCCGCAGGCCATCGCCAGAATCGTCAGTGCGGCGCAGGCCAGTCCCGGCACGCCGAAGCACCCGGCCAGCACGATGACGGCAAAGCGGAACAGGATCGACTGCTCATACAGCGACGGCACAGCCAGCGTGGCAATCGTCGCCGCAGCGGCCATCGTTAAAACCGGCACGCTGACGATGCCCGCGCTGACGGCGGTCTCGCCGATGATGAGCGCGCCGACCAGGCTGACCGTGTGGCTGATAGACTGCGGCGCACGCAGCCCGGCCTCGCGGACGATTTCTAAAAGCAGCGTCACGCAGAGCATTTCCAGCATTGGCGGAAGCGGCGTGGATGCCTCGCCCTGTGCCAGCTTGGTCAAAAGCCGGATAGGGATGATCTCCGGCGCAAAGGCCACGGCCATGACGTAGAGCCCCGGCCCGAACACGGCCAGCAGGAAGGCGAGATATTTTAAAATACGGATAAGTCCGGCGAACACTGCGCCCGAGGCGTAGTCGTCGAGGCACTCGAAGTGCTCGGCAAAAAAGCTGGGCACAATGAGCGCATACGGACAGCCCGCTACAAGAACGACGGCCTTGCCCTCACACAGGCGGGAACAGGCCGTGGCGGGGCGTTCGGTGTAGGCAGCTGCCGGGAAAAGATTCAACTTGTCCTGCTTGAGGAACGACGCAAAGTAGGCACTGTCCAGCAGAACGGGAATCTCCACCGTTTCAGCCGCTCCCGCAGAGCGTCGATGGTTTCCTTTGGGGCCAGGGTACTGTCGTAGCACAGACAGTATTCGGTCTTGGCACGGGTCCTGGCGTGGAGATTTCTGCCACAAGCGTTCCGGTGCGGAACTGCCGCCGCAGCAGCGAAATGTTATTGCGCAGCAGCTCGGTGAATGCCTCCTGCGGGCCGCGCAGGTTGCCCTCGCTCATCGGCGTCGAGATCGAGCGCTGGGGCATCTCCTGCGTCGAAAACGCGACGCCGCGCCGCACGCCGTCGATGAGCAAAACGGACAGTCCGTTGGAGAGCAGCTCCACCAGCGCGGTGCGATCCTCCACCGCGTCAGGCTCGGCGGGGACGCGGCTCTGGGTCAGCAGATAGTCGCACAGCCCCTCCCCGCCGCCCAGCATGGCGGGGTCGCGGTCCAGCATGTCCAACGCCATGCGGCAGAGCTTTTCCGGCGAGGACAGCCCTGTGAACATGACGATAGCGCACGGGATACCGGCAAGCATCAGGCGCTTGGTATAAAAATCGTCGGAACGGCCAAACATTTCCTCCAGAAGCGCAAGGTTGGCATCCAGCGAGCGGTACAGCGGTTTCTGCGTCATGGTTCTCCCCCTCTCACGCAGGATAGTGTGGCCGCCTTTGCTGGAATTTATGAGGAGGTGCCGGGATGATTTCTTCGGTTGTGCGCACGGTGCTGGTGTATCTGGCTGTGGTGGTGGCCATGCGGCTGATGGGCAAGCGCCAGCTGGGAGAGCTGCAGCCCGCCGAGCTGGTGACGACGCTGCTGATCTCCAACGTCGCATCCATCTGCATCGACGAGCCGGATCTACCGCTCTCGGCCAGCCTGGTGCCGATTTTCTTAATCACGGCTCTTGAAATTCTGAACTCCACGCTGGTTTGGTTTTGCCCGAAATATGCCCAGCTGCTTTTGGGAAAGCCGGTGACAATCATCCGCAACGGGGAAATTTTGCAGGACGAGCTGGCACAGCTGCGCATCACGGCATCCGACCTGGCCGAGGCCCTGCGCGGCAAGGACATCTTTTCCCCCAAGGATGTTTACTGGGGCGTGATCGAGCCGAACGGCAGCATCACAGCGGCCCCAATGCCGCAGGACGGCGGCGAGCCGCCTATGCTGCCGCTGCTCATCGATAAGGCAGTTTACAAGGAAAATCTTGCGTTCTTCGGCATGGATACGGCAGCGCTGGATGCACTGCTGCGCCGTGAGCAGACGACCCGCGAGGCGGTTCTGCTACTGCTCTACAACGGCAAAAAATCCATTCTGATACAGAAAAAGGCCGCCCCGAAAGGGGCGGCCTGAAAAGGTATGCGTATGAAGCGAAATTGGTATGCCGCAATCATTCTGCTGGCTCTGTGCGTGCTGCTGTTCCGGGCGGGGCAGTATGTGGACCGCACCACAGCCGGAATGCAGCGGCAGCTTGAAGCAGCCTACGCTCTGGCGGAGCAGGGCGACTACCCTGCCGCACGCCGCGCGTACAGCCGTGCGGCCAACCGGGCACTGCGCAGCACTCAGGTCCTGGGCCTGCTTGTGCGCCGCAATATTCTGGATCAGCTCAACCAGACGCTGGCCGTGCTGCCGCCCTGTGCCGAGGCCGACAGCCTGGCAGACCTCGAGATGGAGACGCAGCGCGCCTGCACCCAGATCGAACAGGTGCGGCAATCATTTTTCAGCGGATTTTGAGCGGCTGTCCAGCATATCCTTCAGTTCTTCCATAAAGGTGTTGACATCGCTGAACTGACGGTAGACGGAGGCAAAACGCACGTAGGCGACATCGTCCATCTGCTTGAGCTCCTGCATGGCCAGATCGCCGATATGGATGGAGGAAACCTCGCGGTCATAGGAGTTGAGCAGCTGCTGCTCAATGCGGTCCACGGCGGCATCCAGCTGGGTGTAGCTGACGGGGCGCTTCTCGCAGGCGCGCAGCATGCCGTTCAGCAGCTTCTGGCGGTCAAAGACCTCGCGGGAGCGATCCTTCTTCACGACCATCAGCGGGACCGTCTCAACGATCTCGTAGGTGGTAAAGCGCTTTTTGCAGTTCAGGCACTCGCGGCGGCGGCGGATCTTTTCACCGTCCTCCGTCGGGCGGGAGTCGATGACCTTGGAGTCAACTTCACCGCAATAGGGGCATTTCATATCGGGTTCCCTCCTTTTCTACAAGCTCAGGCCTTCTTGGCAGCCTTCTTCTTGTTCTTCCAGTCGACCCACAGCGGCGTGGCAATGCAGATCGTGCTGTAGACGCCGCTGACCATGCCGAACAGCAGCGGGAACGCGAAGGAGTAGATGCTGTCCAGACGGTAGATGACCGAGACCACGCAGACAACGCCCAGAGCGAGGCAGGTCGTGATGGAGGTCATCAGAGAACGGGCAAAGCTCTGGTTGACGGACAGGTTGACCAGCTCGGCCAGGCTCATCTGCTTCTTGCCGTACAGGGAGCTGTTCTCGCGGATACGGTCATAGATAACGACGGTATCGTTGATGGAGTAGCCCAGGATGGTCAGCAGGGCAGCAATAAAGTTGCCGTTCAGGGGAATGCGCAGGAGGACAAAGACGCCGAAGACGACGAACATGTCGTGCAGCAAAGCCACAATGGCGGTAGAACCGGCCTTGAGGCCGCCGATCTTGCGGAAGCGGTAGGCCACGTAGAGCAGGATCAGCACGCAGGCCGCAACCAGCGCGACAACGCTCTTGAGCAGGAACTCCTTACCGATGGTGGCATCGACGTTGCTGACCTCGTTCTGGACGAAGTTGTTGTCGGGGTACTGCTCATTCAGGGCAGCCAGCAGGTTGTCGAGCTGCTCGGTAGTCAGCGTGTCACTGCCGGGCAGGGTGACAGTCAGGGTCTGGTTGCCGGAAATATCAGAGCCGGTCTGCAGGGTCAGATTGGACTTGCCCAGCTCGGTGCCGATGGTGGACTTCAGGTCGTTCAGGTCAGCGTCGCCCTCATAGGCCAGCGTGATCATGGAACCGCCCTTGAACTCGACATCCATCTTGACGCCGAAGATGCCGCAGAATACAAGCACGACAGCGATCAGCGCACAGGAGAAGGCGTAGAACTTCTTGCGGTTGCCGATGAAGTTGATGGACGGGGTCTTGAAGTCGGCACCGCCCTCCTTCTTGCCGCCGAACAGCCATGCCTTGCGCAGAGGCTTGAAGTGGACAGCGCCGCGAATCATAACGCGGGTCGCCCAGACGCCAAAGACAAAGTTCAGCAGAACGCTGGTCAGCAGGGTGAAGCCAAAGGAGTAGATCGTACCGGCAGTGGAAGGTCCGAACCAGTAGAAGATCGGGTTAAAGACCTTGGCCCAGAAACCGTCCGTCGGGCCAAAGGCGCCCATCAGGATGGCGGCGACGATGACGATGGTCACGTTGCCGTCGATGATGGGGGTCAGGCCCATCTTGAAGCCGCTGTTGACAGCGCCCTCGAGGGTCTTGTTCTTGGACAGCTCCTCCTTGATGCGCTCGGCGGTGATAACGTTGGCGTCAACACCCATGCCGATGCCGAGGATAATACCGGCAATGCCGGGCAGCGTCAGCGTGGAGCCGGGGAAAACCGTGAAATAGCCGGACACAACAGCCAGCGTGGCGGCGGCCTGGCCCATCAGGGAGATGACCGCGATGGTGCCGGGCAGACGGTAGCGCACGATCATCAGGATCGCGACCAGAATGAAGGCAATGATACCGGCCTGCACCATGACGTCCAGGCTCTTGGCACCCAGGGACGGGCTGATGGTGGAGTAGCTCTCGGCGGACAGGGCAAACGGCAGAGAGCCGGAGTTGATCTGGTTCGCCAGCGTGGAGGCGCTGTCCTGATCGAAGTTGCCCTTGATGATGGCCTCACCGCCGGTGATGGCCTCGTTGACCGTGGCGGTGGAGATGTTATTGTCATCCAGCCAGATGGAGATCGTGCCGTTGTTTGCTGCCAGCTCGGTGGTGGCCGTGGCAAAGGCAGATGCGCCCGCAGAGTTGAACTTCAGCTGGACGACCCAGCCTTCAGTCTCGTTGTAGGCAGCGCTTGCGGAAGCCACGTCGTCACCGCTCAGGATCTCCTCACCCGTGGCGGACGAGCCCTTGCGGAACACCATCTTGGCGGTGGTGCCGATCTCGTCGATTGCGGTCTGCGGGTTGAAGTCCGCCTCGTCATTCTTCCACGGGAAACGCACGATGATACGATTCTTGTTGTTGTCAACGTAGCTCTCGTAGTCGGTGATGCCGAGGCCGACAAGGCGGTCCTCGATAACCGTTTTGGCTGCGGTCATCTGGGCATCGGTGGCCTCCACATCGTCGGCAGGCATGAACGTAACGTCCACGCCGCCGCGGATGTCGATGCCGAAGCGGATGTCAGATGCGCCCTTGACGTAGACATTCTTGGTGTCACCGTAGGTATAGCTCACACCAAAGATGGCCGTCAGGGAGAACAGCACGATCAAAATTGCCACGACGAACAACGGCCATGACTTCCCTTTTCTGTTCATAGAAACCTCCAAAAAACTTGCCCGCACCGGCGGGCGGGATTATATTTTACTGCTGGTCGGCCAGCAGCTTTTCAACAACTGCCAGGCGCACACAGACGCAGAGCAGTGCAGAAGCGGTTTCGACCTCGGTCAGGCTCGGGTAGGTCGGCGCGATACGCAGATGCGAGTCATCGGGATCCTTGTGGTAGGGGTAGGCAGAGCCGGCACCCGTCAGGGTCAGGCCGCAGTCCTTGCACAGCTGGGCTACGCGCTTGGCGCAGCCGGGCATGACGTACAGGCTGATGAAGTAACCGCCCTTCGGGTTCGTCCAGTGGGCGATGTTGCCGCAGGGGGCCAGTTCCTCGGCAAAGGTGGTCTTGACGGCGTCAAAGCAGGGCACCAGGCGGCGGCGATGCTTGGCCATGTGGGCCAGGACACCGGCCTTATTCTTGAGAAAACGGACATGGCGCAGCTGGTTCATCT
>ENA-OQIJ01000228-OQIJ01000228.1-human-gut-metagenome-genome-assembly--contig:-NODE-228-length-15936-cov-4.135556_pt1 | contig 15936 bp, 21 predicted proteins | sample MGYA00242582_ERZ504747 | MGnify/ENA primary metagenome ERZ504747 (study PRJEB26092, sample SAMD00036435) | human gut metagenome | host: Homo sapiens | study: EMG produced TPA metagenomics assembly of...
AAAGACCGAGCTGCCCGACGCCGATGTCAGACCATTTCAGGCCAGGGCTTCCTCCTTGCGCAGGCCGCAGTAAAGGCAGAGACCGCAGAAAAACGCGGGCGCGTGGTTCGGTGACGGCGCTCATCAGGGCGGCGGCTTCCTCGTCTGTGAGGTATTCTTTTTGCTGGGTGTGTTGTGTTTGGTGATCTTCATGCCCTCGGTGGGGTCGGAGGAGACCAGCTTGTCTGCCGGGCCGACTGGAACAGCTGGCGGGCTGTGATCAGGACTTTGTGCTGCGAGCTTTCCGAAAGATCGGCAACACCGGCAAGCACCCGGCGGATATGTACGGGGCGAACGTCGCGCAGCTCCATGCTGCCGATCACGGGCATGATGTGCTTGTTGTAGGCGTTGCGGTACATCATTATTGTGGAGTAGCGCAGCGTCATTTTATAGCTTTCAAGCCAGGTTTTGGCCCACTCGCCCACAAGGGTGTGGTCACCTATTTCCAAGCCGGCTTCATCCTCAGTCAGGATGGCGCGGGCAGCGGCGTTGACGGCGGCGGGGGATTTGCCGTATACGATTTTTTGTTTACCGTTGGACAGGGTTACCTTTTTCTGATACCGGCCATCGTCACGTTTGGTCATTGCCATAAAAAATACACCTCCTAAAAATGGATACAGGCTTGCAAGCCTGCCCCGGAGGTGGTACAATAACAAGTGCTTGGTTTGGTATTGTACTCACTAACGAGACAAGCCTAATCTATGAAACGCTTCACGGCTGGAACCTGGGGCGTTTTTATTTGTTCAGGTTGAACATTTACCGGGAAAGTTACGTTTTACTTTCTTTTTCTTGATTATAGGCTTCGTGTTCTTCCACGGCGATTTTAGCTATCACCTTATCTATGCGTGCTTGGAAAGGGTATCAGAAGGCCTTCCCCGTGGAGAGTAACCGACATTAGGATTATGTAGAGGCCCCGGCGGGTTGAACCTGCCGGGGCTTTTGATGTTCCGCGTAAACATCAGGTGAAAAGGCGGCGCCAGAAGATCAGCCTACCTTTTCTTTTCCCGAAGGCTGCTTTGGGGCGGAGAATGAGGCGTCAGCCTCGGCGGACATTTCCTCCTCCCTCTTTTGGACGTTGGCGGTCAGGGCCATGGCAAAGCGCGTGAGGGCGGCACGGCTGGAGTTGTCCATCTGCAGGTAGGTGCGCAGTATCTCCTGGCCGACATAGTCAAGGTCATAGCGCTCGGCCAGTTGGGTAAGAAGATCGTCAGACTTGGATGTGTCGAACATCTCGCCCTCGCCGGTGCGAAGCCAGGTTTCGTTGACGGACCAGGTTTTGCAGATAGAACGGACAGCTGCGTCGATGGGGGTTCGCTTTCCGCTTTCGTATGCAGCAATGGCCCCTTGCGTAACGCCGATTTTTTCACCAAATTCGGTCTGATTTAAGCCCAGGGCTTTCCGAACTTGTTTTATACGTTCATTCAAGGTATCACCTCCACAATTACTATACCATAGTGAATATAACATTGCAATACATCTTTGCAATAAAATATGTGAAAATCTATTGACAATGATATAACGCCGTTGTATTATGGTATTGCAATGATTTAATAAACCATTGCAACGATTTACCACCACAAGTCTGCACGGTCACGGCTATCCTGACTGCCTTCGTCACAGTCATTGTATCCAGAAGAATAGCCCTCCTCGTAGCCCTCCTCGTAGCCGTCGTCAAAACCGTCTTGGTACAGGTCTGTTTCCGATATTTTATCGGATTGGCCGTCCTCGTAGCCACGCAGATATTGTTGATTGTTATCCTCTAATTCAACGATTCTGGCATTGTAGAGGTCAGATGCCTGGCGATACCCATGAGCAGAGCCGTAATACCAACCGGCTGCGCCAGAAATGGCTGCGGCCAGAACGATGGAAGTAATTTGTAATCTCGTCATAGCGTTTACCTCATCAACTATTACTTTGCACAGTTGTTGCACGGGTCTTTCTTCCCGGCGGCTCTGGCTTCCTGTAACGTTCCGCGTTCAATCTCATCGGAGCGGGAGAGGGAGGGGCAGGAGCGGCTGAAGTGGTAAGACTTGCCGTTCGGCACCCAGTATACGGTGCGAGAGGAAGAGCCGATTGTTTCGTCGGTGGTTTCATCCTCGCCCCATGGGCCGGAAGAACCTGTGGACGCCTGGCTTGGCGCGGAGGTTGGCTGCGGCGCGACAGTCGGCTTGGATTTGTCCGGGGTAAAGCTGTAGACGATTTCCCATTTGGCTATTGTGCCGCCTGCGTTCTTTGCCTCGACGGTACGGCGCACGCTGAACGCCTGATCCGGAACATCCGGAAGTTTGCAGTAGTCGCTGCCTTTGGCGTGCGTGCCGGATGTCTCCTCAATGGAAGTCCGAAAGTAAGCGGTACTGCCGGGCGTGAGGTAGACAGTGGAACCGTTTGCGCAATCCTGCGCGTCGCCGATGGTGTGCGCGATTTTCCATTTACAATCTGAACGGCCCTCCACAATGGTATGTGTGGACGTGAAGGTGTAGGCCGTCGTGCCGGACGATGAGGGCAAAACTTCGGACGATACAGAGGTTTCCTTGGCTGACATTGGGTATTCATGCGCCAAATGACGACCAAAAGAGGCCCACATTTGAAACGAAAAGAACCCAAATATTACAAATACGACTATGTGATGAAAAACCGACTGTAAAAGGCGGTGCTCGTCATATGCGGACCGTAAAAAGAATTTTGCGTTGCTGACCAAAATCAGGAGAACATAGGAAGGAATCAACGCAGCGAACGCAAGCATTGCCGCGACGCCTATGTAAATGCACCAGTCTACAAACATAGTTATCCCCCTAACTTTACAGATATGTTCATTTTAAAGCAGAAAGGAGCAAATTTCAATGGAAAATGACAAAATTTTACAGCCGAATGAGCTGGCAGAGAAGCTGGCAGAGATGCCGAAGGATGAGCAACGGCTTGTGCTGGCATTTGCGCAGGGCATGATGACCCGCGCGGCGTTGAATGAACAGAGCAAGGGGGCCTGATACGGGAAATGTTCATGTTGAACATTTTTGGGAGATGCCCGGCGGAAGGTTTGCCCTCATCCGGCCCTGCGGGGCCACCTTCCCCCGAGGGGGAAGGCAAGGGAAGTCCACTTCCTCCCCCTCGGGGGAGGGCAAGGAGCGGAAAGGAGAGATCGTGATGGAAGATGCCATGAACATGGTGCTGGACATGCTGGCTGACGCGCTGGCGGAGAAGGTTATGCAGCGGATGGAGAGCCGGAAGGAGACGTACACCGTGGAAGATCTGGCCGCGCGGTATGGGTGCAGCAAGTGCACGATACGGCGGAAGATCGCCGCGGGGGAGTTTGGGGAGCCGGTGGCCGTGGGAGAACGCACGAAGGTGGTGACGGCTGCCGGAGTGCGGCGGTTTGAGGAAAACGCTGCTGCCCCGGCGGGGCGGCGGCACAAGACGGAAATACCGGTGCGACGCAGCGGGAAGCTGCGGGGAGAACCGGGACCGATTTGAAAGGAGAAAGTCATGAAAAAATTTAATGCGTTGGACGCATTTATCGGGAAAAAGAGTAAATTCTGCGCGGAGTATCTGCCGGGAGCGGGCATGTCGATGCAATGCAGCGGGCAGGACCCCGTGAATGTTGTGCTGACGGCCTGCTTTGGGCTGGTGCATTTTATGATGAAAACGGAAAAAGGGGGGAACAGCTGAGGAGGCCAAGGCGGCCCTGATCCAGGCCGTTGAGATGGCATTTGAAGTCTACAACGGAGCGGATTCCGTCACAACTATTGACCTGAAAGAAATGGGGAAGCAGGCGCAGGATGCGGATCAGTGAGGAGAACAAGAAGAAGATCCGGGCCGGGTACCGGAAGGCGGCGAAGCCGCGGGCGTACATTACCAAGATGTGCGAGAAGTACGGGCTGCGGCGCGAGACTGTGCGCAAAATTATTGGGCTGCGCACGCGTGACCCGATGCTTGAGGAGGCCGAGGGCAAGCCGACAGTGCCGAGCTGGCCGTATGACGAATGGGCATGGGGCGGCGCGGCGCGGGACGGTGCGGATGTTGGGTTGTATGGGGAGGTTGTGCCTGCGGGAGGTTTGCCCTCAGCCGCCGCTGCGGCGGCACCTTCCCCCTCGGGGGAAGGCAAAAGGGGGCGGGTGAAGCCGAGCGGGAGGCCGCGGGTGTTTGGCGGGGAGGTGGAGCAGGCGATCCTGGCTGATCTCAGGCAGGGGATGACGACAAAGAATGCTGCGGCCAGGCATGGGTGCAGCGAGGACACGGTGCGGCGCATACGCAGAAGAAATGCGGCTGCGCAGCAGGAGTAAAGGCGCGATTGGCGGTATCGGCGCGAAACTGACCGCTACCAGCGGCTGGACGTCTCTGAAAGGGGAGACTGATGGCCGGACGGACGGGGTTGCGAGCGTGGGGCCACAGCAGAGCGCAGCGAAGCTGGGGAGCGAGCAATGCAGGCAAAGCCTGCAACCGTCTGAGCGAGTCGGCTTTGCCGACTGGAGGGGCTGCGCCCCGACAAGCGGTACCGTGCGGGCCGCTATTTGCCGCGCGGGGGCGACACGGACGCCCAAGGTGCAGCGCTTACTGACCGAGCGATCACTGTACTATCCGTGACCCGGCGGGTCCTGTCCGCAAGCAGCGCCTGCCGGGATTGTATGGGCCGTCCTGGCTGCATGAGGCGAAGGACGGCGAGAGAATACAAGGAGGAAATGATGATGTTGCCAAAGCCGAGTAAGGTTGTGCCGGTGAGCGAGCTGGCACGGGGAGAAAGCAAGAAGAACGAACTGCTGTTTAAGGGGTACCCCACCACAGCTATGTACAGGACCCCTACACGGGGGATACGGGGGTGGTGTACCCGGGTGACAGCACAATCTACGCGCCGAAGGTGCGCGGTGAGCTGCATGAGGAACCGGAGGTGCTGAACCGCCGGTACGGCGTGACGCCTGCGCAGGCCGCGGCGTGCTGCTACGGCGTGCTGTTCGGCTGGGATGCAAGCCGGGCCAACCCGATGGCGTACAACGCTGCGGGAGAGTACATGGGGGTTTGATGTATGGGCAGACCCCCTGCAGTGGGGTTGCGGTACACAAGCTGGGACGTCGCCGTTCTGGATCACGACGACACATTCGCAAAGTTGCTGGGCACACAAGGGTCACGGGGTTTTCTGGTGTACTTCGCCATTTACCAACGCGCCGCCGCCAGCACGGGTTACTACTACAAGTGGGACGAATTTTCACCTGCAATTTTGGCGCAAAAGCTGGGTTGTGGGGTGACTACGGACTGCGTACAGCAGACCGTGACGACCTGCTGCCGGATCGGGCTGTTTGATGACGGGCTGTTCGGAAGTGCAGGCGTTCTGACATCAAAGCAGCTGCAACAGAACTTTATATCAGCTGCGAAAGAGAGACGCGCCGCGGTCCAGGTGGAGCGGAAATATTGGCTTTTGGGAGAAGAGCTGCCCAAAGGTTTTATTTGGTGCGGGCAAAAGGAAGTTTGCCCGCATACAAACACCAGTTTGCAGGCGGAACAACCCCTAAATGAAAGTAAAGTAAAGGATATATTAACCCCTGTTGCCCCCGAGGACGGCGATTGTGGAAAACTTTGTGGAAAACAGGGGGACGGCAGGCAGGACGGAAAGAGAGCACGGCAGACAGTGTGTACGAAGCTGATGAGACTGTACTACCAGCTGACAGGCGTGGCGTTTTATGCGGACAAGGAACAGCGCAAGGCTGTGTATGCCCGGATGGACCGCGGCGCGACACAAAGCCAGATGGAAGCCGTGATGCGGTATGCCGTGAAAAGCGGGCTGACCCCGATGCAGATGTACGGAGAGCAGTGGGGGTGGCTGGTGCAGTTTGCGGGAACGGGCTGATGACGAGTATTTTCGTGAGAGTGCGAAAATGGCGGAACAGGAACGGCAGGCTGAGGAAGGTCTGCCCTCATCCGCCGCTGCGGCGGCACCTTCCCCCTCAGGGGAAGGCAGAGAAAGGAGAAAAGTATGATACGGAGAAATGCGAACGGAGCGACAAGCGAGGACACGGAACAGATCCATGTGATGCGGTGGGCCGAGATCACGGCGAACCGCGGTGGGGCGTTTGAAAAGCTGCGGATGCTGTTCCACATACCGAACGGCGGGGCGCGGAGCAAGGCAGAGGGCGCGATCTTCAAGGCTATGGGTGTGAAGAGCGGTGTGCCTGACCTGTTTCTGCCGGTGCCGATGGAGCTGGTGCGGGATGACGGGTATTCGGCCATGAGTTCCGGGCTATTCATCGAAATGAAGGCACACGGCGGGCGGGTGCAGCCGAACCAGAAGTGCTGGCTGAATGATCTGGTAGACAGCGGGTATTGCTGCTGCGTCTGCTACGGCGAGGAAGAGGCCGAGAAGGCGCTGGAGGACTATCTGGAAGGGAGGTTCCCGGAGTATGGGAAGGGATGGCGGAATTAAAGCCGGGGATAGGGTGATGGTGGCGCATCTTGTGCCGCTGCCGCAGAACAAAAGCGGACGCTGCGTGATGAAAGAAGGCGTGGCCGTGTACGTACATCCCGAAGGGCGGTTTGCTGTGGTGGAGCTGGAATTTCCCGGCGGGCTGTGGCAGAGAACGGTAAAACTGCGGGAGACGCACTGGATGGAGGAAATCAGGAGGGTCGAAAAGTGAAGGTTATCGGGATCATGAACCGCAAGGGCGGAGTTGGAAAGACGACAACGGTGTGCAACCTGGCGTACTGGCTGGCAAGCGGGCACGGGAAGCGGGTGTTGGTGGTCGATCTGGACGGACAGGGGAACGCGACGGACTGCCTGACCGGACCGGAACACTGCCGGGCGGAGCGGGGCGTCGGGGACGCCGCCCCCTACAAGGACACGACGCTGACACTTGGCGCGGCGTATGGGATGGAGTTCCCGGATATGCCGATGGGGGAGCTGGCAAGGAAAAGCTGTGTCTGGCCGCAGCTGTATGTGCTGCCCGGCGGGGACGGGCTGTTTGACCTGGGTGACCGGCTGGAGCGCGTGGATGCCTTAGAGAGATTTCTACACAACGAAGAGAACAAAAAACAGTTTGATTTTGTGTTGATCGACTGCCCACCGGAGTTCAACATTGCGGTTTTGAATGCCATTGAGGCGAGCGACAGGATTTTGATCCCCACGACGGACAGCGGCGCGAGCAAGAAAGGCGCTGCGTGCGTGATCGAGGAGCTGCTGGGCGGCGACTACGATGTGCGGGTGACGGTGCTGCCGGTGATGTGGCCCGGCGTGCGGCGCAGGCAGAAACGGGAAGCGAAGGACATTGCACGGGAAATAACGGCGTTGGGGGAAGAGCTGGGGTGTGAACTGGCCCCGACGGCAATCAGCTGGACGCCGAAGGCCGGTGAGGCAGACAGGGCGGACAAGCTGCTTGCGCTGTTCAGCCCGAAATGCGCGGCCAGCATGGCCTACCGATGGCTGGCGCGGTGGCTTGCGGAAGGGAGATAAAGAGAAATGGGCTATCTGGACAAACTGAAAGCGAAGGCGGACAGCAACGCGGCAGGAGAACTGAAGATGCTGCCGCTGGAGGCGCTGGAACCGTCGAGCAGGAACTTCTACCGGATGTGTGAGATCGACCAGCTGGCGGACAGCATTGCGGCGAACGGGCTGGAGCAGAACCTTGTTGTGAAGGCCGAGACCGGCGGGAAGTACCGTATTGTGACGGGGCACCGGCGGTACCAGGCGCTGCTGCGGCTGGTGAGCCGCGGCGTGCGGATACAGACCGTGCCCTGCATCGTGCGCCCGGCGGAGAGCGACGCGCAGGAGATGCTGCGGATGATCGCGTCGAACCAGTACCGGGAGCTGACCGACTATGAAAAGATGGTGCAGGTGGAGAAGGCCACGACGGCAGTAAAGACGCTGCGGAGCGTGAAGGTGGCCGAGCTGGGCGGCATCCGGCTGGACGGGCCGACGCGGGAGGTGGTGAGCCGACTGACCGGCATGAGCGGCCCGGCGGTGAGCAAGTACGCGGGCATTGCGGAGAAGCTGATCCCGGAGCTGAAGGCGAGAATGGAACAGGGGCTGCTGCCGTTCACGGTAGCGTATGCGGCGTGCCAGTACCCGGCGGGGTGGCAGAAGAAGATGCAGGAATGCTGCGCGGCGGCCATGAGTTTGACAGACGTACAGGCAACCGCGCAGGAGCGTGCTGTCAGGGAGGCGCTTTTCAGCGACATTGCGGAGGAGATGGACCCGACGGCCAATCCGGAGGAGAATGCCAGCCATCTGCGGGCGCTGGGCGGCGGTGCCGCATGGAGGATTCCTGGCGGGGGTATTGTACAGGGCGTAAACGATGGTGCGATTGTGATCGGCGGTGGAAGCGTCAGTTGGCGGGTTGAGGTGCCGCTCTTTAAGTTCTGTATTATTGCCTGCAACGAGCATCCGGATATGCTGACGGGAAACTGGAAACAGGAAGAGGCACGGAAGCGGTTCAATGATGTGAGCCGGGAAGCGCTGGACAGGATGGACGGGGAGTTGGAGGAGCTGGCGGAGGAATCGACGGGAAAACGGCAGGCTGCGGAAGGTCTGCCATCATCCGCCGCTGCGGCGGCACCGCTCCCCCTCTGGCCTACGGCCACCTCCCCCGTGCCGGGGGAGTCTGTCCCCTCGGGGGAAGGCTTGGAATGGGAGTTTTCTCCGCTGCCTGCGGCGGAGGATGCAGAGAGCGGGGCGGCGTCCTCGAGCCCCCCTACGGATGACCCGGCGGACGAGGAAGAAGAAAGCGCAGTGGAGAGCGGGAGATACGGAGAGCTGCGCAATGCGTTGAGCGGGAAATCGGCAGCGCTGGAAGATAAGGCATGGGATCAGATCATCGTCTGGAACCGGGAACCGCCGCCGGAGGATGTGTATGCGGTTGTGCATTACAGGGTCGAGGACAGCGAGATGGATGAGTTGGCCTACTGGCACAAGAGCCGTGGCGTTTGGAGCATGGACAGGAACGGTGCGTATGCGTTGGAGGCGGACGTTCTGGGATGGTTCCGGGTGCCGAAGTGGGAGGGCTGATATGAAGAATCTACGATACGACAACGAGCAGTGCCAGAGCGTGGCGTATGAGAAGGCGTCGCCGGAGCTGCTGCGCAATAAATGTGGAGAAATGCCTGACCGCTGCTCGCAATGCGGCGCGGCAATCAACTGGAAAGACATTGAGGATGCTGAAAAAATGAGTGCTGTTCTGAATGAAAACGGGGAGTATGTGGACATTGATCCGATGCGTCTCTGTCGCGTGATTGACGCGGTCAAACCTGCTGTTGTAAGCGTCCGTTGCGGTGACGGCGGCGAATTGACGATCACCGACATTTCGATTGATGTCAGGCCAAACGGAGTGCATCTGTTGCTGGATGTGCCGGAGGCGGCACAGGGGGATGCGTAGCAATGGCAATCAGTAAAAAGACCCGCGTTGCGGTGTACAAGAAATACGACGGTCATTGCGCTTACTGTGGCCGTCACATCGCCTACAATGATATGCAGGTAGACCACTTCAAGCCGCAGAGGGCGTGGAACGCGCAGGATTGCGGTACGGACGACATCGAGAACCTGATGCCGTCCTGCCGCATGTGCAATCACTACAAGCGTGCCCATGACCTTGAAACATTCAGACGGTATATTGCGGAGATTCCGCGAAAACTGCAAGAGAACTACATCTACAAGATCGGCGTGGTGTACGGAAATGTGCTGGAAAATTCGAAAGCGATTAAATTCTATTTTGAGAAAGTGAGGGATAACCATGCGGCTGATTGACGCAGATAAAGTACCGCAACTATCTGATATGATCGGGTGCGCTTATGAGGTGCGAGTACCAAGCATGTAAAAAGCGGCGCAGAGTATGGGCGCGGATTGGTGGACGATACACCGACTATCGACCCGGAAACCATGCGGCCCAACGGCACACATTATGCGCGGATTCGTGCAAAGTACGTACGATGCAGGATTTTGCAGTAATTGCAAATCGTGCATAGATGAGGACTACGGCGCGGCATTGGCAAAATCGTACAGTTATTGCCCGTATTGCAGCGCACGAATTGAGATATGCCGGGATGAAGATGAAGGAGGCACGGCATGAAACGGAAACCTGATTTACTGGACGAGAAGGACAAAACGCAGGATGCGGTGGCGCAGATCACGAGCTGGTGCATTGCCGTGGCCGTACACCAGCGGTACGGCGTGGGCCGGGACCGGCTGGAGCGGGTGGCGGCGGTGATGGCGAAGGTGCAGGATGAAATCGCGGCCATCGTTGAGGAGCTGGGCACGGCCAAAGGGATGGCGGTGCTGCGGGACAAGCTGGGCGGGATCTGCGAGACGGAGTTCCCTGTGCCGCTGAACCGCGCGCCCAGGAATTGGCGGGAGCAGGAGTTGCGGCGAACCGGGGACACTGCGGCTACGGCGGCCTGGTGCTGCTTTGCCTTCGGCATGCGGGACGTGCTGGGCTTTGGCACCAAACGGCTGAACGCGGTGCGGGCCGAGGCGCTGCTGAACTACCGGCAGTTCAATGAGTGGGCCAGGGAAGATTTGGAGTGGGCACTGACGCGGCTGCAGCACTGCGCGGAACAGGCCATGAGGCAGGAGATACCGATCATACAGGAGGCGGAGAAAGAGCCGGTGCGCGGCCCGATAGAGGAAATAGAGCTGCAGCGGGCGATAGACAAAAATATACAGGCGGCTGTTGCAGAAAGGGTGCGGCGGGCGCACGTGAAGAAAAAAGCCGTGAATGTGCTGAGCGATAAGGCCCGGCGGGCGGCGGCAATGGAAATTGAGGCTATGCCCGGCGAGGCGGTGCCGAGGCTGAAGGGGATGCGAAGATGAAAATTTTACAGGAGGAACGGAAGATTTATTTCTGCGCGCCGGAAGAAATCGGCTGCGCACGCGCGGAGATGATGAATGCGCTTGGCAGACGCCTTGTGGAAATGCTTGCTGATTTGCCGAAGGGCAAAGACGCCCGCGTGAGCTACATGGAAGCGAGAAGCCACACATGGGAAGAAAACCCTCTGGAGATGTATTATAAAATACAGCTGACCGTGCAGGAAATACCGGGACGGCCAGAGAATGAGGCTGAGCCGGACGGTCATCAAGGAAAACGACGTGGCGGGGGCTGAACAGCAAGGAGGCGCGGGGCGAAGGATTTAACGGCATGGTAAGGCATATGTTGGGTAAACTGTGATGAAGATGCCCGGCGGGGCGGCGGAAAAGCGGTAAAATGTTCATGTTGAACATTTTTGGACTTGACAAAGGGCGGACGCAGAAATGATGATAGAGGTGCCGGGACCGCGGTGCGGCGGTAACGATCTCTCCTGATTCTACACATGTTTGCTCTGTCCCGGCTGCATGACTTTTCTCCTATAAGTGGAGAGGCGGCGGCGCTCCCAAGGCTACCGCCTTTCTTTGTTTGAGGTACTGAAATGAAGTACGGGGAAACAGCGGATATAAAGTGCCCTTTCTTCTTAAGCTACGCCAGGTACAGCATCACCTGCGAGGGATTTATACCGGGGACGGCGACGCTGACGCGGTTTGCCAGCACGGAGCAGCGGGAAACGTACCTGGAGGAGCATTGCGCACGGATGCCGAGAGAGACGGGGTGCGCGTATTGCAGATGGCTGCTGGAGAGCGGTCATACGAAAACAGGATAAAACAAATACCCCGGCGGGTGAGTGGCCGGGGTATTTTGTTTTTTAGGGGCGGGCGTCAGGCAGAGGGAGGTCTGCCCTCATCCGCCGCTGCGGCGGCACTTCCCCCCGAGGGGGAAGGCTTAGGAAGAAATGAAAAGTTATCAACAGCGTGGGGGGAAAATGAGAAAAAAGTGGGGTAACATTGAGGTGGAGGTGAGAACGGGTGCGGAACCTGACGGATAAGCAGGAGAAGTTCGTGGAGCTGGTGGTAGGCGGGATGAAGCAGGGGGAGGCTTACCGGCAGGTCTACAACACGAAGGCGGCGGCGCGGATCGTGAACCGGAAGGCGAGCGAGGAATTGAAGAAGCCGCACGTATGGATGCGATACCAGTATCTGATTGACAAGGCCCGGGCCGAGGCGAGCGCCGGGGCCGTGATGAATGCGAGCCAGATATTGGAGAAGCTGAGCGAGATCGCGCGCGGGGAGACTGAGTACGCGGATTATCAATATGACAGCGATATGGGCCGTGATATGGTGCTGATGCGGCGGCCCGGCACGCGGGACCGGCTGAAGGCGCTGGAGCTGCTGGGCAAGCATGAAGGCCTGTTCACAGAAAAGCTGGAGGTGCAGGACAATGAGCTGGTGGTGAATCTGAAGGTCACGGAGGATGTGCCGAAGGGGGAAGATGGGCAATAACGTGAGGTCTGCCCTCATTCTCTGCTGCGGCGGAGGAGACTGGGGGCGGCAGGAGGCGTGAAGGATGGTACTTAATCTGGCAGTTACCCCAAAACAGAAAAAGTTTATGGATTCGCGGGCTGATGAGACGCTGTTCGGGGGCGCGGCGGGCGGCGGAAAGAGCCGCGGCCAGCTGGTGGACGCGCTTCTATACGGGCTGCGGTATCCGGGCAGCCGCCAGCTGATGCTGCGGCGCACCTACCCCGATCTGGAGCGCAGCTTGGTGCAGGAACATCTGAAGTTCTTCCCGCTGAAGGTGTACCGGTACAATTCGAGTACACACCGCGGGATGCTGAAAAACGGCAGCGTGCTGGAATTCGGCTACTGCGACAAGGAGAATGACGTGTACCGGTACCAGGGCGCGGAGTACGACGTGGTGCGCTTTGACGAGCTGACCCACTTCACGTACAACCAGTACATATACCTGATGAGCCGCGTGCGCGGCGTAATGCCGTTCCCGCGAGGCATCAAGAGCAGCACGAACCCGGGCGGCGTCGGCCATGCCTGGGTAAAGGAGCGATTCATCGACCCAGCGCCGCCCGGGCAGATGTTCAAGGCGGGCAAGAGGACACGGCTGTTTATACCCAGCTTGGTGCAGGACAACCCGTTTCTGATGCAGGGCGACCCCGAGTATGTGCAGCGGCTGGAGATGCTGCCGGAGGAGCAGCGGAAGGCCCTGCTGCTGGGCGACTGGGATATTTTCAGCGGGCAGGTCTTTGAGGAGTGGCGCAACGACCCGACGCACTACAAGGACGGGGCGTGGACGCACGTCATTGAGCCATTTGAGATTCCGAGCTGGTGGAAGATCTGGCGGGGATTCGACTTCGGGTATTCGAAGCCGTTTTCTGTGGGATGGTATGCCGCCGACGGCGACGGTAAAGTGTACAGGATCAAGGAGTGGTACGGATGCACGAAGGAGCCGAATACCGGCCTGAAGTTGACGCCGCAGGAGATCGCCGAGGGAATCCGGGAGCGGGAGGAAAACGACCCGATGCTGCGCGGGCGGCAGATCATCGGCGTGGCGGACCCGGCGATCTTTGAGGAGAGCCGCGGGCAGAGTATTGCCCAGATGATGGTGAAGCCGCCGAATATGGTCTACTGGCAGCCGGGCGACCACAAGCGGCTGCCGGGGCTGATGCAGTGTCATTACCGGCTGGCCTTTGACAAAAACGGGCAGTGCATGTTCCAGGTGTTCAACACCTGCCGGGGATTCATCCGCACGGTGCCGATGCTGGTGTACAGCGAGACGCGGCCCGAGGACATTGACACCGACATGGAGGATCACATCTACGATGAATGGCGGTACGTGATGATGGCGTCACCGATCAGCCCGCGGCCCAACGTGAAGCGGGCCGTGCCGGAGGAGGATCCGTTGGATCTGTACAAGGAGCAGCAGACGGGAACGAAGGTTTTGAGGATTTGAAGGAAACGGGCGGGCAGCGTGAGGTCTGCCCTCATCCGCCGCCTGCGGGCGGCACTTCCCCCGAGGGGAAGGCTTGAAAAGGAGGAATTGAGAGATGGCGAAGAAGAAACGGGCAGAGCAGGAAAGCGGGATGATGGGGCAGGGCTTGCCCTCATCCGCCGCTGCGGCGGCACCTTCCCCCTCGGGGGAAGGCTTGGGAGAAGGTGCGGGAAATGTTCAAGATGAACAATCCTGGCCGGTGGGGGTAAAGGGGCCTATCGGGGTGGAGCAGGTGCGGCAGGCGGCGCTGACTTTGCAGGAGTACAAGCAGGGGAAGAAGGCGCTGAACGAGAAGATCATCAACAATGAGCAGTGGTACCGGCTGCACAACCAGGGCGACGGCACGGAGATGACGCTGAACAATGCGCCGGATTCGGCGTGGCTTTTCAACTCCCTTGCCAACAAGCACGCGGACGCGATGGACAACTACCCGGAGCCCAACGTACTGCCGCGGGCGAAGGACGACACCGAGACGGCCAGGCAGCTGAGTGCGATCCTGCCGGTGGTGCTGGAGCAGAACCGGTATGAGCAGGTGTACAACGATACATGGTGGTACAAGATCAAGCACGGCACCGGCTGCAAGATGGTGGTCTGGGACGGCAGCAAGGCCGGGGGGCTTGGAGACATCGACATCCGGATGGTCGATCTGCTCAACCTGTACTGGGAGCCGGGCGTAACCGACCTGCAGTCGAGCCGGAACCTGTTTCATGTGGAGATGGTGGACGATGAAGTGCTGCTGGAGCGCTGGCCGTGGGTGCAGGGCCACACCGGTGGCGCGGAGCAGGTGCCGAAGTACCTGTACGACGACCAGGTGCGCACCGACGGCAAGAGTTTTGTGGTGGACTGGTATTACAAGAAGGCCGGGCGGCTGCATTACTGCAAGTTCGTGAACGACTGTGTGCTGTACGCCAGCGAGAACGACCCTGATTATGCTGCGCGCGGATACTATGACCACGGGAAGTATCCGTTTGTGATGGACGTGATGTTCCCGATGGCGGGCAGCCCGGCGGGCTTTGGGTACATTGAACTGATGAAGGGCACGCAGTACAGTATTGACGTGCTGGGGGCGGCGATCACGCGCAATGCCGACGCGGCCAGCCGGATACGGTACTTCGTAAACCGCAGCAGCGGACTGAACGAGTCGGAGTTCACCGACCTGGACAAGAGCATCATCCACGTGGACGGCAACCTCGGCGAAGATGCCGTGCGCAGCGTGCAGGTTCCGGTACTGTCTGACATATACGTCACACACCTGAACAATAAAATCAGCGAGCTTAAGGAGACGAGCGGGAACCGGGATTTCAGCCAGGGCGTGACCGGAAGCGGCGTGACGGCGGCCAGCGCGATTGCCGCTTTGCAGGAGGCAGGCAGCAAGCTGAGCCGGGATGCCCTGAAGAGCGCGTACCGGGCTTTTACCGAGGAATGCAACCTCTGCATTGAACTGATGCGGCAATTCTACACCGCGCCGCGGGCGTTCCGTATTACCGGCGAAGGCGGGACGGGGTATGAGTTCATGGACTTTGACAACAGCGGTCTTGTGCCCCAACGGGAGGAAATGGATTTTGGATGGGGCGTGAGCGAGAAGCTGCCGGTATTTGACATCAACGTGGTGGCAGCGAAAAAGTCCACCTACAGCCGGTTGAGCCAGAACGAGCTGGCCAAGGAGTTGTACCAGATGGGGTTTTTCAACCCGGAGCTGGCCGATCAGTCGGCAGCCTGCCTGCAGATGATGGACTTTGACGGCAAGGAGCAGGTGCTGGAGAACGTGCAGAAGAATGGCGGACTGTTCCAGCAAGTGCAGCAGCTGCAGGCGACGATGATGAAGATGGCCGCGGTAGCTGGATGCGCAGAACGGCACGGGTCATCACGGCCAACATGGGGCAGGCCATCCAGAACGGCGAGCAGGCGAAGCCGGGAAAGGCTGACAGCAAGCACAAGGTCACGACGGACAGCATCGGCAACGTGGCGGCGGGCAACAGTCTGGCCGTGCAGGCACAGCGCCGGGCGCAGAACAACGCCAACCCGCACCGCGGGACGGATGAGACGTGACCCGCGTGGTATGGCCTGCGCCGTGTGGGGCGACAGCCGGATGCGGATGCGGGCCAGGGGCACGCGGGAGCCG
>ENA-OQIJ01000230-OQIJ01000230.1-human-gut-metagenome-genome-assembly--contig:-NODE-230-length-15833-cov-3.818541_pt1 | contig 15833 bp, 19 predicted proteins | sample MGYA00242582_ERZ504747 | MGnify/ENA primary metagenome ERZ504747 (study PRJEB26092, sample SAMD00036435) | human gut metagenome | host: Homo sapiens | study: EMG produced TPA metagenomics assembly of...
GACCATTTTTGCGCCCAGCTCCTTCAGCAGAGAAGTGGTTTCGAGCGAGCTCTGAAAATTTCCGCTGATCGCCACAATACAGACATCAAAATTGCGGACGCCCAACGCCTCCAAGAATTCCGCGTTGGTGCTGTCGCCGATTTGGGCTTGGTCACAATGCTCAGAACGGCGTTGACGCGGTCCTCGTTTTCGTCCACCGCCATGACCTCATGGCCGAGCTTGTTCAGCTCCTCTGCGATGTGGCGGCCAAATCGACCCAACCCGATCAGTAAAATAGATTTCATGGTATGTACCTTCTTTTTATCCTACGGTGATGCGTTCCTGCGGCAGCCGTGCTGCGCTGCTTTTGCTGCCGGAGAGCGCTGCATAAATCATAGTCAGTCCGCCGACGCGCCCAATGAACATCAAGAAATTAAAATCCCCTGTGAGACGATTCCAAGATGCGGTGTCAACCCCAGAGACAGCCCTACGGTAGCAATGGCCGAGGTCGTTTCAAACAGACATTCGGACAGCGGCAGCGTCTCCACCGTGCTGATGACAAACGCTCCCGTCAGCGAAAGGACGAGATACAGTGTAAAAATAGCTGCGGCATCATGGACCGCTTTTTCTTCCATCCGCCGCCCGAACATTTCGGGGCTTTTCTGCCTGCGGAATACAGCAAACGCATTGGCGACAAGCACTGCCGCCGTTGTTGTCTTGATGCCGCCCGCCGTAGAACCCGATGAACCGCCGATGAACATCAGCAGAATGGTAAGGCCGCGCCCGCTGCTGGACAGTGACGTATAGTCTGCCGTATTGAATCCCGCTGTTCGGGGTGTTACGGACTGGAACAGCGAGAGCAGCAGCCGCTCCCGCAGTGTGCTGCCTTTGAATTCAAAGAAGAAAAAGTATAGCATTGGCAGCAAAATTAAGAGCGCTGTTGCCGTCAGAATAACTTTGCTCTGCAGCCGATAGCGATGAAAGCAAAGCCGATTGGTCCGCACGTCATCCCATGTCAGAAAGCCGATGCCGCCCACAACGATCAGGGCGGAAATCGTCAGGTTGATAACCGTGTCTGCGCGATATGCGGTCAGCGAGACAAAAGGCATGTCGGGGGTACCCATTAAATCAAAGCCCGCATTGCAGAAAGCGGAGACGGAATGAAAAACGGCTTTCCATATCCCGGAAACGCCGAAATCCCGGCAGAAAACCGGGAGCATACAAAGCGCGCCGATTCCTTCTATCATCAAAGAGGTACGGATCACAAAGCCTGTCAGCCGCACAATGCCGCCGACTTTTGGAGCAGATATGGCCTCCTGCATCCGCCCGCGCTGGGACAGGGAAATGCGCCGGCCTGATAAAAGCGAGAAAGACGCACCGACTGTGATCACACCCAAGCCGCCGATTTGGATCAGCACAATCAACACGGCCTGACCGAACGCTGACCAGTGAGAAGCCGTATCCCGCACAACCAGCCCTGTGACACAGACGGCGGAGGTTGCTGTGAATAATGCCTCATGGAAAGGGGTGACGGTGCGCTCCTGCGCAGAAATCGGCAGCATCAGAAGTGCCGCCCCGATAAGGATAACCGCTGCAAACAGCAGAATTATGGACTGAAAGTAATTGAGCTTACAGGCTAAACGCCGATGAGATGGCAAGAGAAATCACACTCCAGCAAAATTTTCGTACAATACAGTATAGCGCCGCCCGTTTAAAGATGGTGTTAAGCTTTTCTGCCGGAATATTAAGATTGCGTTAAGATTTCGTTAAGATTGCATTGCACCCGATGCTTCGGAGATGACCGTGCATTGGCTGTTTCGTCTTTGCACGAAAAATTCGCCGTTTCCACAAGGAAACGGCGAACGATAAACGAATACTGTTTTTCTGTCTGCTTGACGGTGTGAAGCTCAAAGCATTTTATGGCTTTACTTCGGTCTTTTTGGGAGGAATGGGCAGCAGCCTCGCCCTCCTCGTCCGTTGCGCGGAGCATCAGTTCTCTGTAAAATGTCTCCTGCGTTTTGCTCTTTGTCAGCACGGCAATGTGGTACATAGCGCTCCGCCCCCTTTCTGCCGTCGTTGACTGTTTCTGCTTTCAGTATACGGAACGGTGCAGGCTTTTCAAGCCTTTTGGCACGAAAGCCCCAATTCCGGCACGAGATCGGGTTTTTCCGCCGTGCCGGAGTCGGAAAGTTGTGCTATAATCTAAATAGAAACTTTCCGGAAGGAGCCAGTCCGGCATGAGAATAGCAATTGTGGATGATCTTGAGACCGAGCGCGCATCTGAAAACGCGCCTTGCGCGGCAGCTGCGCCTGTGCGGCGCCGAGGCGGAGCTATTGGAATTTGAAAGCGGCGAGAGCTTTCTCGCCGCAGAAAAAGAGCAGCGCTTTACCGCTCAGAACGGCACCTTCACCGCCAAGGTCATGCTCTGCGGATAAGAGAATATTCAGAGCATATCCTGACAACGCCCGGTGCGACAAACCGCAGTGGGCCGGGCGGCTGTCCCCTGCTTTTACGAAAGGAAAGGAGCAACACAATGGAGCAGCTCTTGCGCCAACGCGCAGAATCGATTTGGACAGCGGCCATCCGGTCCGTTTTGCCGGATGAGGCGGTGCGCCGCGCTTTGGAGCATTTTCACCCGCAGGGGCGTGTATTTCTCGTGGCGGCGGGCAAGGCCGCGTGGCAGATGGCCCATGCGGCGCTGGCCGTGCTGGGCCGTGTGGACGGCGGGATCGTCATCACAAAATACGGCCATGTCAGGGGGCCGCTGCCCGGCGTGACCTGCTGCGAGGCAGGGCATCCGGTGCCGGACGAAAACAGCTTTGCGGCCACCCAGCGGGCGCTGGCGCTTGTCAGCGGTCTGCGGGCGGACGACACCGTGCTGTTTCTGCTCTCCGGCGGCGGCAGCGCGCTGTTTGAAAAACCGCTGCTGCCCGCTGAGGAGCTGCAGGCCATCACACAGGCGCTTTTGGGCTGCGGTGCGGATATTGTTGAGATCAACACGATCCGCAAGCGGCTGTCTGCCGTCAAGGGTGGGCGGTTCGCGCTGGCCTGTGCGCCCGCCGCGGTGTACAGCGTGGTGCTCAGCGACATTCTCGGCGACCCGCTCGATATGATCGCCAGCGGCCCGGCCTGTCCGGACAGCTCGACCTGCGCGCAGGCTGCTGCCATTGCGGAAAAATACCGGCTGGCGCTCTCCCCTGCTGCTGCGGCCCTGCTGCGGCAGGAAACGCCCAAAACGCTGCCCAACGTGACCACAAAAATCACCGGCAGCGTGCGGGAGCTGTGCCGCGCCGCTGCGGACGCCTGCCGCGCCGAAGGGTACGAGCCGGTTTTGCTGACAGACTGCCTTTGCTGTGAGGCCCGGGAGGCCGGCAGCCTTCTGGGAAGCATTGCCCGCACCCACGCAGGCCGGGGGCGCAGACGGGCCTTTATCGCGGGCGGCGAGACCGTTGTGCATCTGACCGGCCATGGGCTGGGCGGGCGCAATCAGGAGCTTGCCTTAGCCGCGGCCCCGGCACTGGCCGGGCTGCGCGGGTGCTGTGTTTTCTCGGTGGGCAGCGACGGCACCGACGGCCCCACCGATGCCGCAGGCGGCTACGCGGACGGCGAAGCCTTAGCCGCGCTCACTGCGGCGGGCCTTGACGTGCCCCGTGCGCTGGCTGACAACGACGCCTACCACGCCTTACAGGCCGTTGGCGGTCTGATCATGACCGGCCCCACCGGCACAAACGTCAACGACGTGGCAGTTGTGCTGACGGAATGACAAAAAGCAGACCGCTTAAAAACGCCATCCTCTGTTTCTATAATTCTCTTTTGGACGGGAAAGCCCCGCCGCTCTCATGGTGAGGGAGCGGCGGGGCCTTTTCTATATCCGTATGTATCAGTATTCAACGCCCTCGCGCGCGGCGATGCCCCGGGTGTAGGGGGTGCTTGACGGCGCGCAGCTCGGTGGAGTAGTCGGCGGCGTCCTGCATCCAGGCGGCGGGCTCACGCCCGGTCAGCACGACCTCTGCCCCCTGTTCGGCGCGGGCGGCTGCCTCCCGCAGCAGAGCTTCCTCCACAAGGTCATTTTTGCAGGCGGCACAGGCTTCGTCCAGCACCAGCAGGTCAAAGCTGCCCTGTAAAATCGTCTGTAACGTCCGGGTGTTCGTCCGGCGTGCCTCGGCGCGCTCTGCGTCGGTCATAAGCCAGGTGAATTTCGCGTTGGGGCAGGCGTAGACGGCTGCCCCGCAGCGGCGCAGCATTTCAATTTCGCCGCTGGAGCCGTCTTTTAAAAATTGCAGGATGACCACCCTGCGGCCATGGCCCAGCGCCCGCAGCGCCAGCCCCATGGCGGCGGTAGTCTTGCCCTTGCCGTCGCCCCAGTACAGATGCAGCATGGCTGCCCCTCCCCCGTCTCAGAAATCTACCTTATTATAGCACACCCTCCGCGCCGCTTGCAAATACCGGCAGTTGACAAAGGCACGTCGGTTAGGTTTCGCAAAATACAGGGTGCTATTTTGCTGTTTACAGCGCGTCCTTCGCGCTTTTATATTTGCTTGGTAGGTTTTGCTTTTTCGGCCAGCAGGCACAGCACCACGGTCAGCACCATGTCGGGCAGCGTGTAGCCCACCGGCGTGTCAACGCCCATCAGCAGGCGGTAGGCGATAAAGCCCACGAGCCAGATAACGAGGTTGCGCGCGTCGGCAGCCACGGCAAAGCGGTCCCGGTGCAAAATAAAGTGGTCTGCGATCTGCACGGCGATCATCGGCGCGAACACCGAGCCGATCAGGTACAGAAAGCCCGTGATGTCGTCCATCGGGAAGAGGATGGCCGCCGCCGTGCCGATGACCGTCACGGCAATGGCGGTCTTTTTGCCGTTGAGCTTTGCGGACAGGCTCTCGGCAGAGATGCCCGCGCTCCACGCATCGAGGAAGGTCGTCGTGACCGTGGAGAAAACCAGAATGATCAGTGCGGCAATGCCGAGCCCGGCCTTGACCATGATGACGGCAATGTCATACTCGCCGGTAAAGATGGCCGCGCCCATGCCGATGACGTACATCCAGCAGGATACCGCGCCGTAGACCAGCACGCTGACCCAGGTCGCCTGGGTCGGCTTCTCGGCGTCGCGGGTGTAGTCGCTGATGAGCGGCAGCCAGGACAGCGGCATCGCCACGGCCAGCTCCACCGCCGCACCGAAGGTCAGGCTCTCGCCGTCAATGCCGACCATGGCGTTGCCGGAGAAGAAGATGACCTTGCACAACACCAGCGTCAGAATAAACAAAGCAGCCATCGTAATTTTGTTGATCCAGCCCAAATCGGTCACGCCGACGGCGATCCACACGATAATCAGCGCACCGATGACAAGGCACCAGACCCAGCGGCCAATCGCAAAAATACCGCCGACGGCCAGTGCACCGTCATAGATCATGATGGCCGTCCAGCCGACGAGCTGCAAAACGTTCAGGAACGCAAACAGCAGGCCGCCCTTCTGGCCGAAGCTCATTTTTACGGTCTCCATAGCGCTGCGGCCCGTGCGCCCGCCGATGAGGCCCGCCAGCAGCATCATGGCGCAGCCGATGATATGTCCGAGCAGAATGGCCGCAAAGCCCTTTGCCATGCCCAGCGGCGCAAAGGCGGTGCCGGTCAGGATCTCGGCCAGCGAGACGCCCGCGCCGAACCAGATCAGGCCGTTCTGAAAGGTAGAGGTCTTTTTCATTCGACAAAATCCCCCTTCAGTGCGAACATGTGGTTCATCGGGCCGGAGCCGTGGCCGAGGTCAAGCATAGCGGCTAGCGCACCGGAGATGTACGCCTTTGCGCACTCCACCGACGTGTCAAGGTCATAGCCCTTCGCGAGATTCGACGCAATGGCGCTGGACAGCGTGCAGCCGGTGCCGTGGGTGTTGGGGTTGTCGATGCGGCGTCCCTTGAACCACTTACCCGCGCCGTCGCGCCAAAGCAGGTCGTCGGCGTCGTTGATCTGGTGCCCGCCCTTGCAGAGCACCGCACAGCCGTACTTTTCGCTGATGGTCTGTGCGGCCCGCTCCATATCGGCGGCGTTTTGGATGGTCATGCCGGAGAGGATCTCCGCCTCGGGGATGTTCGGCGTCAGGACCTCGGCCAGCGGCAGGAGCTTTTCGCACAGCGCGGTCACGGCGTCGTCGCGCAACAGCTTTGCGCCGGATGTTGCGACCATGACGGGGTCCACGACGATGTGCTTTGCGCCGTATTCCTTCAATTTTGCCGCAATCGTTTCGATCAGCTCTGCCGAGGATACCATGCCGATCTTTACGGCATCGGGAAAGATGTCGGTAAACACTGCGTCGAGCTGCTCCGCCAGAAAATGCGGGGTCGAGTCAAAAATGTCGGTCACACCGGTGGTGTTCTGGGCGGTCAGGGCCGTGACTGCGCACAGGGCAAAAACGCCGTTGGCGGTCATGGTCTTGATGTCTGCCTGGATACCGGCGCCTCCGCTGGAATCACTTCCGGCAATGGTCAATGCTGTTCTCATGGTGATAACTTCCTTTCCTTTTTGTATACAGCAAGGTTTTATAAAGCGGCACAAGGTGGTGCCCCCGGTGTACCGCTGGGGGGCTTTTTTGCAGCAGCAGGGGTCGGCGTCCTCGACGACCTGCGGAGGGGTCAAGACCCCTCCCTACGATGCAATTTTTCAAGGGGCTTTGTAGGGAGCGGTCTTGACCGCTCCGTGCCGTGCGGCGGCAGTGGGACGTCGCCCCCTACAGGAGTGTTGCTTTCGCTTCGTGCAAATCTCTCACATACAGATCCGCTGCCATTTGCAGCCCGGCCTGGTCGGTCTCGCCGTCGGCATCGTAGACGCCGATCGTGTAAAAGCCCGCGGCCTTCGCGGTTTTCAGGGCGTAGAGACTGTCCTCAAAGACGAGCGTTTCCGCCGGCGCGGCGTGCAGGGCCTCGGCGGCCAGCAGGTAAATTGTCGGCTCATGCTTGCTGACGCCGACCTCTGCCGTAGTGAAAAGCCGGGTGAAATACCCGAGCAGCCCCAGCCGTTCCAGCGCCCGCGTGACGTGCTCCCGCGGGCTGGACGTGGCCGCGGCCAGCTTCACACCGCGGGCGGTCAGGGCGGCCAGCAGTGCCGCCGCGCCGTCCTTGGCGGGGACCTCATAAAAACTAGAAGTCCCGCAGCATGTCCGCAATGCCCGCGCCGACCTCGGCGGCAGACTGCGGCAGTGCATAGTGCGTGTGCAGATACTCCGCACCCTGCTCCATGCTCATCGAGAACAAAATCTCGTTGAGTCCTTCCTCCGGCGTGACGCCCAGGCTGCGCAGATACCGCGCGCCAAGGTCGTTCCAGATGCCCATGGAGTCGAGCAGCACGCCGTCCAGATCAAAAACAGCAGCCTTAGTCATGCAGCATTTTCTCCGTGGCGGCCTTCAGGTCGGCGGATGCCTGTTGGATGTTCTTTGCCGCGTAAATCGCGCTGATGACCGCGACGCCGCAGATGCCGCTGCCCGCGAGCTTCGCGACATTTTCCTGCGTGATGCCGCCGATGGCGACAACGGGGATGGACACGGCCCCACAGATGGCCTTGAGCGTCTCATAGCTCACATCGTCGGCGTCGTCCTTCGAGCCGGTCGGGAACACCGCGCCGACGCCGAGGTAATCCGCGCCGTGCTTTTCGGCCAGGACGGCCTGCTCCACGGTCTGGGCGGAGACGCCCAGAATCTTGTCCGGGCCCAAAATCGCGCGGACGTCCTGCGCCTCCATATCGCTCTGGCCGACATGCACGCCGTCTGCGTTCATCTCGCGGGCGATCTCGACGTTGTCATTCACAAGGAACGGCACACCGCGCTCGCGGCAGAGCGTTTGCAGCTCCTTCGCTTCCTCGAGGAACTTCCCCTCCTCCAGCGTCTTTTCGCGCAGCTGGACCATCGTCACACCGCCGTCAAGGCTTTCGCGCACAACGTCGATAAGTCTGCGCCCGTCCAGCCAGTGGCGGTCCGTGACGGCATAGAGCAGCAGATCATTTTTATCGCAGTTCATACTTGGCGCCCCCATTCAGCGTTGCACCGTCCATATTGTAGATGGCATCAATGATGCGGTTGCGGTAGGTGGAGTTGCCGTCGCCCTCGGCCATGCGGCTCCAGCCGATCTCGCCCGCCAGACCCATGGCGCAGACCGCCGCGGCGGCAGCCTCGAGCTTATTGTCGGGGTTTGCAACGACGAAGGCCGTCATCATGCCGGAGAGCTGGCAGCCCGTGCCGGTGATCTTGCCCATCTCGGGGCGTCCGTTGCGGATGACATAGCAGGCCGTGCCGTCGCTGACAAGGTCGATGGCACCGGTGACGGCAACGATAGCGCCGCTTTTGGCCGCAAAGTCCTTGACAAATTTGACGGCACTGTCCAGATTTGCGTCGGTCACGGCGTCCGCAACGTCAGCGTCAACCCCCTTCGTCGTGCCGCTGCCCAGCGCCAGCGTCTTGATCTCGGAGATATTGCCGCGGATGACAGTGAATTTGATCTTCTCCATCAGCTCGACAGCGGTGTTCGTGCGCAGGGCCGACGCGCCCGCGCCGACGGGGTCGAGCAGCACGACATGGCCGAGGGCATTCGCCTTTGCGCCCGCGCGGAACATGCCCTCGATGCTGCTCTGGTTCAGCGTGCCGATGTTGATGTTCAGGCCGCCGCAGATCGACGTGATGTCCTCGACGTCCTTCGGCTCATCGGACATGATCGGGCTGCCGCCGCAGGCCAGCAGAATGTTGGCCACGTCGTTGACCGTGACATAGTTCGTGATATTGTGCACCAGCGGCACAGTGTTGCGCACATTTTCAAGACAGGTACCCAGCATAAAAAACGCTCCTTATAAGTAAAAATGCGGATACGCCTGCAAAGACATATCCGCACAAAAGCTCACAAGAAGCGCAGTGCTACGGTATCTCCCTACGTTGGCATTATCCAAATCAGGTTCAGGCAATACCGCATAATTCTAAGTGCCGATACGGCGAGCGAGGCGCGCCAGCTGCTAAGCAAAAAGCGCAGATAATACTTTGTGTATTATTGAGCATTTTTGCAACGCAGATGGCACGCCGCAGCCGTCGGAGCGGTGCTTAAGCCCGTAGGGCGGGAATTGTGCGGTATTGCCGTTTGGGTCAGGGCGATACAGCCCACTCTCAGCCCGCTTTACGCAAGCTCCCCTTTTGTACAAATTTACAGTAGCACAGTTTGTCGTGTTTTGCAAGGCTTTTGCTTCATTTTTGCAAAACCACTTGACAGTAAACCCGGCTTTCATGCTATGATAGAGACAGCAGAAAAGCAAAAGTAAGGGTTCGAACCGGAGCTGCCGCTGCGGTTTCAGCAGGTTACACGGGACCTGCCCGTTTGCGGTCAATGAAAACCTTGCGGGCTGCCTCTGTAGGGGGCGGCGTCCTCGACGCCCCGCGGAGGGGTCAAGCCCCCTCCCTACAAAGCAAACCGTAAAAAGGGTACAGCCGCAAACCCACAGGCCGGGTATGCCCGGCCCCTACATTCCTGTTTTTTCACGTTATTATTTTAAGGAGGTCCCCTATTATGGCTAAATCTACTGTCTATTTCACCAACGAACTCACCCCCGAAGCCGTTGTGAAGATGTACCGCCAGCTGGGCATCGAGCTGCCCGGCAAGGTGGCCGTCAAGGTCCACAGCGGCGAGGACGGCAACCAGAACTACCTGCACCCCGAGTTTATGAAGCCCGTCATCGACGCCGTCAACGGCACCGTTGTTGAGTGCAACACAGCCTACGGCGGCGCGCGCAACGAGACGCCCAAGCACATCGAGCTTATGAAGAAGCATCATTGGAGTGACCTGTTTGATGTTGACATCATGGACGCCGAGGGTCCGGACGTCGAATGGCCCGTCGAGAACGGCAAGGTCCTCAAGGTCAACTATCTGGGCAAGAACATCGAGAATTATGACAGTATGCTCGTGCTCATCCACTTCAAGGGCCACCCGATGGGCGGCTACGGCGGTGCGCTCAAGCAGCTGTCCATCGGCTGCGCGTCCAGCGCCGGCAAGGCGTACATCCATTCCGGCGGCAAGGTCACCGACCAGAACATCCTGTGGGAGAACTGCGCCGAGCAAGACACCTTCCTTGAAGCCATGGCAGACGCCGCCTCCACCGTGGCAAAGCACTTTGCTGGCAAGATTGCCTATGTCGCCATCATGAAGAACCTTTCCGTTGACTGCGACTGCTGCGCCGTGGCCGAGGACCCCTGCATGAACGATGTGGGCATCCTCTCGAGCCTTGACCCCGTCGCGCTGGACCGCGCCTGCATCGACCTGGTCATAAACAGCAATGACCCGGGCCGCGACCACTTTATGGAGCGCGTCAACAGCCGCCACGGCACCCACACCATCGACAGCGCCGAGGCGCTTGGCATCGGCACACAGGCGTATGAGCTGGTGAAGGTGTAAACGCCCATTTGCCTGAATAAGCCAAAAGCCGCAAAAAAGTATCCGCCGTGCAGAGAGGCGTCTCTCTGCACGGCGGTTTTTTCAGAATCAATTCATCGGTGTGCGGTGTCGGCGTCCCGGTCCGCGCCCTCCCGCTCCATCTTGCGCAGCGTCTCCTGCCGGATGGCCTCCCGCAGCGCCTGCATATAGGGCGAGAACTGCGACTGCTCCACGCCGTAGGTCAGATTCAGCGCATACTCCTGCGGCTCCCAGGTCGCAATCGCGGACTCGTTGTGCTGGACGACGGCCTCCATTTTATCCAGCGCCTTGTAGATTTTGGCCTCCGTCGTCTGCAAGTCGGCCATCTCCGCGTACAGCGTCCGCATTTCGGTACAGACCGGCTCGGGCAGTGAATCGACCCAGCGGGAAAGCAGTGCTTCCTCAGCGGCCTCATCGGCGGCGGTCTTGTCAAACGCCGGGATGTCCCCGTTAAAGCACTCGCCCAGATCGTGGATCAGGCACATGCGGATGACCTTGTCCATGTCCGCCTGCGGAAATTCATCCCGCAGCCAGAACGCCATCAGCGCAATGCGCCAGCTGTGCTCGGCCACGCTCTCATGCCGTCCCTTTGATGTATAGCAATGCCGCGTTGTGTCCTTGAGTTTTTCCGCTGTGTGCAGCGCCTCCAACAGCTTTTCCGGTTCCATGTGCAGCCCTCCCCTATTTTTACCGCTATTGTAGCAGATATAAAACGCAGTTGCAAGGCGGAGATTTTTTCTGATTTTTTCTTTTTTGCTAGAAATTCTCTCGCAATACTCCTTACTCTCCCCTGCCCTACCACAAACTTCCTATAAAAAAAGACCCGCAAATCCATTGCGAGTCCTTTTCTGTAGCAATTATTGCGTCTGTAATTCCTGCAGCAAGGGATTGTGCAGCAGCAGCCCCACGATTTGATAGCGGTAGCTTTTGACCGTCTGCCCCTGGGATTCCGAGTAAAGCCCGCGGACACAGCCGCTTTCCCGGTCAAACAGCGCGTCAATCAGCTGCAGTTGCTCCGCTGTGACCAGCAGCGTGACCTGTCCCTTCGTGTCAAGGCCGCGGCCATGGGTCGGCATATACTTTTCGCGGCAGTCAAACGACGGCAGCATGTAATAGCGCTCGGGGTGCTTCTCTGCCTCGATGCGCCGCGCGGATGCTGCGTCCTCATCCCCGCACACGCAGTGGTCCAGTCCGACCTGCCGGAGCTTGGCCAGCTCCTCCTGCAAGATGCGGTTGGCCAGCGTACCGATCTTACTGTCCTGCCACAATGCTTCCATCTCAAGCAGGTCGTAAATTTTGCGGTGCAGGCGGATACGCAGCCTATACTTCCTGGGCTTCATCGGCGCTGCGCTCCACCTTTGCAATGATTTCCCGCAGCCGCGTGGCCGTGGCGATCATCTCGTCCAGCTCCTTCATAGCCTGCCGGCGCTCCTCGTGGGTATATTTTTCTGCAAGGCGCTTCTCGGGGTTTTTCCTGCGCAGCATCGTTTCCAGGCGGCTTGTCTGGCTGGACAGCTTGCCCGTAATTTTGCTCTGTGCCTTGGCGCCGGCGGTCTTTTCCCTGACCTCGCGGATGACCTCTGTCTGCTCGACCTGCGCGGCAGGCTGCTCCTGCGGGATGGTCTTGACCTTTCGGATGGTCTCCTTCAGACACGCCATCTCCTTCTGAACCGTGAACACCGCAGCGACCAACGCCTCGTGGGCATCCTGCATACTGCTGGTGTCGGCCACCGTCCGCAGTGCATCCACGAACCGCCCGCGAATCGCTTTTTTCTCGTCCTGAATGGCTGCGCTGCCCGGGCCGTTGTACGCAATAGCATAGAGCTGCTGCAGCATTTGGGCAGCAATTCTCTGTTCCTCGGGCGTCATCCGCAAAAAGCTCTCCGCCTCGCTGCGCAGCACAAAGCCACGATCCAGCAGATCCTTGAGACCCTCATTCAGATTTTTTTCAATGCTCAGATCCTTATCGATCTGCCGCCCGTTGATAGGCGTTGCCTCCTTGATGGCCTTTTTTGCCTCGGCTGCTGTCAGGTTGTACGGCTCTGCCTGCAGGCAGGACACCAGCTCGGCAACCGCCTTGCGGCGGATCATCTCGTTGGCAAAGCCGCCGCGCACCTGCAGGTTTGCGCTCAGCAGCATGACCTTTTTCTCGTTGTCGCTCAGCGGTGTTGTGACAACACGGCAGTTTTTGACTGTGTTCCACTTTGCGTCGCCGCGCGCCTGCAAATAATTCAATGCCTTATAGCGGCGCTCGCCGGAGAGCAGAACGTACTTCGTCTGTTTGCCATCCGTCCGCGGATATACGACCAGATTGTGCATCAGGCCGTTGCGGTCAATGTCGTTGGCCAGTGTTTCCACATCCTCGTCGGTGTCCAGCTGGCGGAAAATCGCATTGTCCGGGTTCAGCTCGATGTCCTGCAAGGCAATTTCCCGCAGCTCATAGGCAAGCTCGGCGCGGTTCTGCGTGGCCAGGTTGGCAATCAGGCTGCCGGAGGCGTTGTTGTTTCCGGCGCTGAAAACCGCCTCGGTGGACGGAATGCGCACCTCGACCTTGGATCTGCCGGGCTTCTTTTTCATAGCCATCTTACTTTTCCTCCAATTCCGCCAGGCGCTTTTTCAGCTCCTCATACGCCGCCACATAGCTTTTGGCCGGGGGCTGCGTGCGGGCCGAGTAGCAGACCGGCACGCAGCGGTTGATGCTGTTATCCACACTCTTGCCAAAGGCGATTTCCGCGTTGAACAGCGTTGCGCCGAGCTTGGCCCGGCAGTCACTGCGGATGTCCTGCGAGGCTGCACTTTTCTGCACCATCGTCAGCATCACGCCGACGCCCTTGATGCGGGAGGTTTTGCTCTTGCGCATCTCATTGCAGAGCACATAGGTGCGGAACGCCGAGTCCTCCGAGAAGGAATCGCACTTCAGCGGGATCAGCACATAGTCCGCCGCGGCAATTGCGTTGGAGAGCAGCAGGCTGTCCCGGCTTGGCTGGGTGTCGATCAGGATATAATCGTACTCGTCCTTGACCTGGCGCAGGAAATAGTCCAGCACGTCGGTATCGCTGGCCAGATACTTCGGATCGCCGCGGTCATAGTCCCGCTGGGCGTCCGTGTACAGATCCTCCAGCCGCTTGGACAGGCGCGGCGTCTGGTCGTTGGCCGGGATCAGGTCCACGTTTTCATATTCCGACTCGACGATAAAATCTTTGGTCTGTGTGTTGTAGCGGAAGCCGTCGATCATATCATACAGACTGCGGTTGGCAAAGGCCTTGCTGGTAATGGCGTTGCCGCCTGTCAGGGCAAACGTCAGGTTGCCCTGCGGGTCGGTGTCCAGGCAAAGCACCTTTTTGCCCTCGTCGCCCATCAGATAGGCAAGGTTAGAGGTCGTTACGGTTTTTCCGCAGCCGCCCTTTTCCACCGCAATGGTTATCACTGTTGCAGCCATTCGCTTGTTCCCCATTTCATTATGTAGTTATAACACCGTGGCAAATTATTTTTATGTCGTTTACGTCTATGTATAGTATACCACATTTGCCAGCATCGTCAACAGAACTTTTGCAGTTTTGGCAGGGCTTTTCTGCCGCAGAAAAGCCTTATAACTCCGTGGCAAACTTTTATATAAAGAAAAAGCATATAGACACGCCCATGCCGCAGCTTTTTGCGGACCGGGTATCCATACGCTTTTTGTTATGCCTTTTGGTCTTATAACTCCGTGGCAAATTTATTCATCAAAGACGGACAGATCTGCCTTGAAATGATCCGTTGCACCAGCGCTGCGCAGCTCGTCCCTGCCGCTCGGGATGATCGTAATATCCTCCATCGCGTTGTATACAATGGTCGCGTTGTACTGCGGCGACTTGAGCTGGCCGTGCTCCTTTTTGGTCAGCATCATCCGCGCCATGCCCAGCGCCCAGCAGGTCAAATCGTGCTGCTGGGCCAGGATGCGGTTCAGCGCGTCGCGGGTCTCCTGCGCCTGCTTTGCCCTTTTCTCGCTGTTGGTGTTGGTCAGCAGACGCGCCGTGTATACCAGCACCGAGGACACCGCACTGTACAGCTCCGGTGAAATTTTTTCCTGCAGGGTCTGGCTGCGTGCCCTGCTTTCCAGCACGCGAACAGCCCGCGTCACCGTCATAGCAAACAGCTCGTCCCCCAGCGGCTCTGCCACGGACACAACTGCCGCGCTTCGTTCCGGCTCGGTGGTTTTCCGCGTCCTTCTGCGGCGCGGGACTTCCTCATTGCGAGCGCTTTTCTGCGCGTGCAGCTGGCGCACTGCGTCCATCTCCTGCGCGGATTTGTAGCGGATGAACAGGTACAGCCGCTCGTATTTTCTGCCGCCGCGGATGCGGACCGGGATATAGTCAAACCAGAGGTCAGTCATCTGGTTGATCTCGTCCCTGGCCTTGGTCAGGACGTAGCGCTCAAAATCGTGGAAGTTGCTGTACTTTTCGGTCAGCGGCTTTTCCTTGCCTTTTTGCGCTTTTCCGGCGGGGGAGAGAGCTGCTCCTTCAGCTCCTGAATGTCAAACACTTTGTACTTGAAACCGCGGATTTCCTGCGCCTTGTCCGGGAAACGGTCCAGTATCTCTTTTGTGACCGGCTGAAACACCAGGCCATTCGTGTAGCCGTAATCGGTGTCTCCGTTGTCGTAGGAAAGCAAAATTTCGTAAAAACGCATGGAGTAGGTGCTGTTCATCGTCAGCAGATATTCCACGTTGTAGGAGGTATAGTTGCTTTTCAGCTGGGAAAGATATGGGAGTATCTCCGGATTGAAGCGCACGCGGATCTGCTTGTCCCGGTCATTCACGGTGGAGCCGCGCTGCAGCCAGGACAGGACCTTGTACTGGTGGCCGTCGCTGGCCGGGTCCAGGCTCCAGAAGGAGCGGTCCTCCAAACTTTTGACGGTGTCCTTCAGGTATTCCAGATAGGTGTTGTCGTGCATGTTGACCCCGGCCAGCCGCCCGAAGTCGGAAAAGCTCAACGAATAAACGCGGTCCGCATCCGGGGTCTCCTTGGGGTTGATCTGTGCCATCATTGCCAGCAGCACCTTTTGCTCCAGCTTTGGCAGGGCATATTTTGTCTTTTGGATCAGGTCATTACTCTTGGTGATGATCGATTCCGACGCCGGGTTGTACTTGGGTACATTGCCTGCAGAGCGGGTGCGGCGGTGCTTTTGTGGCGGCGTGTTTTCCTGCGCAGGGAGGTCCGGGTCATAGTATTCGCCTTCAATGATGGTGTCATTTTTCCGCTTTTCAGACATAGACCTACACCTCCACAAAAACAGTACATTAAGCATACACGCAATTGCGGAAAATGTCAACGGCTTCTCGCAATAAAAAATAAGAGCCTATCCCCAAATAAACAAAAGTGATATAATAGTTCCAAAGGCTGGTGATAACAATGACAGAGAAGAAAAGCTATCAATCATGGACCAT
>ENA-OQIJ01000231-OQIJ01000231.1-human-gut-metagenome-genome-assembly--contig:-NODE-231-length-15733-cov-3.206395_pt1 | contig 15733 bp, 17 predicted proteins | sample MGYA00242582_ERZ504747 | MGnify/ENA primary metagenome ERZ504747 (study PRJEB26092, sample SAMD00036435) | human gut metagenome | host: Homo sapiens | study: EMG produced TPA metagenomics assembly of...
GCGTTTCTGGCCAGGCAGCTTTGCAGCACCGATTTTGAGAACAGCCGTATCCAGTACAGCCTGGCAAATCTGCCCATCCCCACGGTGCTTGTCAACGACGGGCGCATTTTGTGGTACAACCAGTATTTCAGGCAGGATGTGCTGAACGATTACGACGCGGTGACTCGCCCGGTGAATCGCGTTCTGCCGGAGCTGGATCTGGCTGTCTGCTTCCGCCCGCACGGGCAGGACCTGAAAGTGGGGGAGCGCCGCTTTACGGCCTATGCAGGCTCAGCCAAGGGCAGCCGCGGGGCCAGCCTTGTGTATCTCATCAATGATACGCTTTACAAAGAGACGCTCGACGAGTACAACGAAAGCCGCCGGCCTGTCTCATCATCGTCATCGACAGCTATGACGAGCTGTTTGACGATATGAAGGACAGCGAGCAGGCCAAGGAGCTGGAGGCTATCAACAGCCTGCTGGAGGAATACATCGGGCGCAGCACCGGATTTTTGCGCAAGGTCACGAACAGCCGCTACATCGCAGTGGTGGAGGAACGTGACGTCCGCTGGATGCTGGCGGAGCGCTTTGACATCCTCGATAAGGTCCGTGCGCTGCATCCCGGCGGGCTGACGACGCTGTCCATCGGTGTCGGCCACGGCGGAAAGACCCTGCAGGAATGCCACCAGATGGCACGCGAGAGCATCGACATTGCTCTGGGCCGCGGCGGCGACCAGGCCGCCGTTAAGACCGTTGACGGCTTTGAGTTCTACGGCGGTATCTCCCACGGCGTCGAGAAGCGCAGCCATGTCCGCAGCCGCATTATTGCCAACGCGCTGTGCGACCTCATCAAGCGCAGCGACAGCGTTATCATCATGGGGCATCGCATGAGTGACCTCGACGCCGTCGGCTCCGCCATCGGTGTGCTGCGCATCTGCAAAATGTGCGATGTGCCCGCGGTCATCACCATCAACAGCGAGGCTACGCTCGCAGGGCCGCTGCTCAAGACTTTTCTTGATGCAGGCGAGGGCCACGACTTTATCGCACCCGATCAGACGCTCGACGTCATCACGCCGAATACGCTGCTGATCGTCGTCGATACCTACCAGAAGCGCCTGCTGGAAAGCCAGCAGATCTACGAAAAGTGCAAGCGCGTCGTCGTCATCGACCATCACCGCATGGCGGTGGGCCACATCGACAACCCGACGCTGATCTACCATGAGCCCTATGCGTCCAGCGCCAGCGAACTGGTGTGTGAGCTTCTGCAGTTCATGCCGAAGGAAAACAACATCACCCCGCTGGAGGCCCAGGCACTTTTGGCCGGCATCATGCTGGACACCCGCAGCTTTGCGCTGCATGTCGGCGTGCGCACCTTTGAGGCTGCCGCCTGGCTGCGCAGCCGCGGTGCCCAGACCGCTGACACCAAGCTGCTGTTCAACACCTCAAAAGAGGAGTACGAGGCCCGCGCCCACATTGTGGAGGCGGCCTACATATACAAGGGCTGTGCCATTGCCCTGTCGGACGAGCTTGAGGCCGGTATGAACGTTGTGCTGCCGATGGCAGCCAACGATCTGCTAACCATCAACGGCGTCGACGCCAGCTTTGTGGCAGTCGCCAAAAACGACGGCGTCAATATCTCGGCGCGCAGCATGGGCGCGCTGAATGTGCAGGTCATTCTGGAGCCGCTGGGCGGCGGCGGCCATCTGATGATGGCGGGTGCTCAGCTCCAGAACTGCACGCTGCAGGATGCGGAGCGCCGCATCCGTGAACAAATCGACCTTTACCGCGCGGCGCAAAAGGAAAATACTGCGCGGTAATTGTGATAAAAATTTTGGGAGGGAAACCCTTATGAAGATCATTCTCAAACAGGACGTCAAGACCATCGGCAAAAAAGACGAGATCCACGAGGTTTCGGACGGCTACGCCCGCAACTTCCTGTTCCCGCGCAACCTGGCAGCCCCCGCGGATGCCGCAGCGCTGAACCAGGCCCGCACCAAAAGCGAGGCCAAGGCCCACCACGAGGCCGAAGCACGCGCCGCCGCAGAGGAGCTGGCCGCCAAGATCAAGGGCCAGGTCGTGACCGCCAAGGTCAAGGGCGGTGCATCCGGCAAGCTGTACGGCAAGGTCACCGGCAAAGAGGTCGCCGAGCTGCTGACCGCCCTGACCGGCACCGAAATCGACAAAAAGAAGGTCGAGCTGCCTTCCGCCATCAAGGAGTTCGGCAGCTATGACGCCTCCGTGCGCCTGTACGCCGGTGTCGTTGCGCCCTTCAAGCTGAAGGTCGAGGAGCTGTAATTTGCCGTCTGGCAGGGAAGGAGGATGTCCGCTATGCCGAAAAATGAAGAAGTAAGCCTTGCCAGTCTGGGCATCCAGATGCCCTACAGCATGCAGGCCGAGCAGAGCGTGCTGGGCGCGGCGCTGGTGGATGAAACGGTGCTGAACCGCCTCATCACCGACATGGAGCCCGAGATGTTCTACTCGGACCAGAACCGCGCCATCTATGAGACGATGCGCTCGCTCTACACCGAGAGCGAGGCCGTTGACATTGTCACGCTTGTCAACGCGCTTGCCAGCAACAAGACGTTTGCCAGCGCCGACGACGCCAAGGTCTATCTGGCTCGCATCGCCGAGACGCTGCCCTCGGTCTCGAACGTTGATTCCTATTTTAAAATTGTCAAGGAGAAGTACCAGGGCCGCCGCCTGATCGACGCCGCCCGGTCCATCCTGAACGAGACCGCCTCCGGCGAGGACGCCGATCTTCTGCTCGAAAGCGCGGAGCAGAAGATCTACGACATCCGTTCCGGGCGCGACAAGTCGGGCGTCAAGACGATCCGCGAGTCCATTCTCGAGGTCATCGACACGATGCAGAAGCTGAGCGGCGCGGACCGCGACAAGTTCGCCGGTATCCCCACGGGCTTCAACTATCTGGACACGGTCCTGACCGGGCTGGGCCGCTCGGACCTGATTATTCTGGCCGCCCGCCCCGGTATGGGCAAGACCTCGTTTGCGCTGAACATTGCAACAAACGTTGCCCGCCAGCAGAAGGTGCCGACGATCATTTTCAGTCTGGAAATGACCTGCGAGCAGCTGACGGACCGCATTCTTTCCAGCACGGCGAACATCGACAGCCAGGCATTCCGCACGGGCCGTCTGAACAACTCCGACTGGAACGATTTTGCCCAGGCCACGTCGTTGCTCTACAACGCTCCGATTTACATGGACGATTCCTCCGGCATCTCGGTGCCGGAGATTAAGGCAAAGATTCGCACGATCAACCAGGATCCCAAGAGGAAAAAATCGGGCTTGTTATCATAGACTACCTGCAGCTGATGCAGAGTGCCAAGCGCACCGAGAGCCGCGTGCAGGAGATCAGTGACATTACCCGGAACCTCAAGATCATGGCCAAAGAGCTGAACGTACCGGTCATCGCGCTTTCCCAGCTGTCCCGTGCAGCGGAAAAGACGACGGGCCGCTCGGATCACCGGCCCCAGCTTTCCGACCTGCGCGACTCCGGTTCTATCGAGCAGGATGCCGACATCGTGCTGTTCCTCTACCGCGCGGCCTACTACAATGCCCAGAACGGCGAGGAAAACCAGGCCAATGAGAATGAGGCCGAGTGCATCGTAGCCAAAAACCGCCACGGCGAGACGAGCGTTGTCCGTCTGGGCTGGGACGGCGCGCACACGCGCTTCAGCAATCTGGATGTGACCCATGAGTTCTGACGCAGAAAAAACTGTACAGCGTATGGATGAGGCTCTGTTGGACAACTGCCGCCGACAGGGTCTGTTCAAGTCTGGCGACAGAGTCATTGCGGCCTGCTCCGGTGGGGCAGACTCGATGGCTTTGTTGCTTTTTTTACTGCGCCATCGCCGCACGCTGGAGATCGAGGTGCTGGCGACCCACGTCAACCACGGCATCCGGGGCGAGACCGCCCGCCGCGATGCCGACTTTGTGGCGGATTTCTGCCGCCGGAACGGCGTGGAGCTGTTCCTGTATGACGCCGTGCAGGAAGGCATAGAGGTGCCGCCCCGCCCGAGCGAGGATTGGGCCCGCGGTCTGCGCTACGGCTGGTTCGATGAGCTGGCCGCGCGGGAGGAAGCCGTCATTGCCACGGCCCACACGATGTCCGACCAGGCTGAAACGGTGCTTTTCCGCATGGCGCGCGGCACGGGTCTGCACGGGCTGACCGGCATCCCGCCGCGCCGCGGCTGCTATGTGCGGCCCTGCCTCTGCCTGACCCGCGCCGACACCGAGGCATACTGTGCCGCGCTGGGGCAACACTATATCCGGGATGAGACGAACGACCAGGACGTTTATGCGCGCAACCGCATCCGGCATGATGCCATCCCGGCGCTGCAATACGCCAACCCCGCCGCTGAGCGCAGCATTGCGCGGCTCTGCCGCCAGATGCGCGCGCTGGACGACTGGCTGACCGGCGAGGCCGCCGCCCTTCTGCAGGCGGCCACTGTGCCGGGCGGCTATGATGTCACGGTCCTGCGCCGCGCCGAGGGACCTGTGCTGGACGCCGCGCTGCACGCGCTGGTCAGCCCCGTGCGCGACGCCGAGGAAAAGTATATCAGCCTGCTGCACTTCCTTGTTTTAAAGGGGGAGGGTGCTGTTCAGCTGACCCCGGACGTAAACTATAAAATACAGGACGGCCTGCTCGTCTGCCTGACGCGGGAGGGTTCTCAGACCCTTCCCGCGCCGCCGCAACCCTTTGAACCGGGTGATTTTTACCTTCCGGGTGGTTATTTTGTGAAATTTCAGGTCGTAAAGTATGAAGATTTTCTAAAAAATCAACCAATTTTCAAAAAAGACTTAAACTGTTGCGCAGATTGTGCTAAAATACAGAGGAATGTTATTCTGCGCACACGGCAGCCGGGGGACTTCTTCCGCCCGGCAGGACGCCATCTGCGAAAAACACTCAAAAAATATTATAATGAACTTGGCATACCGCAGGCTGAAAGGCCGCTGCTGCCGCTGCTGGCTGACGGCAGTGAGGTGCTGTGGCTGTGGGGCTGCGGCTTTGCCGAGGGATGTGCCCCCGATGAGTACACCCACGAGGTACTGACGGTGCGGACAGAAAAAACAGGGGAGGCATAACTCTGATGTACAGCATGGATAATGATATTGATCGCATTCTTGTATCGGAAGATGCGCTGAAAGCCAAGGTCAACGAACTAGGCGCACAGATCAGCCGCGATTACGCGGGCAAAGACCTGCTTCTGGTCTCGATCCTGAAGGGTTCCGTCGCTTTATGGCGGACCTGATGCGCGCGGTTCAGATTCCCTGCGCCATCGACTTTATGGTCGTTTCCAGCTACGGCGGTGCCAACACGTCCTCCACGGGCCTTGTCAAGATCATCAAGGACCTTGACGCCGACCTGACCGGCAGGGACGTGCTGATCGTTGAAGATATTCTTGGACACCGGCATCACGCTGTCCAAGCTGGTTCCGGTGCTGAAAATGCGCAACCCCGGCAGCGTGAAGATATGCACCATCCTCAGCAAGCCCAGCCGCCGCATGGCCGACATCGAGCCGGACTACTGCGGCTTTGAAGTGCCGGATGAGTTCGTGGTCGGCTATGGTCTGGACTACGACGAAAAGTACCGCAACCTGCCCTATGTGGGTGTTCTTAAGCCGGAAGTATATTCCGGCGAATGATAAAATGCCCGGTGTGCACACCGGATAGGAGTTGATTTCTTGAAGCAAAAACAACCGAAATTCAGCGGCATCCTCGTGGTAGCCGTCCTGATGGTGTTGGTCCTGTTCATCGTCAGCCTTTCGCCGCTGCTGGCAGCGTCCGGCAGCAAGGACACGACCTACTCCGAGATTTACTATTACTTTGAAAATCAGCAGGTGACATCGTTCCGTCTGGACCTTGGCACCGGCAGCCTGGAGTTGTGGCTCAAGGAGGGTAAGGCTGCTCTGCCGGAGTCCAACGCTGCAGCCAGCCTGCCCACCGGCGGTCTGCTGACCGGCGTGTACAGCTCGGACGATAACGCCCTGCCCGCCAACGGCGGCACCGTCTATATGACCTACAAGCTGCCCTACGGCGGCGACTTCAACACCGGCAAGATCTCCGATTTTGTTGACGAGTACAACGCGGCCAACCCGGATGCGCCGATGGTGTTTGACTACGTCGCCGCCAAGACGAGCATTCCCTGGCTGGAGATCATTTTCTACGTCGCAATGATCGGCAGCATCGGTATGCTGTTCATGTCGATGTACCGCGGCGGCGCGGGCGGCGGCATCATGAATGTAGGCCGCGCCAAGGTCAAGGATCAGCAGGAGAACCAGCGCAAGGCAACCTTTGCCGATGTGGCCGGTGCCGATGAGGAAAAGGCCGAGCTGCAGGAGGTCGTTGAGTTCCTGAAGGCCCCGAACAAGTTCAACGCCCTCGGCGCACGCATTCCGCACGGCGTACTGCTTGTCGGCCCTCCGGGTACCGGCAAGACCCTGCTGGCCCGCGCCTGCGCCGGTGAGGCCGGTGTGCCGTTCTACGCGATTTCCGGTTCCGATTTCGTCGAGATGTACGTCGGCGTCGGCGCATCCCGTGTGCGCGACCTGTTTGAAAAAGCCAAAAAGCGATGCCTTCCATCATCTTCATCGATGAAATCGACGCGGTGGGCCGTCAGCGCGGCGCAGGTCTCGGCGGCGGTCACGATGAGCGCGAGCAGACCCTGAACCAGCTGCTGGTCGAGATGGACGGCTTCGACGCCAACGACGGCGTCATCGTCATGGCTGCCACGAACCGCGCAGACATTCTGGACAAGGCGCTGCTGCGCCCGGGCCGCTTTGACCGTCAGGTCTACGTCGGTCTGCCCGATGTCAAGGGCCGCGAGGAGATTCTGCGCGTCCATCAAAGATAAGCCTCTCGGCCCCGATGTGAGCCTGAAAACGATTGCTCGCTCCACGGCAGGCTTCTCCGGCGCTGATCTGGAGAACCTCGTGAACGAGGCCGCACTGCTGGCCGCCCGTCAGGGCAAGAAGGCCATCACCGAAAAGGAGATCGAGGAAGCCTCCGTCAAGGTCATGATGGGCCCTGAGAAGAAGAGCCATGTCGTCACCGACGAGGAGCGCCGCCTGACTGCCTATCATGAGACAGGCCACGCTATCACGGGCTATTTCAGCAAGCACCACGATCCCGTGCACCAGATCAGCATTATCTCCCGCGGCGGTGCGGGCGGCTACACAATGTACCTGCCCGAGAAGGACCCCAGTTACGTCACCAAGACCGCGATGTTTGAAAACATCGTCACCCTGCTGGGCGGCCGTGTAGCCGAGCAGCTTGTGCTGGAGGACATCTCCACCGGTGCGTCCAGCGACCTGCAGCGTGCCACCGATACGGCCCGCGCCATGGTCACCCGCTACGGCTTCTCCGAGCGGATGGGGCCTGTCGTCTACGGCAGTGACCCCGGCGAGACCTTCCTGGGACGTGACTTCGGCCAGGGCAAGGGCTACTCGGAGGCTATCGCGTCCGAGATCGACAACGAGATCCGCGACATTGTGGATGAGGCCTATGAGACCGCCCGCCGCACCCTGACCGAGCACATGAACGAGCTGCACAAGGTAGCAGGCGTTCTTATGGAGCGCGAAAAGATCAGCGGTGAGGAATTCAAAACATTGATGGAAGGCGGGACCCTGCCGCCTTATGACCTGGGCAGGGGCGAGACCGCCCAGCCTGAAGCACCTGCGCCGGATTCTGCCGCACCTGTGCAGCCTGCCGAACAGTCCGAAACCCAGCAGCCTGCCGAGCCGGCCAACCCCCAGCCCGACACGCAAGAGTAAAGAGTAGGTGTAACTATGGATCAGAATTTTTCCCTGATGGCGCAGTCCCGCGCCAACTACTATACCGCCGGAAGTCCGGTGCAGTTCGTGCGTGTCGAACTGCTGAAGGGTGACACGACCGGTGAGGTCGCCGTCTGCCTGACCTTCAAGAATGTCGGCACCGAGCCGCTGACCGGCCTGGTCGTCCACTTCAAATGTAAGGATGCCGCCGGTCAGGTCCTGTGCGAGGATGACTTCTACTATGAGCAGCTCAACGCCCAGCCCGGTGCCGTGTTCGGCAGCGATGACGCTGTCTATGTCAGCGACACGCCGGTTTCCAGCGTGGAGGTCGAGCAGGATCGCGCGTTCCTCAATGGCCGCGGCGTCGACCTGCGCAATTACAAGCGCGTGCGTCTGAACATGCCCCGCGTACTGCCCGGCTCCATCGCTAAAACGCTGCAGCGGCGCACCGGCAATGTCCAACTGACCTGCGTGCCCCAGGACACCGAGTACGGCTGGTTCTGCGCCTGCGGTGCGTTCCATCCCAATGAGGAAAACACCACCGTCTGCTCCGAGTGCGGCGGTGACCGCGCCGGTATCAAGGCAACGCTGACCGCTATTCTGGAGGAGGCCCGCCAGGCCGCCGAGCGCCAGCAGCAGGAGGTCAACGCCGTCGCCAGCAGTGTGGCCCCGGCGCCCGCTCCCGCACCGCAGCCGCAGGCACAGCCTGCCCCGGCTGCCAGCGACCCGCGCGCCATGGCCAACGCCGTACAGGCAGCCATCACCGGTCAGCAGGACATCCCGCCGCAGAGCGCCTATGAGCCCGAGCAGGCAACCGCCGCGTTTGAGCCCCAAGGCAGCAGCTACACCGATGACGACGAGGATGCCGAGGCCGAGCGCGTCCGCCGCTACGCTCCCAAGGGCCGCCTGTTCGACGATGATGAGGACGACGATGAGGGCACCCAGATGTACGATACCGATGACCTCGACTACGATGACGAGGACGACGGTTACGACAAGAAGTCCAAAAAACGCGGCCGCTACGCCGATGACGACGAAACCAGTGAGGACGACGTCATGGCCGAGCGCATCATCCACCTGGCCCCGCCCATCACGGCCATTGCCTGCGCCTTGATCGTGGCACTGTCTCTGGTCTATCACTTCGTTCTGGCGTAAAAAAATTACCGGGCCGTTTCCCGAATGTGGGGAGCGGCCCGGTATTTTTGATTTTTCGGCAATATCCCGCGGGCAGATATGGAATGCGCCCCTACGGATAACAGCATCGTCGCGTGCAGGGGCGGATGCTTCCAGCCGCCAGCCGCGTCAGAGCTTACTTTTCTGCCGTCAGTCGTTCGTACGTCTTTACGATTTCCGGGTCATTCAGCTTGATGACCCTGCCGGAAAGATACTGTAGCGTGTTTTCCTCGGGGATTCTGCCAAACGTCAGTCGCTGGGCGCAGAGAGCCTGTGTTTTCAGCCCGGTGCGCTCGTTCATCTTGTGGTTGCCGTACTTGATGTCGCCCAGTACCGGATGGCCCAGATACGCCAGATGCGCACGGATCTGGTGGGTGCGGCCCGTGATCAGCCCAATGCGGCAGAGCGCAAACGGCCCTGCCTGCCGGATGACCGTCACCTCGGTGATGATCTGCTTGTAACCCTCGCTCTCACGGGCGTGGATGCGCACCTTGTTATTTTTCTCGCTGTGCTGCAGCCATGCGACGAACCGGCCCTGCGGCGGTGCCCCCACGTGATGGTCAGATACTCCTTTTTCATCATGTCGTCACGGATGATGGCGTTCAGGTCGCGCAGCGCGGCGTAGCTCTTGGCGGCCAGCACCAGACCTTCGGTGCCGCGGTCCAGCCGGTTGCACAGCGCCGGGGCAAATCGCTTTTCTGCGTGGGGATCATACTCGCCCTTGGCCTCCAGATAGGCCGCAAAGGCGTCCACCAGATTGGCGTCGCCGGTGCGGTCACTGTGGCAGAGCAGGTGCGCGGGCTTGTAGAGCACCGCAAAATTTTCATCCTCATACACCACGGTCACAGGCGGCTGCCTACGCGGCTTGGCGGTCTTGGCAGCGGGCTTGCCCACGGGGAAGAACTCGTCGTTGATGTACAGTTCGATCAAATCGCCTGCGCTCAGGCGGGTATCCGGCTCGGCGCGCTTGCCGTTGACCTTGATGCGCTTGTTGCGGAACGCCTTGTACATCATGCTGCGGGGCATATCCTTGGTCACGCCCTCCACAAAGCGGCTCAGGCGCACGCCGTTTTCATTGGGTCCTGCGGTAAAACTTTTCATCGTGTCCTCTTTAAAAATTCATCAGTAAAAACGGTTGGCAAAAGTCTTTTTACAGTATATAATAAAACCAGCAGAACGTAAAGATGGGATGTGAAAAAATGGCAGACGAAAATCTCCACGCGAAACACCGCGCACGCATGCAGGAGCGCGTCGAGCGAGACGGACTGGACAGCCTGGCCGAACACGAGGCACTGGAATATCTGCTGTTTCTCTCCATCCCGCGGGCAGACACAAACGCGCTGGCGCACAGACTCATTCAGCACTTCGGCGATTTCTGCAAGGTGCTGGAGGCCGAGCCAGAGGAGCTGATGCGGGTCGAGGGCGTCGGCCCCAAAAGTGCGCGGCTGATTTCTACCGTCATGGCGTGCAGCCGCTATTATGAGCTGAAAAAGCGCAAGACCCGCCTGTCGCTGAACTCGGCAGAGACGGCCATCGCCTACGTAAAGCCGCTGTTCCGCGGTGTGCAGAATGAGCAGCTCTACCTGATTTTATTGGACGACGCCTGCCGCCCTGTGCAGGACCTGCGCATTGCCGAGGGCGTTCCCAACCGCGTGGCCGTGGACACCCGCAAGCTGCTGCGTGCCGTGGCCCGCACCAACTCGACCTGCGGCATTCTGGCACACAACCATCCCACCGGGCTGGCCATTCCGTCCGAGGCGGACCGCCTGACGACCTACCATATTATGGAGGTCACCGGCCAGCTCGGCTTTACGATCATGGATCATATCATCATAGCGGGGGAGGATGGCTGTTCGATGCTGAACCGCGGCAGCCTGCCGGAATACCGCGCAAACAGCGGCGTGCTGCAGGCCGCCAGCCGCTGAACGCCGCCCATGCGCCTTGCCGTGTCCCGGCAGGGCGCATTTTTCTGTGGTTTGGGTACAAAATATCGGCAAACCTATTTACATTAAAAATTTGTCGTGCTATAATCATTGTACAACTATTCGTTGTACACGAAAGGAACGACTATGGACGAAGTCTTTCACTTAAAGGCACCGTTTCAGCCAACCGGCGATCAACCGCAGGCGATAGAAGCGCTGATGCAGGGCATCCATGAGGGTGACGACGCCCAGACGCTGCTGGGCGTCACCGGCTCCGGCAAGACGTTTACGATGGCGAACATCATCGCCCGGTGCAATCGCCCGACGCTGATCTTGGAGCCGAATAAGACGCTGGCCAGTCAGATCTGTACCGAGATGCGCAGCTTTTTTCCCGATGATGCGGTAGAATATTTCGTCTCCTACTACGACTACTACCAGCCGGAGGCGTATATCGCCTCGACCGACACCTATATTGAGAAGGATTCCGCCATCAATGATGAAATTGACCGTCTGCGCCACTCTGCGACCTCGGCGCTGAGCGAGAGACGCGATGTGATCATTGTGTCGTCCGTGTCGTGCATTTACTCACTCGGCGACCCGATCGACTAACAAAGCATGGTGACTTTCCATCCGTCCGGGCATGGAGATGACGCCGCGAGGAGCTCATCCGCCGACTGATAGACATTCAGTACGAGCGCAACGACATTGCGTTCGAGCGCAACCGCTTCCGCGTGCGCGGTGACACGGTGGAAATCTGGCCGGTATACTCGGATGAGGATGTTGTCCGTATCGAGTTTTTCGGTGATGAGTGGACCGCATCAGCCGTATTAACCCGCTGACCGGCGTTTCTCTCGGTGAACTAGGGCATATTGCTGTTTTTCCGGCGAGCCACTACGTTACGCCCAAGGAAAAGCTGGAGGAAGCCATCAAGGACCTCGAAGAAGAACTGGAACAGCGCGTAAAATACTTCGAGGAAAACGGCAAGCTGATCGAGGCACAGCGCATCGCGCAGCGCACCCGCTATGACATTGAAATGCTGCAGGAGATCGGTTTCTGCTCGGGCGTCGAGAACTATTCGCGCGTGCTGTCGCGGCGTGAGCCGGGAAGTGCGCCGTACACGCTCATCGACTACTTTCCCAAGGATTTTCTGCTCATCGTGGATGAGAGCCATGTGACTCTGCCGCAGGTGCGCGCCATGTATCACGGCGACCGCGCCCGCAAGGAAAGTCTGGTCGAAAACGGCTTCCGTCTGCCGAGCGCGTATGACAACCGCCCGCTCAATTTTGACGAGTTCAACGACCGTCTGAACCAGATTGTGTATGTTTCCGCAACACCTGCTGAGTACGAGCTGTCGCGCTCGGGTCAGGTGTCGAGCAGGTCATCCGTCCGACCGGTCTGCTCGATCCGGAGGTCGTTGTCCGTCCGGTAGATGGGCAGATCGACGATCTCATCGGTGAGATAAACGCCCGCACCGCCAAGGGCGAACGTGTGCTCGTTACCACGCTCACCAAGAAGATGGCGGAGGATCTGACCGATTACCTCGAAACCGCCGGCATCAAGGTGCGGTATATGCACCACGACGTTAAGACCATCGAGCGGCAGGAGCTGGTGCGCGATCTGCGTCTCGGTGTGTACGATGTGCTGGTCGGCATCAACCTGCTGCGTGAGGGTCTCGACATTCCCGAGGTGTCGCTCGTTGCCATTCTCGATGCGGACAAGGTAGGGTTTTCTCCGGTCGGAGACCTCGCTCATCCAGACCATCGGCCGCGCCGCACGAAATGAGCACGGCATGGTCGTGCTGTATGCGGACAGCATCACGCCTTCGATGAAGCGCGCGATGGACGAAACCGAACGCCGCCGCGCTTTGCAGGATGCGTTTAATAAGGCACACGGAATTATCCCCAGGTCTGTGCATAAAAAGGTGCAGGATGTTATCGAGATCACCTCGAATGTGCCCTCGAGCAGCAAGAAAAAAGCTGCGCAGCAAGGGCGAAAAACAGCAGGAGATCGCCGCCTGACCCGCCAGATGAAGGAGGCCGCGAAGATGCTTGAGTTCGAGATTGCGGCACAGCTCCGTGATCAGATAAAGGCGCTGGAATCTAATTAGTAATCAGGAATTCATTAGGAGTTATGGGCGCTTCCGCGACCGGTGCAGCAGCAATAAAGGAAATAAAAATGCAGGAATACATTCACGTTAAAGGTGCGCGAGAGCACAACCTGAAAAACATCGACATCAAGATACCGCGCGACAAGCTGGTGGTTCTGACCGGCCTGTCCGGCTCGGGCAAATCGTCGCTGGCGTTCGACACCATCTACGCCGAGGGTCAGCGCCGCTACGTTGAATCGCTGTCCAGCTACGCGCGGCAGTTCCTCGGCCAGATGGACAAACCGGATGTGGACTACATCGATGGTCTTTCGCCCGCCATCTCCATCGACCAGAAGACCACCTCACAGAACCCGCGTTCAACAGTCGGCACGGTCACCGAGATCTACGACTATATGCGCCTGCTGTGGGCGCGCATCGGCACGCCGCATTGCCCGAAATGCGGCAAGGAGATCCACCAGCAGACCATCGACCAGATCATCGACCGTCTGATGGCACTCGAGGAAAAAACGCGCGTGCAGCTGCTCGCGCCGGTCATCCGCGGCAAAAAGGGCGAGCACGTTAAGGTGTTCGAGAACGCCCGCAAGCAGGGCTATGTCCGCGTGCGCGTGGACGGCGAGATTCACGACCTGTCCGAAGAATTTAAGCTGGCAAAGACGAAAAAGCACAACATCGAGATCGTCGTTGACCGTGTTGTTATCCGTCCGGATGCCCGCGGGCGCATCACGGATTCGGTCGAAACCGCCTCGGCGCTGTCCGGCGGCCTTGTCATCGCGGATGTTATCGGCGGTGAACCGCTCACGTTCTCGCAGAACTATGCCTGCGATGACTGCGGCATTTCCATCGAAGAGCTTACCCCGAGAATGTTCTCATTCAACAACCCGTACGGTGCGTGCCCGGTGTGCACCGGTCTGGGCATTCAGAAGCGTGTCGATCCCGGCCGCGTCATTCCGAACCGCCACCTTTCCATCAAGCAGGGCGCCATCCGCGCGTCCGGCTGGGGGAGCGCCGACACGGGCAGCATCGCGGCGATGTACTACAACGCGCTCGGTAAAAAGCACGGCTTTACGCTGGAAACGCCTATCGAGGAGTTCTCCGAGCAGGCACTCAACGAGCTGCTGTACGGCACCGGAGATGAGCCGCTCGAGCTGTCGGTCAGCCGTATTTCGGGCGGCGTGATGCGCCAGCCGTTCGAGGGCATCATCCCGAATCTGGAACGCCGCTACCGCGAAACCAACAGCGAGTGGTCGCGCGGCGAGATCGAAGAGGTGATGAGCGAAAGCCCGTGTCCGGCGTGCCGCGGCCGCCGTCTGCGCCCGGAGGTGCTGGCGGTCACGCTCGGCGGACTAAATATCGCGGAATTCGCGGAAAAGTCGGTCGTCAAGGCGATGGAGTTCCTCCACACGCTCAAGCTGACCGAAATGCAGCACAAAATCGGTGACAGAGTAATCAAGGAAATTATGGACCGTCTCGGCTTTTTGCAGTCGGTCGGACTGGAATATCTGACGCTTTCGCGCTCGTCCGGCACACTGTCCGGCGGCGAGAGCCAGCGCATCCGGCTGGCAACGCAGATTGGCTCATCGCTGATGGGCGTGCTGTATATCCTCGACGAGCCGTCCATCGGTCTGCACCAGCGGGACAACGACAAGCTGCTTGCGACCCTGGGGCGGCTGCGTGACCTCGGCAACACGCTCATCGTGGTCGAGCACGACGAGGACACCATGTTTGCAGCTGACCACATTGTGGATATCGGTCCGGGTGCGGGACGCAACGGCGGCGAGGTCGTGTTCGAGGGCACGATAGACGAGCTGCTCAAAAGCGACAAATCCATCACCGGACAGTACCTTTCGGGCAAAAAATTCATTCCGGTGCCCGAAATCCGGCGCAAAGGCAACGGTAAGAGCATCACGGTCAAGGGCTGTGCGGTGAACAACCTCAAGCACACGGATTTCACGATTCCGCTCGGCACGCTGACCTGTGTGACCGGTGTTTCGGGTTCGGGCAAGTCCTCGTTCGTCAACGAAATCCTGTACAAAAAGCTGGCAGCGGAGCTGAACGGTGCAAAGACCTGTGCAGGCGCGCACGACGAATTCATCGGCATCGAGAATCTGGATAAGGTCATCGACATTGACCAGTCGCCCATCGGGCGCACGCCGCGCTCCAACCCGGCGACCTATACGGGTGTGTTCAACGACATCCGCGATCTGTTCGCCAAGACGGCGGATGCCAAGGCGCGCGGCTACGGCCCGAGCCGTTTCTCGTTCAATGTCAAGGGCGGCCGCTGCGAGGCGTGTGCGGGTGACGGCCTGCTCAAAATCGAGATGCACTTCCTGCCGGATGTTTATGTGCCGTGCGATGTGTGCAAGGGCCGCCGCTACAACAAGGAAACGCTCGAGGTGCGCTACAAAGGCAAAAATATCTATGAAGTGCTGGATATGACGGTGGATGAGGCGTGTGAGTTCTTCACCAACGTGCCGAAGATCGCGCGGCGGCTGGAAACCATGCGCGAGGTCGGTCTCGGCTATGTTAAGCTGGGTCAGTCCTCCACGACGCTGTCCGGCGGTGAGGCGCAGCGCGCCAAGCTGGCGACCGAGCTGTCCAAACGCTCGGCCGGCAAGACCATCTATATTCTCGATGAGCCGACCACCGGTCTGCATGTCGCAGATGTCCACAGGCTTGTGGATGTTCTGCAGAAGCTGGTGGACGCAGGCAACACGGTCGTTGTCATCGAGCATAATCTGGACGTTATCAAAACGGCGGACTAT